>Ga0256405_10010215_pt1 | contig 12486 bp, 10 predicted proteins | sample RumenRJG_02DNA_FD_189096 | JGI IMG/M metagenome (GOLD analysis project Ga0256405, IMG submission 189096) | Bovine rumen microbial communities from Lethbridge, Alberta, Canada - RJG_02 | ecosystem: Host-associated > Mammals > Digestive system > Stomach > Rumen | place: Canada: Alberta...
CGTATGCCTACAGACAGAAAGATCAGGAACAGCTGATATTCCTGACCCTCTTATCATATCTTTGATCAACTCTATCTATGCAATGATCAGGATCAGAATGTTCCTGATTTCATAATAGAAAAACACCGGTCGTTTCCGGCGTTTCTATAACAGTTTCAACAGATTTTCCGGCTTTTCAAGGATGAAATCAGCGCCTGCTTCCGTCAGTGTCTTTCGATCGCGGAAGCCCCACAGACATCCTGCCGTTTTCATTCCGGCGTTGATCCCTGTGCGCATATCCACATCACTGTCACCGACATAAAGGACTTCTTCAGTCTTCAGTCCCATCAGATCGGCGATCTCTTTTGCGGTCGTCGGATCCGGTTTGAGCGGAACACCTTCTCTTCTTCCGTATACCGCAGTAAAGCGGATATCGGGATAGTTCTTTGCGATCAGCGCTTTGGTGAAACGGTCGGACTTGTTGGAATTGACTGCGAGAAGGATCCCTCTGTCCTGCAGTTTTCTCAGCAGCTCCGGCATTTCCGGATAGACCGTGCTTTTCAGGTAGTTCTGTGTATAGGACTCCTGGTAATCGTGTCCGATCTCGGCTATCTTTTCTTCACTGAGCTTTTCCGGAATGACCGTTTCCACCAGCTTGCGGAAACCTCTTCCCACACCCAGACGGACTTCGTCCTTTGTTTTGGTCGGATAGCCGTAGTTTTTCAATGTCTGATTGATGGAGATATACAGTTCGTTCAGGGTATCGATCGTTGTGCCGTCAAGATCGAAGATGATCCCTTTGATCACGCGACCTTCTCCACGATGTTTCCTTCGTCCTTGTAGATGGAATTCTCCGGTACCTGTCCTCTGACTCTGGAAAGGGGATAGATGTTGGAATTCCTGCCGACGACCGTTCCCGGATTCAGCACGGAGTTGCATCCGATCTCCACGTTGTCGCCGATGATGGCACCGAACTTCCTGAGGTTCGTTTCCTGTTTCAGTTCACCGTCTCTGACGACGACGTTGCTGCCGTCGGATTTCAGATTGGATACGATGGATCCGGCTCCCATGTGGGAATGATAGCCCATGATCGAATCACCGACATAGTTGAAGTGGGGGACCTGGGTCTTATCGAAGATGATGACGTTCTTTGCTTCGCAGGAATTGCCGAGGACACAGTTTTCACCGATGATGACGTTCTCACGTACGAAAGCACAGTGTCTGATCTCGGTATTTGCGCCGATAATGGCCGGCCCGATCAGGCAGGCGGTCGGAGCGACGGTCGCGGTCTTGTGTACGAAGACGCGTTCCTTGATCTCGTTGTATTCTTCTTTGTTCAGGTGATCCTGAAGTTCCAGGATCATGTGTTTGATCTCCGGGAGAGCTTCCCACGGATATTCATATTTTTTCAGGTATTCGCCGCAGATGCTGTGTGACAGATCCAAAAGGTTCTTTGTAGTATACATTGTTTTTTCCTCTTGTTTTTAATTATACGATTTTGGACCGCCACTTCCCATCTTTTTCATAGTAGATGATCTCGCTCAGTTCGTCACTCTCCATGACCTTGAGGATTCGCTTCAGATCCAGTGAAAGTTTATACTTGTTCAGATCTTCACGTTTGATCCAGAAGACTTCTCCTTCTTTTGACGATCTCAGCTTTCCTTTGAACTGATTCGTTTTGTAGTAAAACATCAGATAACGGTCTTCTTCTTCCGTCTTGAATTCTTCGATCCCGCACAGGATCGGGCGGCGGATCGTCAGTCCGGTCTCTTCCTTGACTTCCCTGATCACGGAATCGTTGAAGTTTTCGTTCTTTTCCACATGACCGCCGGGGAAGGTGAGTCCGGGCCAATCTTTCTTCTTGCGATCTACGACCAGGATCCGGTCTTCATCATAGATCAGGCATATATTGGTCAGAATACAGTTTTCCACTTTTTTCATATTTACTATTATATATAATTAAAATAAAAAATGTGGATATTTTATCCTGAACTGCTGTTTCTTATTTGTTAGTTTCCACAATCAACAATCGACACTTTTCCACATGGTGTGGATTTGTTGAAAAAGCTGAACTATCCTTTAAAATAAGGGTTTTTATGAATACAGGATGTTGATTTTCCTGTTGAAAACAGTGAGTTTTCCACACTTTTCAACAGTTGGGAATCGTGTGGAAAAGTTATCCTCTTTTTCTCCACAAAAATCACTTTGTGGAAAAATGTGGAAAACTTAAAGAAACAGCTGTTTTTCGGTCTGATACGAAATATTCTGATGTGGATTGTGGAAAACTTTACAAATTCTTTATTAAAATTGTGGAAAAACAGTGCTATCATATGTTTAAGTCTATCAAGGGATAAATATGACTACGATTGATTTTTACCTGAACGACAAGTGGTCTCAAACCCTTAAGAATATAGCTGCATCAGGGCAAATCTCCGAAAATGTATTACCATACTTTGAATCTAAACTGGTTTCATTGGATGACAATGTCGCTTTAGTAACGGTACCTGCCTTTATCAACTATACTCTTATGTCACAAAACTCCGACCTGATCAAAAGCTGTCTGGCTGAGGTTTTTGGCAGGGAATTGGAACTCAAGATCATGCAGCAGGATGATTATGAGGAACATTCCACTCCGAAATCACTTCCTGTGATCAATGATTTCATCACCAGAAGCATCGATTCCAATCAGACATTTGCGAATTTCGTCGTCGGACGTTCCAATGCGCAGGCACATCTTGCGTCTTTGACCTGTGCATCCAACCTGGCGATCGTATATAATCCATTATTTATTTACGGCAACTCCGGTCTGGGAAAGACACATCTTTTGAACGCGATCGGGAATCAGGTCAAGACGCTGTATCCGGAAAAGAAAGTCGGATTCGTCAGCGGACTGGAGTTTGTGGAAGGGGTATACAAGGCAAGCCAGGAGAACCGTTTTGAGGAATTCAAGAAAGTCTTCCAGGATCTGGATGTCCTTCTTGTGGATGATGTCCAATTCATCGCCGGAAAACCAAAGACTCACGAACTGTTCTTCAGTGTATTCAACGAGCTTGTAAACAACAGAAAACAGATCTGTCTCACATCCGACCGGACTCCGGCGGAGATGAGAGGTCTTGAGGAAAGAATCATTTCCCGCTTCAATCAGGGTCTTACCGTCAATATCGAAGCTCCGGAATATGAGACTTCCATTAATATATTAAAGATGAAGATCGCCAACAGCTCCGGACCTAGCCAGCTGACCGTCGATGACGACGTGCTGAATTATCTGGCTACCAATTTCTCTCAGGATGTCAGAAGTCTGGAAGGGGCGGTCAACCGTCTTCTGTTCTATTCCATCAATTTCCCGATCGATGACGACAGAGATCACATCTCTCTCAAACTCGCTGTAGAAGCGTTCAAGGATCAGATCAAGGAAAGCAAGAGTGAATTGAACATTTCCACTGTCAGAAAGACGGTATGTGATTACTACAATCTCACGAAGCAGCAGATCACTTCTGCCAACCGTACCAAGAATATTTCCAATGCCCGGCAGATCGCGATGTACCTGTGCCGCAAACTTCTGGATGCGACCTACGACGATATCGGCAGGGAATTCGGCGGAAGGGATCATTCCACTGTCATGAGTTCCTGTGAAGCGGTAGAACGCAAGATCAAGACAGATCCGCTGTATCTCAAAGCGATCAACGAGATCGAAGCCAGGATCCGTTAAACAGGGAAGCAACTGTTTTCTCAACATTGAAAAATGTTAAAATTAGATTGTAAATAAAGGTTTTTTGAGAGTTTCCCACATTTCTGCACAAGCTAATAATAGTAACTCTCGAGAAGATAATTATATAAAAGGAGGCCGCCATGAACTTTAAGATTTCCAAAAGAGAATTCCTTGATGCACTGTCTGTTTCATCCAGAGCGATATCTTCTACGACACCATTGCCATCCTTATCCGGTATCAAGATCACCGCAACTCAGGATTCTCTGATCCTTATATCATCAGATTCAAATATTTCAATCCGTATCATGATCACAGGTTCCGACGATAATACATTGACCGTTATCGAACCGGGTGAGATCGTGATCGATTCCCGTTATATTCTGGAGATCGTTCGAAAGATCGACAGTGACTTCATCAATTTTGAAATCATTGATGGAACTCTGGTAAAGATCTCCGGCGGCAATTCCGAATTCAAAGTAAACGCGATGGACGCGTCCGAATACCCGATGATCAGCTTTGATCTGTTCAACAGTCAGCCGTTCCGTATTGAGACTTCTCTTCTGAAACAGATCGTCGATGAGACTGCCTTCGCATGTTCGGATAAAGAGACCAGACCGGTCCTCACCGGTGTCAATCTGAAGGCTGCGGATCATAAGATCCACGCCAATGCGACTGACTCTTACCGTCTTGCCTCCAAAACAGTCAATGTGGATGCGGACCTGAACTTCAATGTTACCGTTCCGGCGAAATATCTCAATGAAGTCTGTCACTCCATTGCGAATCAGGAAGAAGTGACGATCGCAATCGATTCTCAGAAGATCTCCTTCAGCTTCGGCAACACCGTCATCAATACCAGACTTCTGGATGATGAATTTCCTGATACCGCAAGACTGATCCCAACGACGCACCAGCAGAGACTGAAAGTTTCCGCAAGAGAGATGATCAACGCGATCGACCGTACTCTCTTCATCAAATCCGACGGAAAGAACACCATCAAGATGGATATCAACAGTGACCGCATCGAACTGACTTCCACCAATCAGTCCGTGATCTCGTCTTTTGAAGAGATCAGAGTGATCAGCTACGAAGGAACTCCGCTGGAGATCTCCTGCTCCGGTAAATATCTCCAGGATGCGATCAAGGCGTTCGATACGGACGAAGTCATGATCGATTTCTCCGGTGAACTGAGACCGATGGTCGTGAAAAAGGAAGATGATGACAGTCTGATCCAGCTGATCTCACCGGTCAGAACATATCATTAAAAAACAAAAATCAAAAATAACACAAAATAAGCCCGTTTACAGACGGGTTTAATTTTTTATTAGGTGTATCACGTTCTTTTTGAAACGTGGCAAAATGGAAAAATAAAGCGGAAAATGTTATAATTAAAGCGTATATGGGAGAAAACAGAAAGATAGAGATCAGAGACGAATTCATTACCTTGAGTCAGTTCTTAAAGATCGCGGATTTAGTTCAATCAGGTGGCGAAGCTAAATCCTTTCTTTTGTCTCATGATGTCCTTGTGAACGGAGAAAAAGAAGATCGCAGAGGAAGAAAACTGAGGAGAGGAGACGTCATCGAAGTCAACGGACAGGATTTTCAGATATGCTGATAAGATCTGTAAGATTGAACGACTACCGGAATTATACCCGGGCCGTTTTTACGTTCGATCCGCATCTGAATATCATCATCGGAAAGAACGGCACCGGAAAGACGAACCTTCTGGAAAGTATCGTCGTCGTTTCCAATACAAAATCCTACCGGACCAATGATGATCAGGATCTGATCCGCAAACAGAAGGATTACGCCAGGATCGAACTGAATTCCGATGAAGATGAATACCGCGTCGTTATCAACAAGAAAGGGAAATCCCTGTTTATCAACGATACACTGGTACGCAAGACATCCGAATTCATCGGCAGGATCAATGCGATCCTGTTCAAACCGAGTGATCTGGAACTCTTCACGCAGTCTCCGGGTGAAAGAAGGAGACTCCTTGATATCGAGATCAGCAAGGTATCTTCCAGATATATCGCTTCCATATTGAAATACAACCGCCTGCTGAAAGACAAGAACAGGCTGCTGAAAGAGGATAAGCCGGATCCGGTCCTGATGAGCGTCATCAACGATTCCATGGTACCTCTAATCAAGGTGATCATCGAAGAAAGAGAACAATTCTTTGAAGTTGTGAATCAGTACATCTCTCCGATGTATGCGATGATTTCCGGCAAAAACAATGAGATCAAAGTCCGCTACCGCCGCTGCTGCGAGATCGAAGATGTGGAAAAGAAGATCGAACAGACGGCAGAAAAAGATCTCTACTATCATTACACGACGTTCGGTACTCATCACGAAGACTATGACTTCCAGATGGATGGGTACGATCTGAATTCGATCGCATCTCAGGGACAGAAGAGGATGGTGCTCATCGCCTTCAAATTTGCCCTGATCAAATATGTCCAGAAACAGACCGGACAGACACCGGTCGTACTGCTGGACGATATCCTGTCGGAATTGGATAAAGACAATCAGGAACGTCTCCTGAATGTGATCCCGCAGAAGACGCAGGTCATCATCACCAATACCGATATCAACAATCTGGATATCAGAAAACCGTACAAACTGATCACGTTAAAGGAGGAAGAAGATGTCTAATACCAGCATCAAACACGACAACTATACTTCTGAAGATATACAGGTACTGGAAGGTCTTGAGGCTGTCAGAAAAAGACCGGGCATGTATATCGGTACCACTTCGTCTGCCGGTCTGCATCACCTGGTATGGGAGATCATCGACAACTCCGTCGACGAAGCTCTTGCGGGTTATGCGACAAGGATAGATATCAGTGTGGATGATCACGATGTCGTGACTGTTAAGGATAACGGCCGAGGCATGCCGACAGAGATCCATCCGAAGACCGGCGTTTCTACCGTAGAGACGATCTTTACCGTACTTCATGCGGGCGGCAAATTCGGCGGCGGTGCCTATAAGGTATCCGGCGGTCTTCACGGTGTCGGTGCATCCGTTGTGAATGCTTTGTCTGAATGGGTAGAAGTCACGATCCATAAAGGAGGAAAGGTCTATTTCATCCGTTTTAAAGATGGAGGAAAAGTAGATCAGCCTTTGAAAGAGATCGGAACCTGTGATCTGAACGATACCGGTTCTACTGTCCGTTTCAAAGCTGACGGCGAGATCTTCAAGGAGGGTACAGAATATGATTACCGTACTCTTTTTGACCGTATCCGTCAGATGGCTTTCCTGAACAAAGGGATCGAGCTGACTTTCACCTGGAATAAAGAAGATGAACACGCCGGAACGCATTCCTTCTGTTATGAAGGAGGCATCAAGGAATACGTACAGTTCCTGGACGAATCCGAAACAAAACTGTTCGATGAGATCCTTTACTGTGACGGCCTGGATGAAGAAACTTCCATCGCCGTTGAGGTATCCATGCAATACAACACTTCCTATACGGAAAAGGTCTATTCCTTCTGTAACAATATCTTCACTCCGGACGGAGGTATGCATATCGACGGATTCCGCGATACGCTCCGCCGGGTGATCAACTCATACGCCAAAGACAACAACTATCTGAAGAAGGATGATGCAAACCTGACGAATGACGACCTGAGAGAAGGTCTGACGGCCATTATTTCCGTCAAACATCCGGATCCGCAGTATGAAGGTCAGACCAAAGGAAAACTGGGAAATGCGGAAGTCAAACCGGTCGTAAACAAGATCTTCGGTGACTTCCTGAAACGTTTCCTTCTGGAGAATCCGGACGTTGCCAAGATCATTATCGAAAAAGCGAAGTCCGCTTCCGAAGCCAGACTGGCTGCGCAGAAAGCCAGAGAGACCGTTCGACGGAAAGATGATTTCGGTTCCGGAAACCTTCCGACAAAACTGAAGGACTGTGCGTCCAGAGATGCGTCGATCTGTGAGATCTATATCGTCGAGGGTAATTCCGCCGGCGGTTCCGCACAGCAGGGAAGAGATTCCAACTTCCAGGCTGTCCTGCCGTTAAGAGGAAAGATCCTGAATGTAGAGAAAGCCAGAGAACACCGGATCTTCGACAATGCCGAGATCCGTATGATGATCCAGGCATTCGGCTGCGGATACGGAAAAGATATCGATATCTCCAAACTTCGTTATCACAAGATCGTCATCATGACCGATGCGGATGTCGACGGCCAGCACATCTCAACACTGATGCTGACGTTCCTGTACCGCTTCTTCCGTCCGCTGATCGAAGGAGGATATGTCTATCTGGCTATGCCTCCTCTATATAAACTGTTCAAGGGACAGAAGACCCTGCGCTACTGCTATTCCGATGAAGAGCTCGAACTCGCAAAGAGAGACTTCGGTGACGAACGCTACGATGTTCAGAGATACAAGGGACTTGGTGAAATGGACCCGAGTCAGCTCTGGGAAACGACACTGGATCCGGAACACCGTACATTAAAGAGAGTTACCATCCAGGATGCAATCGATGCCGATCAGGTATTCTCCATGCTGATGGGAGATGAAGTCGAACCGCGAAAGAACTTCATCATCAAGAACGCTCACTTCGTCAAGAATCTTGATATTTAAGGAGGGGAGATATGGAAGAATTAGATAACCGCTTTTTCAATCACGGAAACATGAAGGAAGTCAATATCTCCTCGGAAATGAGAGAGGATTTCCTCAGTTACTCGATGTCAGTCATCATCGACCGTGCTCTCCCGGATGTCAGAGACGGAATGAAGCCGGTCCACCGCAGAGTCCTCTGGGCAATGTATGATGCCGGATTCCTTCCGGATAAACCGCATGTCAAATCCGCCAATATCGTCGGTGAAGTCATGGGTAAGTATCATCCGCACGGAGATACCGCCATCTATGACACTATGGTACGTATGGCACAGCCATTCTCTTACCGTTATCCACTGGTTGACGGACACGGAAACTTCGGTTCCCTTGACGGAGACGGCGCTGCCGCAATGCGTTATACCGAAGCCAGGATGTCAAAGATTTCCCTGGAATTACTTCAGGACATCAAGAAGGAAACAGTCGACTGGAGAGACAACTACGATGCCCGTCATAAGGAACCGGTAGTTCTCCCAAGCCGCTTTCCGAACCTTCTGGTCAACGGATCCATGGGTATTGCTGTCGGTATGGCCACAAATATGCCGACACACAACCTCTCTGAATCGATCGACGCCATTATCGCCGTCATCGATGATCCGGACATCTCCGTCGTCGATCTGATGGAGAAGATCCCGGGACCGGATTTCCCGACCGGTGGCTATATCGTCGGACGTTCCGGTATCCGTCAGGCATATGAGACCGGCAGAGGTTCCATCATCGTTCGATCTAAAGTTGAGATCGAAGATATGCATCAGGGAAAACACAAGATCATCATCAGAGAGATCCCTTATCTGGTCAACAAACTGGCGATGTATGAAAAGATCCACCAGCTTGCGAAAGAAAAGATCATCGACGGTATCTCTGATCTGAAAGACCTGTCCAATGACCGTAACGGTATCCGCATCGAGATCGAACTGAAGAAAGACGTTCAGCCGGAAGTTGTACTGAATCAGCTGTACAAACTGACTCCGGTCCAGTCTTCCTTTGGTATCAACAACAACGTCCTCGTAGACAACCGTCCGATGCTGCTGCCGTTAAAGGATATCATCCGTTACTATATCGATCATCAGATCTCTGTCATCCGCAGAAGGACACAGTACGATCTGAATGAAGATGAGAAGAGAGCCCATATCCTGGAAGGATTGAAGATCGCTCTCGACAATATCGACCGTGTCGTTGAGATCATCCGCGGTTCCCGTGACGATGAGGAAGCATTAAGAAACCTGAATCTTGAATTCGGTATCGATGACATCCAGGGAAAAGCTATCCTGGATATGCAGCTGAGGAGACTGACCGGCCTTTCAAGAGACAAGATCGTCAGCGAGCTGAATGAACTGTACGCTGAGATCGCCGATCTGAAGGACATCCTGGCAAACCATTCCCGTGTCATCCAGATCATCAAGGACGAACTTACCGTGATCAAAGATAAATACGGTGACAAACGCCGTACCGAGATCATTGAAGGGGAGATCGATATGGAAGATGAAGATCTGATCCCGGTCGGTGATGTCATCATCTCCTTGAGCACAAACGGTTATATCAAGCGTCTCCCGATCGATACCTACCGTCTGCAGAACCGCGGCGGAAGAGGTATCAAAGGCATGAGCCTGAACGAAGATGATGTCGTCGATCAGAATATCACGATGTCGACGCACGACTTCCTGCTGATCTTCACCAACAAAGGCAAGGTATACAGGATCAAAGGCTTCAACGTTCCGGAAGCATCACGCAACTCCAAAGGTATTCCTGTCATCAACATCATCAACATCGATAAAGATGAGAGAGTAAAGGCTCTGGTTCCGATCAACCGTGAATGGGAAGTTAAAGGATATCTGTTCTTTGTGACGAAGAACGGTCTCTGTAAGAGGGTACCGGCTGCGGAATTCGAATCGATCCGTCAGAACGGAAAGATCGCCATCTCTCTGAAAGAAGGAGATGAACTGGTCGCAGTCAGACCGACGCTCGGAGATTCCCAGATCATCATCGGTGCCGCAAACGGAAAAGCTGTTCGCTTTGATGAACGCGGTGTCCGCGCGATGGGAAGAAACGCATCCGGTGTCAAGGGCATGAATGTGGACGGATCTGAAGTCATCGGCATGTGTACCGATGCGGAAGGATCCAAGATCCTGGTCGTATCCAAGAAGGGTTACGGCAAACAGACTCCGGTCGAAGAGTACCGGTTGACTTCCAGAGGTGCGAAAGGTGTCAAGACCATAAACATCAACGAGAAGAACGGAGAACTGGTGGCCCTCAAAGCTGTCAACGGCGATGAAGACTGCCTGATCATGACCAGTGACGGTATCATTATCCGTATCTTCCTTGAGAAAGTCTCCACCATGGGCCGTGCGACCCAGGGCGTCAGACTCATCAAACCACAGGAAGGAACGTTCGTATCCGCCGTCAGCCTGATGGCACATACAGAAGAAAACGAAGAAGAGAAGAGCGACGAATGATCGCTCTTCTTTTATATTACCTAGGAAATATATTTTGTTTTAAAAGATTTTATTCTGTTTTGTGTTATGATTTTGATGTATCAGTTAAGGAACAGTAACCAGGATCAGACTTAAAGAGAGGCAGGGGTCGGTGGAACCTGTCAGTGGAGTCCCGGCGAATCCGCCTTATGAGATGTCCCAATCAGACACGTAATCCTGCGTTAAAGGAAAGAGAGAAAAACAAAGGTGGTACCGCGCACTTGCGCCCTTGAATATCACCTTTTTATTTTCAGGAGGAGAGAAAATGATCGATATCAAGTTAATCAGAGAAAATCCGGAACTGGTCAAAGAAAACATCAGGAAGAAATTCCAGGATGAGAAGCTGGTCCTCGTCGACGAAGTGAAGGCTTTGGATGAAGAGTACCGCGCCCTTCGTACAAAAGCCGACGAACTGCGCAGCCAGAGAAATTCCGCTTCCAAGCAGATCGGTGCTCTGATGTCTCAGGGCAAGAGAGACGAAGCAGAAGAAGTCAAAGCCAGTGTCAAGAAGATCGGTGAAGAGATCGCTGCGTGCGAACAGAAGGAACCGGAATTGGAAGAAGAGATCAGAAAAAGGATGCTGGTGATCCCGAACATCATCGACGCATCTGTTCCGATCGGAAAAGACGATTCTGAAAACGTAGAGATCGAACAGTTCGGCACCAAGAGAACGTTTGATTATGAGATCCCATACCACACCGAGATCATGGAAAGTTTCTCCGGTATCGATCTGGATTCCGCCCGCAAGACGTCCGGAAACGGTTTCTACTATCTGACCGGTGATATCGCTAGACTGCATTCCGCGATCCTGGCGTATGCCCGTGATTATATGATCGACAAGGGATTCATCTACTGCATCCCTCCGTTCATGATCCGCTCCGAAGTCGTGACAGGCGTTATGTCCTTCAAGGAAATGGAAAACATGATGTACAAGATCGAAGGAGAAGATCTCTATCTGATCGGCACATCCGAGCACTCCATGATCGGCCGCTTCATCGATACGATCAATGACGAATCCAAACTTCCTCTGACACTCACCTCCTATTCGCCGTGTTTCCGTAAAGAAGTCGGTGCACACGGTATCGAGGAAAGAGGTGTCTACCGTATCCATCAGTTCGAGAAACAGGAAATGATCGTTATCTGTAAGCCGGAAGACTCCATGAACTGGTATAACAAGATGTGGCGTTATTCCGTTGACCTCTTCCTGTCTATGAACATTCCGGTAAGGACCTTAGAGTGCTGCTCCGGCGACCTCGCAGATCTGAAGGTAAAATCCTGCGACGTTGAGGCTTGGTCTCCACGTCAGCAGAAGTACTTCGAAGTCTGTTCCTGCTCCAACCTCGGTGATGCACAGTCCAGAAGACTGAAGATCAGAGTGAAAGGGGAGAACGGCAACTATCTGCCTCATACCCTGAACAACACCGTCGTTGCACCTCCGAGAATGCTGATCGCCTTCCTGGAAAACAACTACAACGAAGACGGATCAGTCGATATCCCGGAAGTTCTCCAGCCGTACATGGGCGGAATGAAGAAGATCGTCAGGAAATAAAAGAGATGAATAAAAAAAGAATGTTTCATGATATCATCCCCCTAAGGTAGACACGAGAAATATTTAAAATCTCACTTCTTACCAAAGGGGGATTTTATTATGGGAAGAAAAGCGAAATATACTCCTGAACAGAAAGTTCAGGCCTGTGAAGATT
>Ga0256405_10010216_pt1 | contig 12486 bp, 7 predicted proteins | sample RumenRJG_02DNA_FD_189096 | JGI IMG/M metagenome (GOLD analysis project Ga0256405, IMG submission 189096) | Bovine rumen microbial communities from Lethbridge, Alberta, Canada - RJG_02 | ecosystem: Host-associated > Mammals > Digestive system > Stomach > Rumen | place: Canada: Alberta | collected...
TACTACCCACTCCTTTTCATAGGTAAACTTGAAACAAGCATACTCTACATCAGGTTTCACAATCCAAATACTTTTATTAGGATTGTCTTTCTCCCTATGTTGAGGATTGACATTATATGTTATTGTCAGCCCCTCATGTTCAAGTTGATATTGAAATTGTACCTCTGGCATAATCGTTACTCCCCGTCCCAGTTCCCTGTGGTTCTCCGCAGGATCTTTCTTTTCGTCTCTTGCACAGCGATTCTATCGCGCTATTTCTTCAGCCACCGCCCCCTACGGTTCTCCGTAGGGCCAATTATCTTCTCATCCCCTCCATCTCACTTTCCACCATCTTCATCAGCTTCGGCAGCATCTGTTCTATCTTCCGACACTTCACCTTATTGAAATGGTAATCCATATCGTCCAAGAGTTCATTTGCCAACTCCTCATCCATATCCCCAGCATAGCCAGCGGCGACGAGGGCGATGGCAGCAAGTTTACGGGCATCCTTTTCCGTTCTTAAATGCGAAGCACCCAGGATTGTGGGCAGCATCTCGTATAGGATATTGCAATAATGCAGACAACTTTTGGAGCAGTGAGCACAAAACAAAGCTGGCTTTAGTTCTGTCGAGTGACAAAAGTCAACGAAGTTAATTCAGGAAAATAATCGTCATCCTGGAGGAAAGCATCAAGCATCTCTTCTTCGTACTGTCGAAGCAGGAGAAAATACTTTTCCTTTCTCATCTTACTCTTGAAGAACTGAAGCTGTTCATTTTCCAGATTTAGAGTCCCTCCAGTGAAGGGACGGCTATAATGCAGGGATTAAAAACTTCAGAGGAATGATAGTAGAATAGACTATCCTCCTTCGACGACCACGATTCATGCAACTTCTGCTCCATCTGAGCAAACCACTGTTTCCGCTTCTCCCTCAGCTCCGTATTCGTCTTCACCATATATCGTGACCACATCTTAAAACCAACAAGGAGCCACATCCCTATTGGAGTTGCTCATAACCAACAGTTCCATGGTTCACTTGTCAGTAATCTTACTACTTCCCTCCATCCATCAACTTCATTTCAACCACTCTCTCAGCGACACATACGTCACCTTCCCCGCCGAATCCACCGATGCCACATAATACCCCGGTACCAACGGCCGCTCTATAGGGTATGTCAATCTTTCCCTGCTAATATCCGACGATTCAACCCTCACAATATGAGGATATATCTGCATATACTCATTTCCCGAATATACTTCACGCCACGTATTCTTCATCGGCAGTATCGCTATTTTATCTTTATACTTCTGAGCATCACCATACCCCAGTTCCCAATTACACCAAGGAGCTCCAATAGCGTTATCCGTTGCCAGCAAGATAAACCTATCGGTCGATTTAATAAATTTCTTGATGCGTTCTGCCGTTTCTCCCGAAGTCTTCTCTGGCATACCAGGATCGTCCGAATCAATATAGCATTCCACATTGTAGTATCGCTCTAAATAGCCGATAAAACCTTTTAAATCCTCCAAGTCATCATGTTTATGCGAAAGAAATATCGTCCTTTTCGTAGGACGTCTTGTACCCGCCGAGAAGCTTCTCGACTCAGTCAACACCCCCGAATAGCGCGAATCTTCAATTCTATAAGAAGAAAAATCCCCTTGATTAAAAACCTCTACCATAAATACCACTCTTTATTCGGCTTTCCAATCCCTATTTTCCCTCAGCCAATCATACAGCGTTATCTTCCTTTTTTCTTCATCTGGCATCGTCACCATAAACAAGTGCTTCTTCAAATCATAATATATCCACGGATATTGCTGAAGGAATTCACGCTTTGTCCAAGGTCCGTTATTGGGCTTAACCGCCAGGATTGCAACATCGTTCACCCCTTTCGCGCAGTCAGAGTATCCAATCTCCCAACTACACCAGGCAGACTTCAGCGATTCCGTTGTCACCACGTAAATCACCTTCCGTGCATCCTTAATCCTCGATTTCAAATCCACTGCTGTCTGTGCATCCGTCACATGTTCCATAGCAGGGTCAAGCCAGTCCACGTAAGCATTCTCAACCCCTTTACTATTCTTCAGGAACAAGATGAGTTTTCGGACAAATTCCATATCATGACTCGAATGAGAAATAAACACATCGAATTTCCCATCTTTGGGCACAACACCCCTCGTCAACTCGCCTCCCGCATATGCATCAGCAAGTTTCTCTATCCTTTTCTTTGTAAGTAACGCTTGTGGTTCCATCATTAATCAAATCTTAATCCACCAATTTTACAACCCCAACATCTCCTTAAACAGCGACGTATAGCTTAACTCCGTCAGCAACCGCTCGTCAAACTCTCCCGGATGGCCATCATAGATAATCTTCGCAGCAGCTCCAGTAGATGCAATAGGCAGGCAAGAAACTCCTGGATGCAACTCTCTAAACAAGTTAAACTCATCCTCTACGCCTTCCATTCCACCAATGAAAACAGCTGCAGCATAGTCGTGTTCACCTATCATCTTCTGTCTCATCAGTAACAGGCTGGCATCCTTGTTCGCTTTCTTTTCCGTATAAACTATTGTACCAACATCCTCATTTTCCTTAGGAAAATATTTTTCAAATTCGTATGACTGATATAACGTCACCCTATTTGTCATCTTTAGCTCGTAACGCTCCAACACCAAAGCTATCAATGGTGTAATGGCAGGCTGACCACCCCAGATAAGGTGGAATTCATTGTTTGCCAACACTGTCGATGCCAAGGCTATCACAGAGTCCCTTATTGCAATTACATCAGCAGTATCGTAATACTTTGCGGGTCTGTCTGAAGTTGGTACTCCTGCCGACAGAAAAATATTCTTTACTTGTTCGTTTTTAGCCATGATTCAAATTCCTGCATTTTAATAGTTTTCACCTCTAAATAATTATTCATCCACTCCAGATGTTCTATCCATCTGGGCAAGATGCTTAGGTCATCATAGATCAGGAATACCTTTTCAGGCATCTTCCCGTTCCAGCGCTCCAACATTTTCACTGATTCGAAGCAGTCCATCGACTGAGGCACACCAATAGCCGGAATGTAATACCAGAAAACGCCATCAGATATCTGTTCCACAAGAAATGTGGGTTCCTTAATGATGGTTCTTCCTTGACGATTGGCCTCTTTCACAAATTCTCCAGTCAAATTATCCTGTCTGGCTGCAATATTCCTTGCACGGATTGCTTCCACTTCCATTGCTATCTGATTCAGTATCTTGGTTTTTAGAGTGGACGTATTTCGTTTATACCGTTTCCTTCTGAAATCCAGCTCCACCAACTTTTTTACCGCACTGAGTTGGTCTTTTTCGTCAGACTTCACACCAGGCCAATTCACTTGCAGCACGCCTACTCGACGGGCATTTGCTTCAGAAATCTCTTCCACACACCATTTGCTATCCTTAAAGCCTTGTGAGTTCAACTGTATCAGCACATCGCTATCAGTTATTCTGTGGTGCAGTTCAGCCTGAAAGTCCGCTGCTCCGCGAATGGAATAGGTATCCAGGAATACATCAAACTGGTGTCTTGACAGCACGTCATACAGTTGATTAGCCACCGCTGCAGAGTCCGATCGCTTATAGCTGACAAACACACGTCTTTTCTTGCGCAACAGTCTCAATTCCTCAAAGGCAACGTTCACTATCGAGTCCAGTTTGTCATCCGTATAGCAAACACCGTTGATAGGCTTTAACACCTCGGGAACCTCCTGTTCAAACTGCCCATCTGTAAAAAACACAGGATATACGGCATCACCATTACTCATTAGCTTTTGAAGAGCATCTACATCCTTATCCCCATGGTCATGCTTTCCAAAGTAATAAGCAAAAGTAGGCTTCCTTGAATCGTATCCGCCTGCTTCCATGAGAGTCATTGTCTGCGTTCCATCCAGAACAGCAACCAACGACTTTTCCAAACCGCGCTCATTCAACAGTTCAAAAAACCGTTCTCGTACCTTACGGCATGCCTCACATCTCGTATCGCCTAACAGTATCAGTTGATAAAACTTACTCATATTAGTATTTTATTCATATTCTATTTTGAATCCCTCATATTTATCGTTTTTACTATAAAGGATGTTGCCTCTTTAATAATACCTGGGGCGTGATTATAATAATGGTCTATTGAATAGGCTGCTATTTGAATGGCCGACATCTTGTAAAAGTTTTCTTTTACGTTTTGGATTAATTCTTCATCTTCTGCATGATATAATTTATTATAGTCAGAGCAAAGACTTAGCAAATCTTTATAAATCACCTCCTTAATACCTAGGCAGTTCTTGAAATCTTCTTCCTTTAATGTACTGTCAATAGCCACATAAATCACTTTCTTTTCTCTATTTTCCAAATTCTTGATCACTTCCCATTCTGCAGTTGACCAACGGCTTGTTTTGTCCTTATAACCTTCAGAGATAAACACTACAATATACTCTGCATCATTATAGGTCCGCGCAAACTCCTCCTTATCTTTCCCATTCGACTCCTCCTGATGATTCATGTCGTAGAATACTTTTTCTCTCGTGTATTCCTCATCCAGTTCTCGTGCAATTTCCTGTATAAACCGTCTGATTTTCAATTCCTTTCCATCGGCATCAACATTTGAGGCCGTAAATGAAAGGGCGACTTTGTATTTCTTCCGGGATTCATAGTCCCTATACAAGTCTTCAAATCTCTTAGCCATTTTGCTGATAATAGTACGCAATAAGGCGGAACCGTCACCTGTCAAGGCCTCGCTTTTCGGCAGGAAGTAACTATTATCTGCTGCCATTTCCAATGCTCTATACTTATCTTTATCCTCCAGTTTGGATATAATCACTATAGGTATGTTTTCTCCATACCATGACTTACTAAAGGTCAAATTCTTGTTATGACGAATCATATCTATAATACGAGCACCACCTTGATCGTCGCCATTGATTTGCAGGTCACAGATGACGACTCTAATATCCTGGTAGTGATTGTTTAGGGTGTCTGCGATAAAAGACATACTGGCTTTTAGAGCACCTGCTTCTGTAGATTTGAATTTCGCAACAGAGTCCATCTCACGCTCCGAAAGTCCTCCAGTTGCATTGTCTGCATCATCAAATACCGACAACATTTCTTGGGGCACAACATCCGCCTTGATTTTCTCAAAATCAGACTTCTCATCCTCAATAATCAAAACCTTCCATGTTTCCATTTCCGCACAATTTAAATGGTTATCTCTATCTTAAAAAAAGGTGTCTCAGAATCAACATTAAACTCCCATTGGCATTTCATTCCTACCGATTTTGTATATTCATAGAGCGATACCAATGTCATACCATAGTCAGACAATCGGGATTCTCTGATATTCCTTTCAAGAGTCTTCTCATTATATTTCTTATCAAACTCTCTCTTGTCTTCTGTCAATTTGAGTACATCAACTTTCATAATCGTGTTATAAATAATAATTGTATTCTCCCCAAATGATATTTCTATGGATTTCTTCTTATCAGTATATTTCCCATATGCATTCTCTATGCATTGGATTATCAGCGACTGCATGATGATGACATTACATTTCAAATTATAATGAGCATCGCCAAGAGATACTGGCTTCAAATTTCCTCCCCAATTTTCATTATTTAGCTTTTCAAGCAAGGCCAGAAACTTTTCATTGAATACATTCCCTATGGTTGTGTTTTTGGAGATGAAGTCAACCTTCCCTTGCTCACATACTACTGAATAAACATGACTTACGACCACGTTAGACATCATAAACAGTCCATCATGAATCTTCACATAGTTCTCTAGATCTAGCGTATCAAAGTCCCAATTGCCAAGATTAAGCCTGTGATTTGAAGTAAAATTTGTCTTGCGATAACGACGACGAGTCTCTTCCTGCTCATACCAGATCTCCAGGAATTTCTGAGCTTTACAATGGTTGATATAGCGTTCCAATTCCTCACCAAGCAGCATAAGCAGTCTGGCGCAAGCCCGTTTCCTGACCCTAAACTTCTGCGATTCGCTATCATACAGGAATCCCACCATACCTAATAGTCCTCCCGGGGGCTCTGTTCCTCCGTATAGAGGAAAGAAGCAAGCCTTTTTATAGTGTGTTGTGCTTAATTCAGAAAGCACATTTTCGTCTTCAACGATTATAAATGGGGACTGTGCATTTACCTCGCATTGTTTTTCAATCAATTCGATATATGAGGATTCGGTCAGTTCATTAATCTCATGGGCGCCGCAATGTGCAAGCATATTATAGCGTTTGTCATATCTTACCACAATATATGCATCTGTAGCATCCATAACAGACATGGATAGTTGCAACAGCGTGTTTACATCCTGAATATAGGTATTATTATTGTTCGTATTGCCATGTTCGATTTTGTCAAACAGTAGCTTGGCGTACAACAAATAAGTCATCTTTCTTATTTGAGGTACGCCGTCTTTGTCACAATCTATCAGTTGTCCTTTGTTTATAGAATCTTCCGTAACATACATCCGGAACCATGTATAATAATAATTGTCCTTGACAACATCAAGCAATTTTTCCACAATTCTATTAATATTTCCCTCGAAAACATTCAGTGGCAGCAGCCGATCTGTTTCTGATCTGAAAAGAGGATACAATCCCCTCATATCTTTACTAATCTCTTTCTCAAAATTGGAAAGCGTTTTTCTGAGGATGGTATTATTGTCATAATAGAGCGAGTCAAGAAAGTCAGAGAACTCATCCGCTCTTTCTATCCCTTCCAAAGAAATATCCTCAGATGAAGCATGTATTTCGAGAGGACGTGTTACGTCCGGTTCCCTCCCTGTTCGAAGCAATTCACCAATATAGAATGATTTAGATTCGTCATTAAACGTCGCATTCTTGATGTAGAAAAGCAAGCTCGTCTTGAAAGATTCCAAAGAATTCTTTTGCCTCTCCAATTCCCCATGTTGTTTTACCATCTGAGAATCAAACATATCTGGTGTTTCATGCTTCCGCACTTTCTTTTTCTTAATATCTTGTTGAAGGGACTCATTTGTTAGTCGCAACAATTTCTGCTCGACAACATTTCGTACCTGGGAACAAAGACGCCAAGCCCCCTCTATGACATTCTTACGGACTAGGGAGTTTGATGACAGATAGGAGAGGTGTTTAAGAAGCGCTTTTAATAGGCAAAAATCTTCATATTCAGGATCGTCCTTTGAGAGCACAGAGGCTAATTCGCTCAGATTTGTTCTGAACGCAAACTGACGTATATACACATACTGTGACAATGGCGGGTATGTAACTGCCTTTAGAAATGAAATCTTCTTATCAACATCTTTTTTTACGAACTCAAATTCCTTTTGCAGATAAGATTCCACTTCACTTACGATAGGTTGTGATTCTAAACTTGGATTATCTTCTTTTCCATGATTATTAACACCTGCGATTCGTGATATGTTGTAAAACAACTTATTCCTTATCATCATGCGTGACTTCCTTCGCGGAAAACTTGCTGTTTCAATGTCAATGTCACTATCAGCTGGTTTTGTTTTATAGTATTGTTGACTCTTTAAACAGAACTTGCTACTATTATTCCTGCAGAGTTCTTTGACATCGTGGGTGACTGTACATCTTTCAAGATTGTCATAGTGACGTTCCAAGCCACATAACGAGCAATCGGTATATGTATTCTGACTTGGTAATATAGAAAACCAGACAAATGATTCTATGCCATAATTTCCTACTTCCGTATCAATCTGCATGTATAGACTATGGGAAAGTCTGTTGACAACTGTGATTATTCCATCAAAGCCGAACGGTTTTCCACTATTGGCAAACGACATAAGACGACACGTCCTATTGTATGTTTCTCCCGTCAGAATGGCATGATCAACAAAGAAAAAACTACAGTCTTTTCTTAATTTTTGCAAGAAAGAATACTTCTGGCTAATATTCTGAGCACTGCTGTAAACATCTAAATGTACTACGAGTGCATTATTGTCAAAAACTTCTCTGTTAACTTTGTCCACAAAGCAGGACTCTTTGTTTACATCGGGCGTTATAATAACACAGGTCGATGCAGAATCTTTTACATCGAACAATCTTTGTTTCTGGTATGCAAGCCAGGTATCCAACTCATTTGTCCTCTCACGGCCTACATATCTCTCTGTATTAAAATAATATCGGTGATGATTGTTATGATGTTCAATGTGTCCTATCTGAATATCATTGACCATCTCATCCAACCTTCTGCACGTCAGTTCGTAATACTTCTTATATAAATCAGAAAAATCCTCTTTGCCTGTAACAGCAAGCAATTCTTTTTTCAACTTTCCTTCGTCGGGGATAGCGGCAATAGGGAATCCGAAGAAATCTTGTGTATTAAGCGAAGCATTCTTAGTCCGGTTTAGGAATATTTCATTCTCAAATTGTCTCGGAATTGTTTGTATATCCAATAGATTATGCCAACACGAACTCTTCTCTATAAAATATATTACCTGTTTGGTGTTTTTATAGGATGTTGTTGCGATGCCATCGGCAATATCAACAATATTCCGTTCTTTCTCTATAGCTGTCGCAGATTGTTCTCCTTCGCCGTCACGTATCAGTAACACGGTATATTGGAAAGAGAAGTTAAGAGAATTACACCCTGTACTCTTTTTAAAAAGCGATATGGTTTTGTCATGCGATGACATTGTGGACGATATGGGCACTATCAGCACATAATCGTAATTGTCGCCAAACGATGATAATGTCCAGTTCTGCATGGCTTGCCAGTGAAAACCCATAGTATTCTCATCCTCTATCTCCTCGGCAGTCACCACCTGTTTCACCAAATCTGGCTCCGATTGATTGACATAGTATTGTATCCTTCTTGTTAAAGGTTCGGAATATGAATAACAGCCCAATAATACTATGGATCTTCCATTAATCTTACCTTTATGTGAAAGACGGTTTAACAAATCCTGTGCGATGAAATATGCATAACGTTCTACATAGAAACCATTCTGAAACATTGTGTCGGCCTCATAGAAACGTTCTATATAAAGTTTACTTCCTATTTTCGTGCGGAACCCGTCTATCAGATAGCCACCGTTATCGCTACCTAAATATCTGTCCAGTTCCCTGTTTACCAGTTGAAGGAATAATGGTCTGCCATTAACGCGAATAAAACACTCGTATGGTCTGGCCACACTGTCCAGAGCGGTAGGCATACTTTTCCCTTCCTCCAGCGAGGCAAGTTCATTCTCATGACCTGGATATATATGCTGCATACTTTTGTTGACATACGACAATTCTGCCATCGTCTCTCCACAAAAAACAAAAGCTCCGAAGGAATTCCCGTAGAGTACTACAGCATGATCGCGCGACCACAATGGTTGCTGCTTGTCAATCTTTATAGTTGCAACTTGTCTCACTATGCGACACAGATGATTGATAAGATTATCAGAAAGATTGACTAACACGAGTACATCGGTCAGTCGCTGTTTTAGCTGCAAACTAGCCAGAAGCTTAAAGATTTGGTTGGGATTGAGTGGATTGGTTTCCTCCATGTTCAAGGCAAAGATTCCATTTGAGGTATGAATCTTCGACACAATACGTTCTGCCCATTTCTCTATAATAGTCCACTGCGATGTAGAAGCCGAGACATCATCCATGTCTTTGATACTTATACATTCGCTTATATTAACGGCTTCTATTTCAGATGGAGAAATGACCTGATTCTTTAGAAAATCTGCTACGGACAATGATTGTATAGGGTACGTGTTCTTGTTTTTAAGTTCATTTACAGGCAACACCACCTCATAATGCGTTCCTTTTACATTGACAACTTTTTCCTGCGAACCTATGGATGAAGCTGTAGATGACAGGGCATATTTCTCACCTCTCTGGCAACTTTCAATCTTAAACCACCCATCATGATAGAGTACCGATGATACTAGCATCTTGATTCCAAGATGGGCAGCATAGGTGAATGACAGGTAGTCCACATCCCCATCATCGCTGCCGCTATCCGGTAAGAAACGAGGATCTATCATCTCTGATAATTCGATACTAGCTATGTGGTTCTCTTCGCAGAATGTATCAGAAATTCCCTTTGATGAAAAATCATACACTCCAATCTTCAAATATCTGTCTGCTACAGATTCTATTCCATTTTCAATTTTTCGTTTGTCGTAATCTGACAAATCCTCTTTCTTGCAAAACATGACATACAATAGTCCCTTCTGCTCTTTAGTATGGAAAATAATGTTCTGTACTAACTCGTAGATTCCTATATAATAATCATGTAATGTCGCATTAAGGTCTTGTACATTCAATCTCTTCAATTCTTCCGATGGAAGCGAATGATAGAATGCAAGAAAAAACCATTTTTCAAACAATGAGGAAAAGCCTTGATAGGGAGGAGTATACCCCTTCACGCTCGCAGACAGCTTTTCTATTGACTGCCGTATATAGCTAACCTCATCACTCGTTTCAGCGTCTGAATTCTGAAAAAGATGCCCAAATAGAGTTTTGTCAACATGAAGCAGTGGTTGAAAATAGCGACTCGCATTTACAATAGCACTTTCTTTATTACTTTTTGAAACAGAGCTTTTATATCGCAAGGCCGTCACTCTATTGTTCGACACGTAAGAATAAGATACAGAATAACCTGATTGAGTGTCGTAATTGCGATTCTCCTTTCTTTCATTAATAAAAAAGATACTATGGTGTCCACATTCAGGAGCTTCTTTATCAGCAAATAGAAGAAAACTACTGAATTTGAATATAAAATTTGTTTGCTCTTCTATAGTAATATCTCCTAAGTCAATACCTATGGATACTATCCCGATGAACTCATTTTGGAGCAAAACAAGTGGCATCAAGTCGCTTGGATTACGCAAGTCCTTTGCATTTACTATAATTGACGCACTGAGGTGTGGAACGTCATTTTTATCCAAGGATGTTAGTTTTTCAAGCCCTATTGTACTTACAGCTTCTGAGATATTCCCGCTTCGGTCAACACATACTTCCCCGTATGCGTTCAGCTCTTCCAACGCTTCATGATTAAGTATACCGCGTCGCATGCTATCATTCAATAGCATATAGAGACTTGACGCAGTTTGAATTCCATAATTATGGAATTGAATAACAACTCTAAAGCTTGATTTCATCCTTTAACTCACTCTTTCATTCAAAAAACGTAAGATTTCGTCCACTTATAGACCACAAACAGCCACAGCTCCATCAGAGCCGCAGCTGTTATCCCTTTATCTCCTTAAATTCAGATTCATAGTCATCATAGCCTTATACCTTTTATTCCCTCACGTTACCATCGTTGTCCTAAATATCATAATAATCCTTTGGTCTTCTTCGCGGCACAAACATATAACTGCAAAACTGCCACACCACTTCTATTATTCGTTTAATCCGTGCCATTCGTGTTCGTTTTCGCTATGGTTATCGCTGCTACTTATAATAGCTCTTATACCATTCTGCAAACTTCCTCAGTCCCTCTCTCAACGTTATCTTTGGTGTAAACCCGAAGTCACGTTCAAGAGCTGTGGCATCGGCATAGGTAGTTGGTACATCGCCTGGCTGCATCGCAACCAACTGCTTGTGGGCCTCGAAATCGAAGTCTGCAGGAAGGACACCAGCACGCACCAACTCCTCTTGCAGGATGTTCACAAAATCTAGCAAGTTCTCAGGTTGACCGCCACCGATGTTATAAATTGCGTATGGTGGGATGGGCAGGCCATCTTCACCCTTCTTACGCTTTGGAGCACCCTGCATCACACGATACACACCCTCTACGATGTCATCAACATAGGTGAAGTCACGACGGCAGTTGCCGTAGTTGAAAATTTGGATGGTCTCACCCTTCAGTAGTTTATTGGTGAAACCGAAGTATGCCATATCGGGACGACCGGCAGGACCATATACTGTAAAGAAGCGCAAACCCGTGGTTGGAATGTCATACAGCTTTGAATAGCAGTGAGCAAACAGTTCATTACTCTTCTTCGTAGCTGCATACAACGACACAGGATTATCCACACGGTCATCAGTGCTGAATGGTACTTTCTTATTACCGCCATAAACAGAGCTTGAAGAAGCATATACCAAATGCTCTACAGGATTGTGGCGACACGCCTCCAAGATGTTATAGAAGCCTATCATGTTACTCATGATGTACGCATCAGGATTGGTGATGCTATAGCGTACACCAGCCTGAGCTGCCAGATTTACCACCACGTCAAAGTGGTACTTCTCAAACAGGCCATCAATCAGTGCCTTGTCAGCCAAGTCGCCCTTTACAAACTCATATTCAATTCCCGCAGGCTTAGCCTTCTCAATCTCACTGAGACGGTAATCTTTTAGTGTCGGATCATAATAATCATTCAGATTATCCAGTCCCACGATGGTACCTTCGCTCAGTTCCTTGAACAAGCGTAGTACCAAGTTCGAGCCAATAAATCCAGCACTTCCCGTAACAAAAATAGTCTTGTTATTTAAATCTTTTTTCTGCATATAATATTTTTTATCAAGAATTTGCG
>Ga0256405_10010217_pt1 | contig 12485 bp, 11 predicted proteins | sample RumenRJG_02DNA_FD_189096 | JGI IMG/M metagenome (GOLD analysis project Ga0256405, IMG submission 189096) | Bovine rumen microbial communities from Lethbridge, Alberta, Canada - RJG_02 | ecosystem: Host-associated > Mammals > Digestive system > Stomach > Rumen | place: Canada: Alberta...
TGGGCGGTTACACCGTGGAGGCCCTGGCCCGCAGCGGCGTGGGGACTCTGGACCTCATCGACGATGACCGGGTGTGCTTGACCAACGTCAACCGCCAGCTTTTGGCCACCCGGAGGACCGTAGGACAGAAAAAGGTGGAGCTGGCCCGTCAGCGGGTGGCGGAGATCGCCCCGGACACCGTGGTAAACGTCTATGAGACCTTTTACGGCCCGGAGACGGCGGACCAGTTCGACTTCACCCAGTACGACTATGTGGTGGACGCCATCGACACCGTCACAGGCAAGCTGGCTCTCATCGACCAGGCTCGGGCGGCGGGGTGCCCCATCATCAGCTGCATGGGGACAGGGAACAAGCTGGACCCCACCGCCTTTGAGGTGGCGGACATCTACGAGACCTCGGTCTGCCCCCTTGCCCGGGTCATGCGCCGGGAGCTGCGGAAGCGCGGGGTGGACAAGCTCAAAGTCGTCTACTCCAAAGAGCCGCCCCTCCAGCCGGAGGAGGACCTGACCATCAGCTGCAAGGCCCACTGCATCTGTCCGCCGGAGACTGCCCGGACCTGTCTGGAGCGGCGGCAGGTGCCGGGGAGCACCGCCTTTGTTCCTGCGGTGGCCGGCATGATCCTGGCAGGAGAAGTGATTAAAGCATTGCTTCTCCGAAACAAATAAAACGCGTTCTCTAAAGGCTGAGAAGTCTATGAGAACGCGTTTTATTTGTGAAATGTTCTAATCTGTTTTTCGATGGGTCTTATCGCTGTCGATGTATTTAACTCTTGATCCCATATGAATCTCTGCAAAGCCGGTCCGCGCCGGCTTTTTTAGATTCTGACCCGGAAATGCAAATTTGACCCTTGACAAACAAACGCTTCAGTTATATGATGTATAACATATTAAGTAAATAGGTTAATATGAATAAGCTGTAATCGAGGCAATCCCATATACTTGAACACCCTTTGGAGCGATAATAATGCGTCCTTGTTCTTCGAGGTCTTTGCCGGCAGAAAAGGCAGCCTCGGCCAGGCGCCGGGGCAAGCATGAGACGATTTTATTTTATTCCATATTCCTACTAATTAACTGAGCCTAAGGAGGTCAAACGATGGATATCAAAATCGTGAGGACTACCACACCCAAACCCAAGCCGGACCAGAAGGCCTTGGGCTTCGGCAAGTACCTGTCCGACCATATGTTCCTCATGGACTATGACGCGGATCAGGGCTGGCACGACCCTCGCATCGTTCCCTACGGTCCCATCCCCATGGAGCCGGACGCCGTAGCCCTCCACTACGCCCAGGAGACCTTTGAGGGTCTGAAAGCCTACCGCACCGCCGATGGATCCATTCAGCTCTTCCGGCCGGACATGAACGCCAAGCGGCTCATCAACTCCAACCGCCGCCTGTGCATGCCCGAGCTGCCAGTGGAGGACTTCATCGAGACGGTAAAGGCCCTGGTGCGGGTGGACGCCGACTGGGTGCCTTCTGAGCCGGACACCTCCCTGTATATCCGGCCCTTCATGTTCACCAGCGAAGGACAGATCGCTCTCCACAACTGCTCCAGATTTGTCTTTGCCATCATCACCTCCCCGGTGGGGGCCTACTTTGCCGAGGGCATCAACCCGGTGAAGATCCTTGTTGAGGACGAGTACGTCCGGGCGGTCCGGGGCGGCACCGGTTTTGCCAAGTGCGGCGGCAACTACGCCGCGGCCATGGCGGGCCAGGAGAAGGCCGAGCGGCTGGGCTACTCCCAGGTCCTGTGGCTGGACGGCGTGGAACGGAAGTATGTGGAGGAGGCCGGTGGCATGAACTTCATGTACATCATTAACGGCGAAGTCTGGACCGCTCCCGCCGACGGTACCGTCCTCCCCGGCGTCACCCGGGATTCTATCCTCGCCATTCTGAAAGAGTGGGGCGTCCCCACCCGGGTGGAGCGGATGACCATCGACGACCTCATGGCCGCCGGACGCGACGGGAGCCTCCAGGAGGCCTTCGCCTGCGGCACCGCGGCGGTGATTTCCCCGGTGGGTGCGCTCCACTATAAGGGGGATGAGGTCACCATCAACGGATTCGAAACCGGGAGCCTGACCCGCAAGCTTTACGACTACCTCACCGGTATTCAGTGGGGGCGCGAAAAGGACATCTTTGGATGGACCACAACCATTGACGCATAATCACTATCCACCCCATTTCCTAAGGAGGAATCTACCATGGCAAATCAGAATTTATGGGAACTGGTCAAGGAACTCAAAGGTCCTGACTACCGCTGGATCGACCTCACCCACGAACTCAGCCCCGAGACACCCCACTGGTTCGGCTTCAAACCACTGGAGTCCGAGCTGCTCTTTAACTACGTGGAGGGGACCCCTGAGGACAAGCTGGCCCCCATGCGCTGCTTCCAGGTCAGCGTAGCCAGCCAGTACGGCACCCACGTGGACGTGCCCCGGCACTTCTGGGGCAACGGACGGCCCATGAATGAGATCGACGTGAAGGAACTGGTCTATCCTCTGGTGGTCATTGACAAGTCAAAGGAGTGCGCCGAGAACCCCGACTACCTGCTGACCACCGAGGCCATCCAGGCCTGGGAGGCCGAGCACGGGACCATCCCCGAGAACGCCTTCGTGGCCTTCCGGTCCGACTGGCACAAGAAGGCCAACCTGGACAACCCCGACGAGAACGGCGTACCCCACTACCCCGGCTGGGACAAGGCTGCCATACAGTGGCTGGTGGAGGAGCGGAACATCGGCGCCATCGGCCACGAGCCGGCCGACACCGACCCCGGCTTCGTCACCACTAAGGAAGGCGCCTACCCCTACCCTGGTGAGCAGTACATCCTGGAGGTGGACCGCATCCAGATCGAGGTCATGCGGAACCTGGATCAGGTCCCCGCCACCGGGGCCCTCATCGTGGTGGCCTTCCCCAAGCTGAAGGACGGCGTGGGCTTCCCCGCCCGGGCCTTTGCCATCGCCCCGGCTGAGGGGTAAGCCTGATCGGAAAGCCGCCGGAACCCGCTCTTGTAACCTGTCCAACAGGTATGCTATAATCGGGTCAGGCGGCTTTCCGCTTGCCGGTGATCCGGCAGATCTTTGAGATTCGGAGGGATTGGACTATGGCACTGAAATTTGACGAGCAGCTCTCCCTGCTGCAAAAGCCCGACCGGGCGGAGATGACCGACAAGGAATACCAGGTGTTCAACAAGAACGTGAACGCCATGGAAAAGAACTGGGGGTTTATCAACAACCTCTTCAAAATTTTACCTCTCAACGCCAAAGAGTACATCGGCTTCCTGAACTTCAAAGGCTCCCTGTTCAACGACGACTGTTACCTCACCGACGCCCAAAAGGAGATGATCGGCGTGGTGGTCTCCTCCTACAACTGCTGCAGCTACTGCCTGACCACCCACGGGGACAACCTCCGGGGCCTGTGGCAGAACGCCCGGAAGGTGGACAAGCTCTCCCAGAACTACCGGGCTCTGAAGGACGAGCTGTCCAAGGTGGATTTCGCCCTGTGCGAGTACGCCTGGTACGTCACTGCCCATCCCCAGGAGATCGACCAGACTCAGATCGAAAAGCTAAGAGCGGTGGGACTGGACGACCATCAGATCCTGGAGGCTGCTTTCGTGGCGGGGTTCTTCAACTACACCAACCGGTGGGTGAGCACCATCGCCCCGGTGGCGAACCCCGGGCACTTCAAGCACAATCGGGACTTTGACGATTGAGAAAAAACGGAACAAGAATCAGACCGGACACGAGAGCCTTTCCCGTGTCCGGTCTGTGTTTTCGTTATTCCATCGTATATCCCGCTTCAAAGCCCTGGCGGATGGCGTGGGCGATACGGCCGCCGCCGTTGGCGTCTCCCACTCGTCTGAGCGTGGGGAAGGCGACCTCCCATTCCTCCAGCTCCGCCGGGGGCCGGACCCCCATGGCCAGGATCACCGTGTCCGCCGGGACCGTCACCGTTTCCCCATCGGTCAGGCGCTTCAGGACGACGCAGCCCTTCTCCACCGCCAACAGCTGATGGGAAGTGTAGGCTTCCGACCCCTGGCTCCGGCTGAGCTCGTCGTTCCGGATGGCGGGGAAGACCCCCGGCCCCAGCTGGTCCTGCATCTCCACCAAAGCAACCTCCGTCCCCTTGGTCAGCAGGACCTCCGCCGTCTCCAGCCCCGTGAGGCCGGAGCCGATGATGACGGTCTTGCCGGATACCGCCGCCTTGCCCGTGAGCACGTCCTCCGCAGTGACCACATGGGACAGATCCATCCCCGGCAGGTCCGGGATGATGGGTCTAGCTCCCACTGCCAGGACCACCCCGGCGGGGTCCAGGGCCTGAACATCCTCCACAGTGGCCCGGGTCCCGGTGTGGACCTCCACACCCAAAGCGCGAACCTCCTCCTCCATGGTCTCGGCCAGATGGAGGAGGTTTTCCTTGTGGGGGGGCAAGGCGGCGGTGCGCAGGGCCCCGCCCAGGGCCTCATTTTCCTCAAAGAGGATCACCCGGAAGTCCCGTCTTGCCAGGGTCATGGCGGCCTCCATGCCGGCGGGACCTCCGCCCACAACAACAGCGGTCCTTCCGCCGCCGTTCTTGGACAGACTGGGGAAGTCGATCTCCCGCCCGGTCCGGGGGTTCACCGCACAGCGGATGGACAGGCCCTGGGCCAGCACCCGCTCCCGGCAGTAGAGACAGCCGATGCAGCTGCGCACAGTCCGGCCCGCCCGGGCCTTGTTCACAAAGTCGGGGTCGGCCAGCTGAGACCGACCCAGCCCCACAAAGTCGCTGACCCCCTCGGCCAGCAGTTCCTCGGCGAAAGCCGGGTCCTTGATGGTGTTGGTGGCGATCACCGGGATATGCAGGGCGGCCTTGTAGGCCTTGGCCACGTGCTTCTTCCACCCCGGGGCATAGGAGAAGGGCTCGCAGTTGGCGTCGGCGTTCCGGGAACTGCCGTTACTGATGTTGATGGCGTCGATGCCCGCCCCCTCCAGGACCCTGGCAATCTCAATGCCCTCCTCCAGGGAGAGGAAGCCCTCAATGGGCGTCATCTCGTCCCCGCACATCCGCACCAGGATGGGGAACCGCCCCAGCTTCTCCCGGATCCCGGCGATGATCTCCGTCAGGAACCGGCACCGATTTTCCGCGCTGCCGCCGTATTCATCCGTTCGACGGTTGTAGTACTTGCTGAAAAACTGGGCGATGAGGTAGCCGTGGGCCCCGTGGAGTTCCACCCCGTCGTAGCCGGCTTTCTGACAGCGGACGGCGGCGGCGATGAATTTCCCCTGGACCCGGCGGATGTCCTCCAACGTCATTTCCCGGGGCACGGGCCGTCCCTCGGCAATGGGCACGGCGCTGGGGGCGATGTTCTGCCGTCCGGTGAGGGCGGGGTTGGAGGTTGCCCCGCCGTGGTGAAGCTGGGCGACGATCTTGCAGTCGTAGAGATGGACCGCGTCCGTCAGCTTCTCCAGGGCGGGGATGTGATAGTCCTGAGCCGCCCGGAGGGTATGGGGGGCGGGGATGCTGTCCACGTCGTCCACCCCGGTGTACTCATGGATGATGAGGGCCGCGCCGCCCTTGGCCCGCGCCTGGTAGTATTTGATCTGCCGGTCTGTTGGCAGACCGAAGCGGTCGGCCATCTCCGTGGCCATGGGCATCATCACCGCCCGGTTTTTCAGCCTCAGGGAGCCGATGGTCCCCGGACGGAAGAGGTGTTCATAAGTCATAGCGGTTACCTCCTTCATAGTTCCCTTAACAGTTGCCCCGGAGAATGTCCGGGGCGATGCCTTTGAGCTTGGCCCGGTCCAGGCCCCGGAGCGCGTCCACCAGGGCATCCAGATCGGCTTTCGTGGTAAAGGCCCCCACGCTGACCCGGACGGTGCCGTCGTAGGTCTTGTCCTTCAGATGCCGGTGGATCAGGGCAGCGCAGTGGTGGCCCGCCCGGACGGCGATGTCGTGGTGCTGGTCCAGGATGGCTGCCACCTCGTTAGCCCGGAAGCCTTTGACATTGAGGGAGACGACCCCCGCCTGCTCTGCCTCGGTCGGAGCGACGTAGACTTTCACGTTGGGCAGTTCCGCCAGCCGGGGGAGGAGATAGCCCATCAGGGTCTGCTCGGTCTGCCAGAGGTCCACATCCTTCCGCCACTCCAGGGCCGCCCGGAGCCCCGCCGCCGCCACGGTGTCGGTGCTGGCGCTCTCCAGCTTTTCCGGGTAGTAGGGCGGCATATCCAGGCTCAGGGAGTTTTGCCCGTTTCCCCCGGCGATAAATTCGTTCAGTTCCGCCCCCTCCCGCAGCAGAAACCCCGCCAGGCCAAAGGGCCCATAGAGGGTTTTGTGGCCGGCAAAGACAACGGCGTCGGCTTTCAGTTGGGCAAACCGCAGCTTCAACAGCCCCATGGCCTGGGAGGCGTCCAGGAGAGTGAAGGCTCCATAGGTCCGGGCCAGGGAAAAGAGGTCCGCGAAGGGGAGCACATATCCCGTGACGTTGCTCACCGCCGTGGCGGAGACCAGCTTCGGCGGGTCTTTTCGGAAGAGCTTTTCCGCCTTGTCCAGGTCCAGAGACAGGTCCTTTTTCAGGGGAAGCTCCACCATGCGAATCCCCGCCCGCTTTTCCAGCAGACGAAGAGGACGCAGGACGGCGTTGTGCTCGTAAGGGGTGACATAGGCCGCGTCCTCCTCCCGCCAGTCCTGGCCCTGGATGATCTGGTTCAGGGCCACGGTGGCCGAGGGGGAAAAGACCGCCTCCGCCTGGCCTCGGGCGTCGCAGAGGCTGATGAGCTTCTGTTTGACATCCCGAAGCATGGCCCCTGCCTCCCGGGCGGCCCGGTATGCCCCCCTTCCCGCGTTCACCGCCGCCGTCCGGGCGAAGAGGTCCGCAGCCTCATGGACGCAGTCCGGCTTGGGGAAGGTGGTGGCGGCGTTGTCCAGATAGATCATAGGAGACACCTCCCGTTCTCGAATTTGATCCATTATATCATAATAACAAACTAAAACAATAGGAGACGGAAAAACCGGCAGGACGCCCCGCCGGTTTTTCCGTTTGAAAAGAATGGATATCCTCAGTCCTCCGCCAGCTCTTCCTCGGTGAAGGTGGGGACCAGGGAGGCGAGATTGGTCTTGTCGCTGTTCTCGAACTTGCAGATGAACACGGTCTTGTTGGGCACGTTGCCGTCGGCGTAGCTGATGGCGCCGGTGAGGCCGTCAAAGTCCGTGACCCGGGCAATGGCGTCCCGGATGGAGGCGGGGGAGTAGTCTCCGCCGGCGTAGTTCTCCACGGCGTACTTCAGCAGGTAGGCCGCGTCATAGCCCAGGGCGGCAAAGGCGTTGATGGGCTCGGAGCCGTACTTGTCCTGATAGGCTTCATAGAAGTCCGACACCGCGCCGCCAGCGGTGTAGTCCACATGGGTGGAGAAGTAGACGTTGTCCGCTGCGGCTCCCGCCACCTGGGCCACCTCCACGGAGTCCAGGCCGTCCCCGGAGAGGACCACCTGGTCCAGCCCGGAATCCCGGAACTGCTTGAGCATGGTGGGCCCCTGGTCGGTGAAGCTGGCGAAGAACAGGGCGTCGGGCCGGGTATCCAGGGCCCGGACCTTCTGGATGGAGGCGGAGAAGTCGGTATAGCCGTTGCTGTCGTAGGTGCTTTCGCCCAAAATCTCCCCGCCCAGAGCGGTGAAGTGAGACTGGAAGTATTTACTCAGGGCCAGGGTGTACTCGTCGGTGGTGTCGGTGACCACGTAGGCGGTGCGGACGCCCAGCTCATCGTAGGCGTACTCCGCCACGGCGGCGGCCTGGATGTTGTCGCCGTAGGGCACCAGGAAGGCGGTGTCTCCCACCCGGTCCTGGGTGTAGGGCAGGGTGGAGCTGGTGGCCAGGGTGGGCACTCCGTGCTCCTGAGCCACGGTCCCGGCGGCGATGGCGGCGTTGGGATCCCCCAGGCCGAAGACCACGTCGGCCCCGCCGCTCTCGATGAGCTTGGTCATCAGAGAGGTGGCCTGAGCCACGTCGGACTGGCTGTCGTAGGAGATGTAGGTCACGGGATGGCCGTCGATGCCGCCGTTGTTGTTGATCTCCTCCAGGGCCAGCTCGAAGCCCTCGGAGCCAGGGATCTCGTAGTCCGCCATGAAGCCGGTGAGGGCCCACAGGCCGCCCACGGTGATGCCCTCGTCTGAGGACGCGGGTTCGGCAGAGGCGGTGCCTGCGGAAGTGCTGCTCCCCCCGCAGGCTGTCAGGGCGAGGACCAGGGACAGGCTCAGCAGCAGGACGATGAGTTTAGACGCTTTCATTTTGTTTCCTCCTTGTTTTTTGCTTGAATAGTTGACGGATAGATTGGATAAAAGATTGATAAGTCTCCACCCGGAACAGGCCGGTATAGGTCTCCCGGCTGAACAGGCTTTCCACGATGTACTCACTGTCCCGGACCACACCTCCTTTCCGGAAGATGATCACCAGGATGAACAGGACGCTCATGACCATGCTGGAAAAGCCGTTGATTTTGGGCACCTGGAGGCCGAAGAGGGTGAAGCCCGTCTCGAAGTTGGCCAGCACCTGGGGAACAAAAGTCAGGATGGCGGCGCCGGGGATGGCCCCGCTGAGGGTGGCCATGCCTCCCAGGACCGACATCTCCAGAATGGAGAAGGTCTCGTCGAAATAGAACATGGAGGGGGCGATGGACCGCTCCAGATGAGCCCACAGGCACCCGCCCACGGCGCAGAAGAAGGCGCTGACCAGAAAGGAGAACATCCGGATCCTCGTGGCGCTGATCCCCAGGGAGGCCGCCGCGTCTTCGTCGTCCCGGAGGGCGGTCATGCTCCGGCCAAGGGGGGAGACCTTGATGCGGTAGAGGCCGAAGAGGGTGACCAGGGCCATGCCCACCGCCACGGGCATGGTGGTGTATTTCTCCATGCCGCTGATGCCCTTGGCCCCGTTGGTGAGGGTGGTCACGTTGTCCATGAGGGTTTTTATCATGATGACCATGCCCAGGGTTATGACCGCCAGGTAGTGGCCCCTGGCCTTCAGGATTGGAAAGCCCACCAGGGCGGCGAAGGCCATGGTGACCACCCCCGCCAGCACCAGGGAGACCGGGAAGGGAAGCTGGATGTTTGCCAGCCAGTCTGGGATGCCGGGGATGCGGACAGCCTTCAGCTCCGGGTCCAGGGAGAGAAGGGTGCTGATGTAGGCCCCCAGCCCCATGAACCCCGCCGCCCCCAGGGAGAAGATGCCCGTGATGCCGTTGGTAAGGTTCAGGGCGGCCGCCAGGATGACGTTGACGAAAAAGAGGACGAAGACGATCTGGTAATAGCCGTTGAGCCGGAAGGTCACCAGCAGCACCAGTGCCAGGGGGATCAGCACTACCGTCAGGAACCGGAACAGGGAATTTTTTGTCAGAGAGGTCTCCATATCCATCAGCTCCTTTTCCCGGCGGCGCTGCCGAAGATCCCGTTGGGCCGGACCAGCAGCACCAGAATGAGGATGAGAAAGACGAAGGCGGTCTGGTAGGAGCCCACCTTGTCGGGGAGGTACCCAGCGAAGAAGATCTCCAGAAAGCCCAGGATGAAGCCCCCCGCCGCCGCGCCGCCGAAGCTGCCCAGCCCGCCGATCACCGCGGCGATGAAGGCTTTGATGCCCAGCATGAAGCCCATGGTGGGGCTGAAGGAGACATATTCCCCGGAGTAGAGCATCCCCGCCAGGGCCGCAAGAACAGAGCCCATACCGAAGGCAAAGACGATGACCTTGTTCCGGTCAATGCCCATGAGGTCCGCGGCCATGCTGTTGTCGGCGCAGGCACGCATGGCCATGCCCAGGCTGGTCTTTTTCAGCACCAGGCTCACCCCCAGGATGAGGACTGCCGTGACAGCGAAGATCACCAGGTTCATCACGGTGATGTTTACCCCGCCCACGGTGAATTTTTTCGAGAACACCGCTGGAACCTGCAGCGCCCGGTTGTTGGGGCCGAAGATGGTCTGACAGATGCTCTGCAGGAAGACCGACACCGCCAGGGAGGTGATGATCAGCGTCTCCTCCCCGTGGCCCCGGAGGGGACGGTACGCAACTCGTTCGATGAGGATGCCGAAGGAGGCGGTAATGACGATGGCCAACAGGGCTGCCAGGGGAAAGGGCAGGCCCAGGACCATAAGACCCCAGAGAGAGTAGGTGGCGATCATCAGCAGCTCTCCGTGAGCAAAATTGATCAGGCCCATAATGCTGTAGACCACGGAGTAGCCGATTGCCACCAGGGCGTAGATGCTGCCCAGCTTCAATGCGCCCAGAAGCTCCGCCAGAAAGAAGTCCATCAGATGCCGCCCCCCAGATAGATATTCCGCACGTCGTCGTTGTCCGCCAGATCTCGGCCCGGGCCGGAGAGGACGATTTGGCCACTCTCCATGATGTATCCCCGGTCTGATACAGCCAGGGCGTCCCCGGCGTTCTGCTCCACCAGGAGAATGGCGAGGCCGCTGTTCCGGAGACGGAGGATCACATCGAAAACCTGCTCGATCACCACAGGGGCCAGTCCCAGAGAGGGCTCGTCCAGCAGCAGGGCCCTGGCTCCCGAGACGATGGCCCTCCCGATGGCAAGCATCTGCTGCTCACCGCCGGAGAGGCTTCCCGCCTTCTGCCGCTGCCGCTCCCAAAGGATGGGAAACAGTGCGCAGACCTCCTCGATGCGGCTCTGCCTGACGTTTTTGTCCTTCACCAGGTAGCCTCCAAGAAGCAGGTTTTCCAGCACTGTCATTTCGGAGAAGACCTGTCTGTCCTCGGGGACCTGGACGATCCCCGCCGCCACGATCTGGCTGGCGGAGCGTCCCGTCAGGTCTGCTTCCTCCCACCGGACGGTTCCCTCCCTGGCCTTCAGCAGGCCGGAGACAGCCTTTAAGGTGGTGGACTTTCCCGCGCCGTTGGCGCCGATGAGGGAGACGATCTCCCCCTTTCCCACAGTGAGGGAGACGTCCCGGACGGCGTTGATCCTGCCGTAGCTGACGCTCAGGTGTTCGATCTCAAGCATGGCGGCGACCTCCCAGATAGGCCCGGATCACGTCCTCCGAGGACTGGACCTCCTCCGGGGTGCCGGAGGCGATACACCGCCCGGAGGCCATGGTGTAGATGTACTCGCACAGCCCCATGACCACCTTCATGTCGTGCTCCACAAGGAGGATAGTCATTCCCGGCCTGGCTCGGTGGATAGCCCGGATATCTTCTGCCAGCTGGAGGCTCTCCTGGGGATTCATCCCTGCCGCCGGCTCGTCCAGAAGGAGCAGGGCCGGCTCCATGGCAAGGCAGCGGGCGATCTCCAGCCGCCGCTGGAGACCGTAGGGCAGGCTGTCCGCCCTCTGCTGAGCGCAGTTTTCCAGCTTGACCTGCCGCAGGCAGACCAGGGCCTCCTGCCGCAGGGCCTCCTCCGTTCTGCGAAAGCCCGGTGTTGCGCACAGGATCTGGGGCAGATTGACCCGGTGCCTGCTCTGCCGGGCTGTCACCACGTTTTCCATCACGGTGAGACCCCCGAAAAGCCGCAGGTTCTGGAAGGTCCGCGCTACCCCCAGGCGGGCGATCTGATGGGCGGAAAGCTTCTCGATGTGCGCGCCCCGAAAGAGAATGGACCCGGCTGTGGGCCGGTACGAGCCGGAGATCAAGTTGATAACGGTGCTTTTTCCCGCTCCGTTCGTCCCTATGAGGCCGTAGATTTTTCCCGTCTGAAAAGCCATGTCGATCCCGTCCACCGCCAGAACACCCCGAAAGCGAACGGTAATGCCCTCCAGCCGCAGTAATGCCTGCTCCATATGCGCCCTCCTTCCTTTTTCGCATCAAGTCCGGCTGCCCGGCAAAGACGGAAACTTGGCGTACAACCAATGCTTTGCATAACAAAAAAGCATGACCGGGGAGGGGAAACTCCTTCGGCCACGCCTCGAATCTGTTTCGTCAGCATGGATGTTATACTATTCTCCGATAAAAACAATCAAATGTTTTTTATCGCCATGGGCCCTTGCCCATGGCATCCGCACAGTTTGTGCGGATAGAGAAGCCGTTCAATACCTGATCCTGCAAATCTATGGTTTGCAGACCACGGCCATTGGCCGTGGCCGATAAAAATATAGTTTTTTATCGGAGATCAGTATTACAGTCGGTTATTTCGGATTTCTCGCGGCACGCCGCCGGTATGTCCGGTCAGCCGTTCGGTTTCTCCTGCGGGAGACGGATCTTTTCGCTGTGTTCGATCTGGACCAGCCGCCCGTCTTGGAACACAAGGCTGATGGTCCCGTATCGGATCTGATCCGCGATCGCGTGGATGCGAGCTATCTGTTGCTCAGAGAGTGCGTGCCTGCTGCCGCTTGTCTGGGACATCACTGTTTCCCCCTTGGTGTATCTGTCAGCAAGACAGGAACCGGGCCCGGTGGATCCTCCATCCGGACCCGGTCCCCGCTGGACAGGATGGATTCCGTTCAGTCAGCGAACAACGGCGTAGAGAGATACCGGTCGCCTGTGTCGGGTAGCAGGACCACGATGGTCTTGCCCTTATTCTCCGGCC
>Ga0256405_10010220_pt1 | contig 12484 bp, 9 predicted proteins | sample RumenRJG_02DNA_FD_189096 | JGI IMG/M metagenome (GOLD analysis project Ga0256405, IMG submission 189096) | Bovine rumen microbial communities from Lethbridge, Alberta, Canada - RJG_02 | ecosystem: Host-associated > Mammals > Digestive system > Stomach > Rumen | place: Canada: Alberta | collected...
GTTCTCGTCGCGCATCGGTGCCGTACAGCCTTCGAGATAGCTGACGTAGCTGTCGTCGTCGGCAATGATCAGCGTGCGCTCGAACTGGCCGGTGTTGCGTGCGTTGATGCGGAAGTAGCTGCTCAGCTCCATCGGACAGCGCACACCCTTTGGAATATAGACAAAGGAACCGTCGCTGAAGACGGCGCTGTTGAGGGCGGCGTAGAAATTGTCGCGGTAGGGCACCACCGAGCCTAAGTACTGGCGTACCAGGTCGCCGTGCTCCTTGATAGCCTCGCCGATAGAACAGAAGATAACCCCCTTCTCGCGGAGCTTCTCCTTGAACGTCGTCTTCACCGAGACGCTATCCATGATAGCGTCGACGGCAGTGTTGCCGGATAAGGCCAGCCGTTCTTCGAGGGGGATGCCTAACTTGTCGAAAGTCTTTTCCAGTTCGGGGTCGATGCCAGCGGGGGAACTGCTGGACGCCGGCTTCTGGGCGGTGGGGTCGGCGTAGTAGGAGATGGCCTGGTAGTCGACGGGGGGCACGTGGACGTGACCCCATGTCGGCGCCGTCTGCTCCCGCCAGTAGCGAAAAGCCTTCAGGCGGAACTCAAGCATCCACTCTGGTTCCCCCTTCTTAGCAGAGATGAGCCGAACGACGTCCTCGTTCAGCCCTTTCTCAATGATTTCCGTATGTACGTCCGTCGTGAAACCGAACTCGTACTTCTGTTCGGCTACCTGACGGACAAACTCATTCTTCTTTTTCATTGACCATTGACCATTGACTATTGACCATTGACCATTGACTATTGACCATTGACTATTGACCATTGACCATTGACCATTGACCATTGAGTCAAAGAACAAGGCGCAGCCAATGTTCAATGTTCAATGTTCAATGTTTCACAGTTTCTGTTCTACCTCAATCTCCGTGAAGGTCTCGATGATGTCGCCGACCTCGATGTCGCCCCAGTTAACGAGCGAGATACCGCACTCCAGACCGGTAGCTACCTCCTTGGCGTCGTCCTTGTAACGCTTCAGGGCGTCGATGTTGGCGGTATGGATAACGATACCGTCGCGGATGACACGAGCCTTGTCCTTGTTGTGAACCTTGCCCTCGGTGACCAGACCGCCGGCCACGGTGCCGACCTTCGAGATCTTGAACACCTGCTTGACCTCGATCTCGCTGGTGACGATCTCCTTCTTCACCTTGTCGAGCATACCCTGCATCGTAGACTTCACCTCGTCGATGGCGTCGTAGATGATAGAGTAGGTGTTGATCTCCACACCCTCGCGCTCGGCCAGGCGGCGCGCCTCACTGCTGGGACGTACCTGGAAGCCGACGATGATAGCCTCTGAAGCCGATGCCAGCATGACGTCGTTCTCTGAGATCTGACCCACAGCCTTTGCGATGACGTTGACCTGTACCTTCTCTGTCGAGAGTTTGATGAACGAGTCGGAGAGCGCTTCGATAGAACCGTCGGTGTCGCCCTTGACGATGATGTTCAACTCATGGAACTCACCCAGTGCGATGCGGTGCGACAGCTCGTCGAGACCGAGTTTCGTCGTGGTGCGCAGGCTCTGTTCGCGCTGCAGCTGCACACGCTTGTTGGTGATGTCGCGAGCCTCCTGCTCCGTCTCCATGACGTGGAACGAGTCGCCGGCCGTCGGAGCACCGTTCAGTCCGAGGATGATGGCGGGCTCGGCAGGACCGGCCGTCTCTATGCGCTGGTTACGCTCGTTGAACATAGCCTTGATCTTACCGTAGCTGGTGCCGGCAACGACGATGTCGCCCTGCTTCAGCGTACCGTTCGACACGAGCACCGTGGAGACATAGCCACGACCCTTGTCCAGTGACGACTCGATGATGCTACCCGTAGCTTTGCGGTTGGGGTTAGCCTTCAGGTCGAGCATCTCAGCCTCGAGCAGAACCTTCTCTAACAGTTCGTCAACGCCGAGACCCTTCTTGGCCGAAATTTCCTGGCACTGGTACTTACCGCCCCACTCCTCGACGAGCAGGTTCATGTTGGCCAGGTCCTCGCGTATCTTGTCGGGATTGGCTCCCGGCTTGTCAATCTTGTTGATGGCGAACACCATCGGCACGTTGGCAGCCTGAGCGTGGGCGATGGCCTCCTTGGTGGTAGGCATCACCGAGTCGTCGGCAGCAATGATGATGATGGCGATATCCGTCACCTGGGCACCACGGGCACGCATGGCGGTGAAGGCTTCGTGACCCGGTGTATCGAGGAACGTAATCTGTCGGCCGTCCTTCAGCTTCACGTTGTAGGCACCGATGTGCTGTGTGATGCCGCCGGCCTCACCGGCAATGACGTTGGTATTGCGGATGTGGTCGAGCAGTGAGGTCTTACCGTGGTCGACATGTCCCATGACGGTGACAATCGGTGCGCGGCTGATGAGGTCGTTCTCGTCGTCCTCCTCCTCGGTGATGGCGTTCTGCACCTCAGCACTGACGTACTCGGTGGTGAAGCCGAACTCCTCGGCAACGATGTTGATGGTCTCAGCGTCGAGGCGCTGGTTGATAGACACCATGATACCGATGCTCATGCAGGTGCCGATGACCTGGTTGACGCCGACGTTCATCATCGTGGCCAGTTCTGAAACCGTGACGAACTCCGTCAGCTTCAGTATCTTGCTCTCTGCTGCTTCTGCTGCCATCTCCTCCTGCATACGCTCAGCGACGGCATCGCGCTTCTCGCGTCGGTACTTGGCACCTTTCTTGTTCTGGTTCTTCGTCGTCAGACGGGCCAGCGTCTCCTTAACCTGGCGTGCTACGGCCTCGTCGTCAACCTCTAACGGCTTCTGCTGCTGGCGGTTCTTGTTCTTCTTGTTCTTGCCGCCACCCTGCTGTTGCTGCTGGTTGTCGTTGAAGTTCTGGTTGCCGCCCTTCTGCTTGTTCTTATTCTTGTTCTTCTGACTTTCGCTCTTGGCCTCGGCCTCGATGTCGACGCGCTCCTTGCCGATGCGCACGCGCTTCTTCTTCTCGCTGCGCTGCTGAGCCAGTTTCTCCTCACGCTCCTTCTTCTTCTCCTCCTTCGTCTTCTTCTTAGGACGGGTGCTCTGGTTCAGGGCGTCAAGGTCGATCTTGCCGACAACGTTCAGGTTGGGCTTGGCCTTCTGCTCGGTCTTCAGCTTGAACACCTTCGGCTCGGTTGCTGCAGGAGCCGACGACTCCGGCTGTGCCACCTTAGGCTGCTCCGGCTGCTTGGGCTGTTCTGGCGCTTTCGCCTCGGGTTGCTCCGGCTGCTTGGGCTGTTCGGGCTCTTTCTGCTCCGGCTGCTTAGGCTGTTCCTGCTGCTTAGGCTGCTCTTGCTGTTTGGGCTGCTTTGGCAGTTCGGGCTTTTTCTCCTCCGGCTGCTTGGGCTGTTCGGGCTGTTTAGGCTGTTCGGGCTGCGGCGTCTGAACCTTTGCCTCTGGCTTAGGAGCCTCCGTCACGGTTGCCACAGCGGGCTTCTCCTCCTTGACGGCTTCCTCCTTTGCCTGACTCATTCCCGACGTACCGTCGCCTACCCGTAGCCTTTCGACGGCAGTCTCTTGCTTAGGCGTTTCTTTCGGAGTGGAGGCGGCAGAACGCTTGTTGAGACTGTCCAGGTCGATCTTGCCTAATGGCTTGAACTGCTGGCGTACCTCAACTTTCGGCATCTCCTCCTCTTTCTTCTTTTCCTTTTCTTTCTCTTTCTCTTTCTTCTTCGGGAAGATCATCTCGGCCTGCTTCTTGATGGCTTTGTCGCCCTTAAACTCGCTGACCAGCGCTTCGTACTGTTCGTCGTTGATCTTCGTGTTCGGGGTAGCGTCGTCCTTCACCTCGCCGAGGTTGCTCTTCTTCTTCAGGAAATCAACTGCCGTTTGAAGTCCTATGTTCAGTTCCGATAAAACTTTATTTAATCTTACTCCCATCTACGTATTTTACTATTTGACGATTTACAATTTACGATTTTCGCATTGAAATTATTCAAACTCCGCACGGAGAATGTTCAGCACCTCGTCGACGGTCTCCTCTTCCAGGTCGGCCTTCTCGATAAGCATTTCGCGTGGTGCGTTCAGAACGGCCTTAGCCGTGTCAAGACCGATAGCCTTGATAGAGTCGATAATCCACTGGTCAATCTCGTCGGAGAACTCGTCGAGGTAGATGTCTTCGTCCTCAACGTTGTCGTTGACCACACGGAAGACGTCGATGGTGTGTTCCGTCAGCATCGAGGCCAGTTTGATGTTCATACCGCCCTTACCGATGGCCAGGCTCACCTCTTCGGGCTGGAGGTAGACCTCTGCCTTGTGGTTCTCCTCGTCGAGGGTGATGCTGCTCACCTTAGCTGGCGAGAGGGCACGCTGTATGAAGAGCTGCGTGTTTGACGAGAAGTTGATGACGTCGATATTCTCGCCGCCAAGCTCGCGGACGATGCCGTGGACGCGGCTACCCTTGACGCCGACGCAGGCTCCTACCGGGTCGATGCGCTCGTCGTAGCTCTCGACGGCCACCTTGGCACGCTCACCCGGCATGCGGGCCACGCGCTTGATGGTGATGAGACCGTCGTTGATTTCGGGAACCTCGGCCTCCAGCAGGCGCTCCAGGAACACGGGACTGGTACGTGAGAGGATGATACGCGGGTTGTTGTTCTCGTTCTGCACTTCCTTGACGATAGCGCGGACGGTCTCGCCCTTGTGGTAGCTGTCGGCGGGAATCTGCTCGCTCTTCGGCAGGTGCAGCTCGTTGCCCTCGTCGTCCATGAGCAGCACTTCGCGCTTCCACATCTGGTAGACCTCGCCGCTGACGACGGTGCCGACCTTGTCCTTGTACTTCTGATAGAGCGAGTCGTGCTCCAGTTCCAGAATCTTTGAAGCCAGCGTCTGGCGCAGGTTCAGGATGGCACGGCGGCCAAACTTCTGGAAGTCGACCTCCTCGGACACCTCTTCGCCCACCTCGTAGTCGGGCTCTATCTTCTGGGCCTCGCTCAGTGCAATCTCCTTGTTCTCGTCCTTCACCTCACCGTCCTCTACGACGATGCGGTTGCGATGAATCTCGAAGTCGCCCTTGTCGGGGTTCACAATCACGTCGAAGTTCTCGTCTGAGCCGAAAAGCTTCGCAATCACATTGCGGAAACTCTCCTCGAGCACGCTCACCAGGGTGGTACGGTCGATGTTCTTTGTCTCCTTGAATTCCTGAAAGGTCTCAATCATTGAGGGGCCTTTCGCATCTTTCTTTGTTGCCATTGTATCTTTTTTTATTTTTTCAATTCTTCCATTTTACTTGAACGCCAGCAGGTACTTCACCGACTTCACCTCGTCCATCGAGTAGGTCTTGTCCACGTCGACGATGACGGGGCGCTTCTTGCCTTCCACGTGCTGTTTCTCCTGCACGGTCATGGTGAACTGGCGGCCGTCGACAGCTTTCAGGATACCTTTCAGCTTTATGCCGTCCTGCTGCAGCACCTCCACCTCGTCGCCGATATGGTTCTTGTACTGCTGCTCCACCTTGAAGGGCTGGCCCAGTCCGGCGGAGCCTACCTCCAACTCGTAGTCGCCCAGCTCGTCGCCCAGCTTCTCCTGGAGGAAACGGCTCAGCTCAGCGCAATCCTCAATCCACACGCCGTCGGCATGGTCAATTTCAATCACGATGCGGTCGTCGGCACTGAAAATAATGTCTACCAGGAAGTAGTCGCCATTCTGCAACCACTCTTCCACCAATGTTTTTAGAACTTCTTTGTTTATCATCTAATTCTGCGTTATTATAATGCAAATGAGAGACCCGGCCGGGCCTCTCATTCCACTGAACGGTGCAAAGGTACGAAGAATTTTGCGAACCGCCAAAATTTTATGCCGATTTTTTCGGAATGAGCAGTTTTTTGTACGTTTCCGGCTGTTGTAGCAGGCGGATGGCTTCTTTCAGCTGCTTGTCGTGCTGCAGACCAGCCTCGATGCTGCCTGCCTGATAGTAGTAGGCTGCGATGATGTCGAGTTCAATGATCTGGCGCAGGATGTCTTCGTGCTTGTCAATATCGGTAGCCACGTCGTGCTTCAGCTTGCTCTCCAGCAGTTCGAAGGCCTCGCGTGCCTGTTCATAGTAGCCTTCCGCCTTCGCCGTTTCCTCCAATTGCTTCAGCTGTTTCTGACTCACGGGGTCGTAAGTGAAACCACTTTTGACGACGCACTGCTTGAAGTCGGCAAACTCCTCGTCGGTCAGGTGGAACTCACGCGGCGCTGCTATCGTCGGATGCCGGTTGATGTAGTCTGTCACCCAGTCGAACATCACTTCGGTGGAGTCCTGCCCGGAACCTGACAGGTAGAAAGCGATGTTGGGAATCGTGTCGTTCTTGACTTCCACGTCGGGTGTGATGCCGCCGCCGTCGCGCACTTCTCGTCCTGCTGCCGTATGGAAGACGTGGGTCAGTGAGTCGGGCACGCGCTCGCGGTAGCCGCCCGTGCCGTTACGGCTGTAGTTGATGGCCTGGATGCAACGGCCGCTGGGGATGTAGTATTTCGACGTGGTCAGTTTCAGGTTGGTGTTGTAGGGCATGTCGAGCGGTATCTGTACCAGTCCTTTCCCGTAGGTGCGCGTACCTAAGATGACTGCACGGTCCAGGTCCTGCAGCGCACCGCTGGTAATCTCGCTGGCCGAGGCTGTCTCGCCGTTTACTAACACCACCAGCGGCATCTCGGTGTCTACCGGTTCCAGGCGCGTCTTATACGCATGGTTTGCCTGACTGATCTTTCCACGGTTCTCGACGATGGTCTGGTCTTTGCCTACCCACAGGTTGACAATGTCGACAGCCTCTGCTTCGGAGCCGCCGCCATTGTTGCGCAGGTCGAACACCAGTGCCGTGGCTCCCCGTTTCTTCAGGTCGATAAAGGCGCGGCGCACTTCTCTTGCACAGCCCTCGGTGAACTGATTCAGGTTGATGTAGCCGATATTCCCTTCCAGGATGCCGTAGTAGGGCAGTTCGGGCAGTTTGATGGAGCGTCGTGTAATCTTGAACTCCATTTTCTTGCCCGTCGAGGGGCGCAACACTTTCACCACAAACTTCGTGCCGGCATCGCCGCGCAGACGACTGCTGACGTAGCTGACGTCGCGGTCTGTCATCACCGAGTCGTCGATGCTCAGAATGATATCGCCCTTCTTGAGTCCCGCTTCAGCGGCAGGCATACCCTCGTAAGGCTCATCGATGACAATGCGCTTCAGTTTGCGGTGGTAGCGTATGATGGCACCGATACCGGCATATTTGCCGGTAATCATCATCTTCAGGTTCTTCGTCTCGCTCTCAGGGTAGTATTCCGTGTACGGGTCCAGCGACTGCAGCATGGCCTTGATGCCTGTGCTGACGACTTGGTCGGGGTTCAGCGTGTCTACGTAGAGCAGGTCGAGGTTCTTGTACACCTGATTGAAGATGTCCAAGTTTTTGGCCACCTCAAGATGATGGTTCTTGGCAGTACCTGCCGTCTGTGCTTGTGTCACAGTTGCCACAAGCAGGATAAGGAGTGTGAGGCAGTGTCTTCTCATCAATACTTCTCCTCCTTGAAAACTTGGTTTCCGACGATTCTACACTGATTTCCAATTACTTGCATCATTCTTAACTATTTTTAGCCAAATAAACCGCGCGGTCTGAGGAGGTCAAAGGCGATTCATTGGCGGGTTCGACAAACTTATTATCTTTTCTCATTTGCTTCTTTGCGCTGGCAAAGATACAACTATTTTGGTAAAAAACAATATACTTAGCCTAAAAATCCACGATTTATTTGTATTTATGGAGACAAGAGGGCTGAAAATTACTTTTTATTTCCTGTTCCTTTATCCAATAGTTCGACGAATAATCCCAATGGAATCTGCCATTTCCTGGGTTGTAACATAAGGATTCTCACGAATTAAATCTAATATTCTCTGTGTATTTTTCTGTGTAGTATCAAAAGTAGTACCCTGTAAAGTAGGAATGTATGGAATCTCTATGCGGTACACGTCCTGCTCCTCAATGGCAGGTTCCTTGCCATTAGCGTATAGAGGAGTATATTTGAAAATCTTTTCATACCACTAGCCAGTTATTCAAAGATATCGTAAAAAAAAGGAGGATTTATTTGGTGGGATAAAAATTTATCCCTATATTTGCATCAAAAAGTGAATATATGCCTACAATACTCTTTGGATTGCGATTCTACTTCTATTCTGAGGAGCACATGCCCATTCATGTCCATGTGGAGAATGCTGATGGACGTGCAAAATTCTCTCTGGAACCGGCGGTTGAACTTATCAAGAATGAAGGGATGAAACCAAAAGATTTAAAGAAGGCCAAGGCTCTGTGCGAGACTTTTCAAGAAGAGTTCATAGAGAAATGGCACGAACACATGGATGATAACGATGAATAATTATGGCAAAGATTGAAAAATTATGGTTTGACGCCAATCGCATTTATTTGTTGACAGATGCAGGCGAGACTTTAAGTCGTCCGCTGGAAGCATTCCCTGTATTGAAAGAAGCTTCCGAATCAGAGCGACTTGATTTCAAAATTGGACGATTTGGTGATGACATACGTTGGGAGAAGTTGGATGAAGACGTACATTTATCTAGTTTTTATGATGTCGTTGAACCTAATCCTGACAATGAGGTCGCAAGAATTTTTGGCCGATTCCCTCAGATTAATGTATCAGAAATGGCCAAGTATATCGGTATTAACAAAAGTCTATTGGCCAAATATATTTATGGTATCAAAAAACCCAGTAGTAAACGAATGCAGGAAATCAAGCAAGCATTTCATCTGATGGGGCAGGAATTGATTGCCATTTGATACTCTAAAAACACCAGCGAGACAAACAAACGATTCTTGTTCATCTCGCTGGTGTTAAACGGTTTTAGGCTTAGACTAAGCCTTAATACTCATCCTCGTTGAAAACTTTGTTCACAACTGATTATCAAACACTTACGCCAATATTAACTATTTTTAGCCAAATAAACCGCACGGTCTGAGACGGTCAAAGGCGATTCGCTGACATATTGGGCAAACATATCCTGCGACCTCTTTCACTATAGAAAGAGGTCGAATATATCAAAATCACCCTATTACATCTACACAATCTCTTACTAAATGTTAAATATTAGCTTCTAAAACAAAATATTTACGATATAATTTGGTTTATATTGTAAACTTATCTATCTTTGCACCGTGATTCGAACACATGAGGCAGAATCCTGGCTTTCTGCAGGAGCCGGGACGAGGCCGGAGAACAAAGAAAACAAAGTGTGTAACATCCAAAAACAAAAGAACAATGGAAGAAAAGAATAACATGACTGCCGAGCGCAGCCTGGAGATAATCAGAGAATCTATAGAGCGCAGCCAACGCACCATCAACAAAAACTCGGCAATTCCACTCATCTGGTGGGGAGCCTGCGTTGTAGCGTTCTCGCTATTTATCGCATATCTGTGGAAGAATCATGGCGGGCCGGCGTGGAATATGCTTTGGGCCATACTATGGCTGGTAGGATATGCAGGCAACTGGCTCATTGACAAGCGAAGAGAGCGCGTACCGACAACCTTTGTAGGGAAGACCATCGGACATGTATGGGCAACATTTGGTGTGTTTTGCTGTGGCGTAGGCATGATATTCGGTTTTATCGGCTGCGGAATGTTGCCAATGGAACTCATCTTGCCCAAAGTGTATGCCTTCGGCTGCATCACCAGCGTTATCTCCCTGTGTTTCGGAATGGGCACAACCATCACAGGCCTCGTCATCCGAAACCGTGTCATTCAGGTGTGCGGTCTTGTAGCGGGCATCGGCGGATTCTTCGGAGCTTTGCACTTCCCAGGTCATGCACAACTCTATGTGATGGCTGTCGTGGCCTTGATTGGTCTAATCGTGCCAGGTGTAACCATTCTCTTGCAAAACCAGAAATAAGGAGGTGCCAATATGTTCAAACCACTAGACCCATTGCTCCATTCCGAGTTGCGACTGGCTGTGATGTCACTGCTTATCAGTGCTGAAGAAGCTGAGTTCCCCTACATCAAGGAGCAGACGGGAGCTACGGCAGGCAATTTGAGTGTACAGATAGACAAGCTCTCGGCAGCTGGCTACATAGAGGTGGAGAAGACTTTCAAAGGCAAGAGGCCATGCACACTCTGCCGCATCACTCCAGCTGGTCTGAAAGCTTTTGAGGAGTATGTTGAATCATTAAAGAGTTATTTGAAATTATGAAAAAACTGTTTTTGTTGTTTATACTTTGTATCACCACTATCGCTACCAAAGCACAAAGTGGCGATGCAAAAGGTGAGTGGTCAGGACAGCTGAATGTATTTGGCCAGAAACTAACACTCGTGTTCCTTCTAAACGATGAAAACTGTACATTAGACTCACCAGACCAGGGCGTCAAGGGTGTTCCTGCTAAATTGGAGCGCACAGAAACAGGTATCAAAGTTTCAGTTTCGTCAATCAATGCCAGCTACGAAGGTGTAAATAAAGGTGACTCCATCACGGGAACATTTAAACAGCGTGGGGTGTCATTTCCACTGACCCTAAAACCGGGCACGATGAAACGCAACCGTCCGCAGACACCCGTCGGTCCCAACCCCTACCAGACACAGGAGGTGAGTTTCAATAATGGCGATGCAGTGCTGAAAGGCACACTTATTCTGCCTCAGAAGTATACAAAGGAAACGCCGGTGGTGCTGATGGTGACAGGTAGTGGACTTCAAAACAGAGACGAAGAAGTCTTTGAGCACAAACCCTTTGCTGTCATTGCCGATGCTTTGGCCAAACAAGGCATCGCCACACTCCGCTATGACGACCGCGGTTTCGGGGAATCTAAGGGCGACCTGGCAAATGTCACCACCGAAGATCTTAAGAACGATGCACTGGCAGGCGTGGAACTATTACGCAAGCAGTTCAAGAAAGTTGGCGTCCTTGGCCATAGCGAGGGCGGCACCATCGGACTCATACTGGCAGCAGAAGGCAAAGTGGACTTCGTTGTAAGTCTGGCTGGAGGAGTGATATCATTCGAGGAAACACTATTGGACCAAAACCGATGGACACTACAACAGGCAGGATATTCGAAGGATGTGACAGACCGTTATTGCACAGTACTTAAAGGTCTGTTCGACGAACTGAAGGTAGGCAGAAATCCAGCACCAGCCAACCACAATCTGCCTGCGGAACTGGAGCAGAACCTCAAGATGGCACAAGCACAGAGTAGCACGCCCTATATGCGTTATTTCCTCGGACTGGATTTAACCGGCAGCTTAGGAAAAATCACCTGCCCCGTACTGGCACTGAACGGAACGAAGGACCGTCAAGTGAACTGCGAAGAGAATTTGAATGCTCTCCGAGGAGGACTTGCAGGTCAGAAAGAAATCAAGGCCATGGATGGACTCAACCACATGTTCCAGCACTGTGGCACGGGCGATCCGAGTGAATATAAGGACATCGAAGAAACATTTGCACCCGAAGCTCTTGACATCATCACGACATGGCTGAAGAAGTTTAAATAATCTCACCAGTGAATTGAATCTCGATACAATCTTGCCTATACCAAACAGATTTTCTGATATATCTATTATGAGCCTGCCGATGACAATTACCGGCAGGCTCGTATTTTATAGAGTATCACATATGAATGTTACGGTTCCTGGTTTGCAGACAAGCTTCCTTCATATCTTGGGATATAGCGGAAAGTTGTCCTTTTTCTCGCTCACACTCATCAGATTTCAAGAAGGGTAGTGAGGCCTTAAGCACAGTCCCTGCAGCTTCCTCCTTGTCGGGCTGGCTATTCATGTAGCGTTTGACATCGCACTCCTGGCGATAACTGAAACTGCGATAGCCAGACTGAATATAATCAACAACAGCCTTAACAGCACCTCTTAGCAGTTCAGAGAGAGTTGACAGATAATGACCAAGCCGTTCGCGAAAGTCATTGATGATGCTGTCCTTTAGACGGATAATCCTGTCTTTCTCTTGATTATCCTGCTGATGGCGGAATACCTCACCCTTATACTTGCCCTGTAGATCCTCAATTTGCTTATCCTTCTCTGCAAGTTGCTGGGTATGGTGGTTCCGTTCAGCATCTAAAGCCTTTTGATATTGACGCTGCATGGCTGCTTTTTGCTTTGGCAGTTCCTCTTTCAAGCGCTTATTTTCTTTCTCCATATCAGCATACTTGCCCTTGCCAAAAAGGTTGGCCACTCCAGAAACGATGGCATTGCCGTTCTCTGTATTCAGTCTATCCCGTTTCTCGGCAATCTCGTTGTCAAGTTCAGCACTCTGCTTTCTCTGATTAGCCAAGATGAAGTCTTTTCGTTCCAGATGTTCGGCACCCGTCTCTTCCTTGCGCTTGCCTCTCTCCATCTCCAATGTCTCTGCAACCATATCCTGAATTTGGGACATGTCATCGGCATTCAGTTTGAAGGACTTGCCTGTCTGGTGGTCTATCCAGTCCCAGATGATATGCGCATGGAGGTTTGGTTTCCATGTCGATTTGTCCTCTGGATTCTCATAATGTCCTTCATCTCTGTGCATG
>Ga0256405_10010221_pt1 | contig 12484 bp, 18 predicted proteins | sample RumenRJG_02DNA_FD_189096 | JGI IMG/M metagenome (GOLD analysis project Ga0256405, IMG submission 189096) | Bovine rumen microbial communities from Lethbridge, Alberta, Canada - RJG_02 | ecosystem: Host-associated > Mammals > Digestive system > Stomach > Rumen | place: Canada: Alberta...
TATCAAAGTAGCTGCTATTTCTCCAAGAAAAAAAGAGGATATCATTCCTTTTGAACCTTATATAAAGAAAATGTTAGAATAATTAGCATTTTTATAAAAAATCGAGTGAGATAGTATGGATATATTGTTTATTTCAAAATATATTTTGCTTATTGCATTAATTATAATGATGCTGGCAGCCTTAAGAGCAGGTGCATACAAATCCACTTCCATGGGACTTTTAGGAAGTTCTGTAGTGGTTACAGCCTTTGCTGTTGCATTGCTCATCGTTGGAGGCACATACGGTATCCAATTTTATAGAGATATATCTTTAGCTTTAATGTTCTTTGGTTTTGTAGGCACTGTTGCTTTCGCTGTAACATTAGGAGGGGAAGATAAATGATAGAGTATATTCAATCAGCCCTTCTTCTGATATCAGCATTCTTCATTATTATTGCGGCAGTAGGTGTTTTAACATTACCAAACACAACCAAAAATGCAGTATATGCAAGAATCCACATTGTAGGATTGTTCGATATCGCATGTATACTTGCAATGATTGGTTTGGGTCAGTATCTCTTGGCTGGAATCTACTTTATTCTGGCACCATTTACAGCACATGCAATAGCTAATGCTTATTGGAAAAAAGAAGATAGAGAAAATAATGTTGATTTAATGACAGTTGAAGAAGAAGTAGATGAAAATCATCCGTTTATTCATCCTAAGGCCAAGATGCAGGCTTTGGAAAGTGAAAACTCAGAAAAACTTAAAGTGGATGAGAGATTTTCAGTAACTACAATAGAAATTGATGAGGGTGAATAAGATGTTGGAATATATATTATGTTTAATTGTAATATTAAGTGCAATTCTTGCCCTTATTCAGAAAGACTTACTAAAAGCGGCAATCCTGACCGGTTTCAGCGGTGGCGCTCTTGCAGTGATGTTCCAGATATTGCTGGCACCCGATGTTGCCCTGACACAGGCAATTGTGGGAGCGGCTATTGTACCTGTATTTATCGCTTTGGCCGTTAAGAAAACTCAAAGGAGTGATAGCTGATGGCACAGACTCAACTTGTAATATTGTTGACTTCCGCTGCTTTGATTATCATAGGTCTTTATGCGGCAATCTTTGTTGACAATATTATTAAAAAGATCATCGGTGTTAGTTTCATTGAAGAGGGAGCTAACCTGTTCATTGTTGCTATTGGTTATAAGGCAGGTGGGGTTGTACCAATCTTAATGCCTGGAATGGATACTTCATGGTTTGCATCAAATGCGGCTTATCCTCTTCCTTTCGGTCTGGTACTTACCAGTATCGTAATCGGTGCTAGTACCCTTGCGGTAATGCTTGCTTTAGTAATGGTTTTATACAAAAGATATGGCACATTATCTACAAAAGTGATGCTGGCCGATACATCAAAAAAGGAGGAATACAATGAATGAATTAATTCCACTTATGGTTATAGTTCCTCTCATGGCTGCATTATTGATAAGTGCATTTTCAAAATTCAACAAGGTAACTAAGATTTTCGCATTTGTTGTAGCGATATGCTTGCCGTTAATCCCATTGTTGTCTAATTACGGTCTTCACTACTTCGGTGGTTATGAGCCTATCTTTGACAACGTAACAGGGGTAATGTATCATCCGGCAATTACATATTCATTCACATTCCTGCAACAAATCATGATTGGTGCTGTTGGTCTTTTAACATTCCTGGTAATATTCATTTATCTTACAAAATATAAGGAAGTTTCCGGACCGTACTTATTCCTGTTGTTCCTGGGTACAGCTGCAGTAACCGCAATGATTATGACTGACGACATTTTCCACATGTTCGTCTTCTTTGAGATATTGGCACTGGCACAGGTAGGTATAGTTGCGGCATCTTCAATCGATTACAGTTATGAGATGGCTTTGAAATATATGGTTTTAGGATCAATCGGTTCTCCAATAATGCTTTTGGGAATTGGATTCCTTCTCGCATTGACCGGTAGTGTAAATGTAACAGATATTGCTGCTGCAGTTCATTCAGGTTTAATTGATGCCACATCTCCAGTATTTTTATTATCACTCGCTTTAATATTCTTTGGTTGGTTATATGCATCTGGTTTACCACCATTCCATACTATAAAATCTGGAATTTATTCAAAGGCAGAACCTCACGGAGCAGCACTCCTGCAGTCATTTACAGTTATTTCAATGATTTCAATCGTATTGATTCTTATCAGAATTTATGCTTCACTTCCAATCTTTGAAGTACTCATAGTTTTCTTCTCTATCTTGGCTATGGTTTTAGGTGTTTCACTCGCACTTACTCAAACAGACTTCAGAAGAATGATTGGATTTTTAGCAGTGGGAGAATTAGGTTTCATCGGTTTAGGTATTGGGCTTGGAACAAACTTTTCAATAACAGCAGGACTTTTCCAGGCATTGAATGAAATCTTAATCACTGCATTGTTATTCGTTGGATTCGGCGCAATCGTTGAGGCGACAAACGAGGTTGATACAAGAAAGCTCGGTGGACTTCTGGCATACCATCCAAAAGTTAGTATCATGCTTTTGATTGGCGGTATGGCGATGGCAGGTGTACCTCCATTAAACGGTTTCCAATCCAAGTTAATGCTTGTTCAGGCATCATTAAGCTGTGGATTCCCAGAACTGTCCATTTTGGCGATCATGGTTAGTATAGCAACATTCGTGGTATTCATGAAAACATTCTATACCATATTCTTAAAACCGAAACCAAACGATTTGGAACTTGAAGGTTTGGAGGTTCCAATGGCAATGATTTTTGCCATGGGAGTTCTATTAATTATAATAATTGTATTGGGTATCTTCCCGGATGTCGTTACACAGGGCATTTCTAACTTTGTAGGAGGGATATTATGAAACTCTATGATCAGATATTCAATGTTGTAAAGCAATTCAAGAAATTGTTCTCTCCAGGACCTGTTACAAATGCGGATGTTTCCGGTAGTATCACTGCGGAAATATTCCTGATTGTATCATTGGTTCTATCAGCATTATTATTGAGACATGTAAGTGTTTTACTTGCAGGATTGGTTGCATTGATATTGGCAATCGTCCTTATTTCAAATATTCCACTTATTCCTAAGTTTAAAATTGAACAGGAAGATTCTCTTGAAAAAATGTTATTCTATGCGGTGGTCACACTTGCATTGATTGTCACATTCATGTACTGGGGTGGTAACCTTGTCTAATCCAACTATTCGTAATTTACTTGCAGCGGTTCTCACAGGAATATTTTCCGTCACATTGCTTGATGCGGTATTCCATTTAAGCAGCATGATTAACCCTGGTGTAAGCTATATCTACAACGCTTTGGGAACTCAAATTGCTCCAAACCTAGTTACCGTTGTTATATTTGATTTCAGAGCATACGATACATTGGGAGAATCAATTATATTATTGACTGCCGGACTGGTTGTTTTGTTAATATTCGGCAGAGGATTATTGGGGGATAAAAGATGAGTCAAGGTAGTATGATTTTAAAACTTATATCTTTGCCAATTTCAATCATATTGATTTGTCTTGGTATAATGACCATTCTTGGAGGTCACATCACTCCTGGTGGAGGTTTCCAGGGTGGTGCAATGATTGCAAGCGGAATTATATTGTCTATACTTGTCTATGGAATAGGTAATTCCCCATTAGAATTGTCACACTTATATATTGAAGTATTGGAATCCGTTGGTGCATTGGGTTTTGTAGTCTTTGGACTGATCGGTTTGTTTGTCGGAGGATTTTTCCTCTACAATGTAGGTACAGACTTATTCAACATCGTTCCTTCATCCATTCAGACTATCCTACGCTATCCGGATGTTACAAATGCAGGTATTATCCCATACCTTAACATATTCGTAGGTTTAAAGGTATTTGTGGGACTGTCTTCAATTGTTATTGCATTTGCGGGTTTCAAAAAGATTGTTGAGGAGGGTGAATAATGTTATCTCTTGGACCAATAATATTCGGACTGATATTGGGCTTGGTTATCGGATCACAGATAAAGCTCAATGTTAACGATACTCATTTCACTCTCGGAGCGTTTATTATAGTACTTATTGCAGGAATTATTGTCGCATGGCAATCCGGCAACTATCCGTTTTACACAGACTTGCCGATTTCCACCGCATTTTTATCTGCATTAATAGGAATTTTTGTAGGCAAACTAATATTTGCAAGGAGTAAATAAGGGGTTTTATCATGTTTTTGTCAACTAATGTATGTGATGAGGAATGCATTAAATCATGTCCTACAAAATCCATTAGACTGGTTAACGGGGTTCCGTTCAGTTGTCTGACATGTGGAATTTGTCAGAAAAACTGTCCGAATCATGCAATATTTAAAAACAGCTATGGAGGATATGTTGTAGACAGAGCCAAATGTAACGGCTGTGGAATGTGTATGTACAACTGTCCGACAAACAACATTACAATTGAAGACGGAATTGTCTACGGTATATGTTCACGCTGTGGTGTATGTGCAGAGAAGTACCCTGATTGTCGTGTAGACGGTTTTGAATTTGAAAGAGACAAACAGATTACATTAATCAAATCATTTAACATTTTAAATCCTCCATTGGATAATGTGCCACATAAAAGTGAAAATCTGGTCACTGAAGTTTCAAGAACATACTTCGGAACTGATACAGAAAAATGTATACTCTGTGGCAGATGTGAGGAATACTGTCCAACCGGGGCAATACATGTCAAGGTGGATAGGGATGAAGGAATATGCCGTGAATGCAGAATCTGTGCTGATGTCTGTCCTAATGAATCAATGAACAAGCATCAGATGGTTAATTCATATTCATGTACCCTTTGTCTGAACTGTATGAAGGCCTGTCCTCACAATGCGATTTCAGTGGATGACTTTAAAATCGTTATTAATAAGTTAAATCAAAAGCCGGCAGGTAAAATCATATCCTGTTTGAACTGCGGATTGTGTGCGGACCTGTGTGAAAACGGATCACTTAAAAATGATGATGGTAAATTAAGGTATGATCCTACACAGGATACTGAAAATGTCACACATGATTTGGCTATTTCACATTGTCCTGTTCTCACACTTCGTGAAGACGATGAGATGTTTATATATGATGAAATTGATGATGCAGAGCTTCCTACATTGTCCGGTTTCTGTGTAAGTTGCGGTAAATGTGTACAGGTTTGTGATGATGCCAAAGCCCGTCAGGTAATGACACAGACATGGGACGGCAAGGTCACAGACGACTGTATTTCCTGTGGAATCTGTGTGGAAATGTGTCAGGAAGACGCAATCACATTGCACAGGGGTAAGATTTCTGTTGATTTGGCTAAATGTATATTATGTGAAAACTGTGCGGTTCATTGTCCTGTTGATGCAATTCCAAAATCTACAATGTACAAGAATGAAATAAAAGACGGATTTAACTTCATTGAACAGGAGTTATGTATGCATTGTGGAGTATGTTACGGAATTTGTTCATATGATGCAATCGAAAAGATTGACGGTAACTATGTGGTCAAAGAGGAAAACTGTACCTATTGCGGTGCATGTAAAAACGCATGTCCTGCAAAGGCGTTCCTGTTTGAGAGAAATTTCAAAGATTCAATAGAGGGTATTTAAATGAGTAGTATACTAAGAATAGCTTTAGAAGGAGCATTTACTAACTTTAAAAGAATCTTTTTTGCAGCTGATAGAGTTACAGACATGGAATTGAGAAAGCAAATCTCAACACTGTCCGTTGAAGTGGATGACCGTGTTGACGAAAAGGCCTGTATTGGATGTGCAGGTTGTGCCAATGTCTGTCCGACAGGTGCGGTAGAGATGAAAAAATTGGCTAATCCAGTTAAACTGACAGATAATTGGACCAAAAGTGAAGTACCTGAAATTAATCTTGAAAAATGTGTTGTATGCTATTACTGTCATGATTTCTGTCCTGTATTTTCACTTTATGGTGAGAAAGGAACAATACATCCAAGTAATGTCGGGGACATAGAAGTGGACATTGCAAGCGCACTTGAACAGCCATTTAAAATTTCTGATGATAAGCTTAAATTCATTGCACAATACCTGTCTGATAAAACAGTATTGAAAAATAGAGAGGATGGTGATTAGATGGGAATTAAATCATTTTCAAGGGCAAGGGCAATTCACGTCATGCTTGTTTATACAGGAGGATGTAACGGTTGCGATATTGAAATTGTAAACTCAATATTATCACCACGTTTCGATGCTGAACAGTATAAGGTGTTTTTAACATGGAATCCTCGTGAAGCTGACGTATTGGTTGTCACAGGTCCTGTTACACATTTTAATAGAAAACCATTGGAGGCAATTTATGAGGCTATTCCTAATCCTAAATTGGTTGTAGCCGCTGGAAGTTGTGCACTGATGGGTGGTGTTTATAAGAACTGTTCTGGTGACATTCCTTCCGAAGAAATTGAAGGACCAGTTGAAAATATTATTCCGGTTAACGCTAAGGTTCCGGGCTGTGCTGTAAGGCCTCAGGATGTTTTGGCTGGAGTTGTATCACTATTACCTACATTATTAGATGCGGATTAAGAGGGGGAATTTGAATGGATGAAAAAGTACCAAGAAGCAATATTATTGAAACTGAAATTCCAATGGGTACAGTTCACCCTGCTGCATTGGAGCCATATAGGGTAAGGTTTTTTGTAGAGGATGAAATCGTTCAGGAAGCCGAAATAACTATTGGTGTTAATCATAGGGGAATAGAAAGGATCATGGAAGGACTTCCGGTTGAAAAGGCTAATGCATTGACTGAAAAAATATGTGGAATTTGTTCAAACGCACATATATGGAATTCATGCAGAACAGCCGAAATGGGTTTGAATATCGAAATTCCGGAAAGGGCCAAATACATTCGTGTAATTATGAGTGAACTTGAACGTTTACACTCACATTTCTTATACCTAGCACACGGTTGTGAGGTATTGTCTCATGAAACATTTTCAATGAGGGTATTCTACCTGAGGGAAATAGTAATGGAACTGCTTGCAATGATTGGAGGAAACCGTGTACAGTACGGTTGCTCTGTAATAGGCGGAGTAAGGCCAAGATGTGATTTGAATGAAGCAAAGCTGTTAAGACTCAAAAATGATATGGATGCGATTGAAGAGGGACTTACCGGATTTGTTGATAGATTCATGGCTGATTCCATCCTATTGTCAAGGGTTACCGGCATAGGAGTACTTCCTCAAAAGCAGGCTATCGAACTGGCAGTTACCGGACCGACCTTAAGGGCAACAGGTGTTGCAAGGGATTTAAGAACAACAATGTTTGAATATGACGACTTTGATTTTAATGTAATAACCCAACCTGACGGTGATGTAAAATCAAATCTTGTCATGAGGGCATTGGAGTCATTTGAGTCAATTAAACTCATAAGGCAGGCTATTGCAAACATTCCTGAAGGTAAAGTAATAAACCGTGACTGGGAAATGTTTGACACAGACATTATTCAAAGTTACATTGAAGTTCCAAGGGGAACTTTATATCATTCATACGCACTGGAAAGCGGAAGGGTAAGACATTCAATTATCAGGACCCCTTCAATGGCAAATATCGGTGCAATGCAATATGCATGTATTGGAGACCAAATTACTGATGCACAATTATGTATCGTACAATGTGATCCATGTTTCACTTGTACAGATAGGGCAATAGAGATTATAAGGAGGTAAACAATGTTTGAAAGTACTTTAATCAATTCAGTTCTTGCAGTAATATTGACTGTGCTTGTTTGTTTTGTAATTTCAACATTACTTCCGGGTATTGAGAGAAAATATATTCATGCAAGAATCCAGCAAAGGATTGGGCCTCCGGTGACATCTCCGGGAATTATGGCTCCGCTCAAATTCATGTTCAAGGAAAACGTTAAAATTTCATCTCCCGTTCCGGGATTGTATAAGTTATTGCCGATTCTATGCTTTTTAGTGGTATTGTGCGTTTTAATTGCATTGACTCCTCAAGCATATAAGATTCCTGCTTTGGCAAGTCTTGTGGCTATTGTCGGATTTTTAAAAGTCGAGGAAATCTGTTATGTATTGATGGGAGCATTGTCCAAATCCGTAATGTCAGTTAACATGCCGTTCCCTGACCAAATCAAGGGAGCAGCTCATCAAAATGCTAACCGTTCATTCATTGAGGATATAAGTGCAAGAAGATCACTCAGGATGATTACCTACGGTTCATTCCCACTGTATCTGGCATTGTTTGCACCGGTTACTGCAGCGGGAAGCATATTCCTGAAGGATATCGTTGCATACCAGCAGGCACACGGACCATTCCTATTTACTGTAGCAGGTGGAATCGCAGCAATAGTATTTTTCATCGGTTACATGATAATTTTGAATGAATATCCATTTTCAATCATTAAGGCAAAAAGTGATGTTATTGAAGGACCATACATGGAGTATGCGGCCAAATATAGGGCAATAGTAGTTGTAACCAGAGGATTTTTCATGTTCGTACTCGGTGCGGTATTCTCAGTATTGTTCATTGGAGTTCCGCCAACAATCTTTTCATGGGGAATTCTTGTCAATATTCTTGTTGCAGTCATATTCGTGTTTATGATGGGAATATTTTCAGCTTTCGCTCCGGTATTTACAAATAGACAATTGCTGCCAACCATTTTGGGAACTACATTGCTTGGAATTTTAGCCATTGTTATCGGATTATTGTAGAGGTGATTATTTATGAAATTTGTTATGAGACCGTATCACATGGTAAGTCTTGGAGGATATATTGTTGAATGGGATTTCCCATACAGGGATCTTATCATTGTAAATAAAACCTCTGAACCAATTAAAGTTGAAATACCAGTATTTCATGAGGAATGGATTCAGGAACACAGGGACTTGGGTCTTGAGGTCATTCCGGTTACTGAAAACGACAATTATTTGAGCATGTGGAAAAGGGCACATGCGGAACTTGATAAAGTAAGGCCAAAAAATGAGTGATTATACATTAACAATTAAATCTAGTGAGAAAAAGGGTGTACTTGATGATATCACTGATGTTATCACTGCTCATGGTGCTAATATTAGTTATGTTCATCTTTTCGTTGAAAAGAATAATGTAGGCTCCATCAATTTGGAGCTGGAGCATGTCGAAGACATTGACGAATTGCTTTCTGATTTGGATGATATTGAGGAAGTCCTTTCTGTGGAATTGCATGGTTCTCAGTTAGATATTTATGGAAAACGTATAATCATTGTCGGTGGTGGAGCACAGGTGTCCCAGGTTGCAATGGGTGCTATAACAGAGGCCGACAGGCATAACATCCGTGGGGAACGTATCAGTGTCGATACAATACCTCTCGTTGGCGAAAAATCAATTGCTGAGGCTGTTGAAGCAACTTCCAGACTTCCACGTGTAAGTGCATTGGTGCTAGCTGGTTCACTTATGGGTGGCGAGATTACAGAAGCCGTTCGTAAAGTTAAGGATTCAAGCAACATCACTGTAATCTGTCTTAATATGCCTGGAAGCGTAACCAAATATGCTGATTTAATCATAACCGATCCGATTCAGGCAGGTGTTTTGGCAGTAATGTCAATAGCAGATACTGCGGTATTCAGTATTGCACGTTTGGGTGACAATATCAAATTTTAATTCATGTTTATGGACGTATAGGAATTAGGAGTTATTTTCATAACTCCTTTTTTCATTATTTTTAATCGCAAACGCAAATGTCTGCATAATCGCATTTTTCACATTTTTTTGGATTTTTTTTAACATCTGGCATCTTTTTATTATCAATGACTTCTTTTACTTCACGCAGGATGTCAAAATAATTTTTTCGCAATTCAACGTCCATTACCACAGGACGTCTGTCATTGATTTTTTCATAGTCAACAAATCCCACATAAACGTCATTTCCAAATTCCTCTTCAATAAGTATTGCATGAGATGCAAGTTCAATGGCATCCTGGTCCCAAACGCCTTTTAATGGAGGATTTCCACTTTTTAAAAGTATTGGATAATATTTTCCGTCGACTATCTCAATTTTATCACATATTCCAATCACGTCCATGCTTTTGTCCTTTATGAGAAATGAGTACATGCAGTTTGGGAAAAACATATCCATTATTTCGTAGGCATGCCTGTCGTGGATTGTCATTGTCTGCTTTATTTTTAATGAGGTGATTTTGATGTTGAAATAGGCATTGTCAATAATATTGTTGATCTGTTTGTTTTCAAGTCCAATGTTCATTGATTTGATGGTGTCGGTGGTGTTTTTGATGTATGGGTCGATATTTTGAGATAAGACACTTTCAATTTCTATTAAAGTCATGTCTTTTTTGACTTTACGCATATTTTTCTTGATTAGGTCCTGAATGTCAATCTTTAACTTCTTTAGCTCATTTGATAGTTGATAATTATTGTTCTCGCTCGAATCGATATGGATTTGGTGATATAATTTCATTGGACAGTACATGTATTGTTTTATAGAAGAAACTTTTATCATTTTAAAACCTCTTAAATTCAGTATTATTACATTATATCTACTGATATTTAAATTAAGAAGTTTTAAATGCCTACAATTTTTTTAAATAAAATAAAAAAAGTAAATAGCTAATAATTTAGCTATTTGAAATTAATTTTCCACATTATAGTAATTTTTATTGACTGCCGGTAATTTTGCAAAGATGGCTGGAACCACTATTAATATGACTGTTAATATTGCCATGATGGTTACGCTCAATCCGTCAGCTGTGCTTATGGTTGAGATGATTCCCTGAATCCAAAGGCCCAATATACAGATAGGCAATATGAATTTGATGACTGTTTTCCAGGTTTTACCGACGGTAATGGATGAATTTTTGTTTAGGGTATCAATTAAGTCATCAAATTTGTAAATCCAACCGAAGATTATGCATTCAAGAAGTATTGCAAATAATAATGCGAAATTATTCAGGTATGCATCAAATACTCCCAGTATTGTACTTCCGATACCTGTTGCAAAGATGGCGGATATTAAAAATCCTATTATGCATACTGCTGTTGCGGTCTTTTTACGTTCAATAAGGAATTTTTCTGAAATTGAATAACATACTCCTTCAAGAAGTGCAATAACTGATGTAATTCCGGCAAACAATATGCATATGAAGAATGCCGGTCCGATTATGTATGCGACAGGTCCCATTGTATTGAATACCTGTGGGAAAACTACAAATGCAAGACCTGTTCCTTCGGTTACAAGTTCATTGAATGGAACTCCGGAGGATAGTGCCATAAACCCGAGAATTGAAAAAATCCCTATTGAGTTGAATACCTCGAATCCAGAGTTTGAAAATGCTACGATTATTGCATTGTCAACTAATTTGGATCCTTCCGGCAGATAACTTGCATAGGTCATTGCTATTGCCATTCCCAAACTGAGGGAGAATACGATTTGTCCAAATGCCGCCAGCCATACGTCAAGATTGGTCAGGGCACTCCAATCAGGATTGAAAATTTGTGTATATCCAAGTGAAGCACCTGGAAGTGTCAATGAGAATATTACGATTCCCACAACAATTAAACAAAGTAATGGTAATAAAATTTGGCTGACTTTACCTATTCCATCATTTAAATCCCTTTTAATAATCAGCCATGCAATTAACCAGATGATGAATACTGATATCAATACATTTGGAACGATTGTAAATATTCCTGATACTGACTCTGTTGCATGCAAAACATTGTTTGCAAAATACAGGTCGGGATTTGCTCCCCATGCTTTTGTAAAACTTAATATTATATAAATAAAGTCCCATGCGACTACACATACATAATATGTTGTAATTAAAAATACGATTAATAATATGAACCATGCCACGGGTTCCAATTTGTCCTTTATTGAGTATAATATTCTTGCAATTGATTTTTTAAATTTAAATCCTACAGCATATTCTACAAGGACGAATGATATTCCAAGTAAAAACAGTGAAACGATGTAGGGGATCATGAATGACCCTCCACCATTTGAATATAAAACATTTGGGAAACGCCAAATGTTTCCAAGACCTACTGCAGAACCTATCATTGCCATCATAAATGCAAGATTACTATTCCACTCTTGTTTTTTTGTCTCTGTCATTTTATCACTTAAGTCTATGCTTAATATATTTGTCAGTGAAGTTTATATAGTATTCTATTGATTTCGATTAACAAATTTTTATTAAAAATAGATATTTTGAATATAATCAGAATTAAATGTTAAAATTTTTAAATATATTATGATAAAATAAACAATGTTTAAAAATAAAAAAAGAATATTGTGAAATATTGATTTCACATAAATTAAGCGGGACTTTCTTTTAATTTTACGTACTCGTCAATCGCTTCACGGGTGGTTCCGACAACCAGACGGTAGTGTGAAAACTCGCCGTTGACGATAACCTTTTCGACTTTACCTTTCGCTATGACATGTTCACCGTCAACCACTTCGCCTGCGTAGGTGTGTGTAAATGAGACGATTTCAGTCAATGGGAA
>Ga0256405_10010223_pt1 | contig 12482 bp, 5 predicted proteins | sample RumenRJG_02DNA_FD_189096 | JGI IMG/M metagenome (GOLD analysis project Ga0256405, IMG submission 189096) | Bovine rumen microbial communities from Lethbridge, Alberta, Canada - RJG_02 | ecosystem: Host-associated > Mammals > Digestive system > Stomach > Rumen | place: Canada: Alberta | collected...
TGTCGGATATATCAAAACGCTCCTTGGCGTATTGCAGCAGGAAAGTGGTCTTGCCAACGCCGCGCGTACCTTTAATACCAATCATGCGGTCGTTCCAATCGATCTCATCCATAAGGGAGCGACGAACTGGGGCATTGGTATGCTCAACGAGGTATCTATGCGTTCTAAAAAAAGCTTCCATCCTGCTGATTTGTTTTAAAACAGCTGCAAAGTTACTACTTTTTTCTTAAATTGCAAAGTCTAAATAGCAAAATCTTATAAAATCGCCTTATTTTTGCATTTTTTTGCACATGTAGATGTCTGGCCAGTGGGTGGTCAGAATCTCATCAATCCTCGGTAGGTTTGGTGTTTCAAGAAATCGGTAGTGATCGCGTGGCACTTTATACTTCGGTACTTGTGGGAAGTGAGTCTCCCAGTCCTCCTCATTTTTCAGCAAGAATTGTTTGATTGCCTCCATTTCCTCCTCTGTCATGAACACATTGTCGTACTCGGGATATTTCCGATTGGTGGTGTCAGTAGGAGCCACGATAATCATCGGACCGTCATAGGTCGGTAGAGGAACCGTTTTCTGAAGGGTGTCCGAGATGCGGTATTGCTCCAGGATAGCCTCATTGGGATTCATCTCATAGGGTGGTTCATCAGAAAGTTCTCTCCGGGCGTAGATAGGATCCATGGCGAGTACCCTGTGGGCCATCCCCGTTTCCTGTCTGACTCTCTCGGCAAATGGGATGGCAAGGTCGGCACCATAGCATGTTCCCATGATGAGATTGAGCGGTTTGCCCAAAACTTCCTTTCTGAAAGCGTCCATGTATTCATCCATCAGGATATCACATGATATCTGCTCCTTCCACATGAAATTCTCATGGAAGGCATCGAAGATATAGATGGAAAAATACTTTCGGAAGTAGTCGACAAAATTATCATATAGGGGATGCACATAGACATATCCGCAGATCAAGATAGCCACAGGTTTGGCAGGGTCGTACTCTCCGTCGGCCCAATAGCTGGAGCAGCGCTTCTCAGCATGTTGGAAAACGGCTCTGATGCTACGCTGTTCATAGAGACTCGTCACATTGACATCCAGCCCTTTCGCCTTGGCGAGAAAAGCCAGACGGATTGCCTGAAGCGAAGAAAGACCGATGTCGTGGAACAGGTCATCGGTGACACTGATGTTATCAGTACCCGTCATTTCTTCCACGATGGATACCATCAGTTGTTCGCTGTTACTACAAGGAGAGGTCTTTGAGCGATGCTCACTGTCAGTCTCTGTGATGGTCAGTGCCTTCTGGTCGATTTTCCCGTTTGGCATGACGGGAAATTCCTGTAGGTGTATGAACGCATCGGGAATCATGAATGTGGGCATGGTCTCTTTGGCAAGATGACGAATATCCTTCACCTCCTTGCCGCTACGGGTCGTGTACCAGACACATAGGCCTTGGCGACCATGGATGGTCATGACCTTGGCTACTACCTGCGTGATGTCTGCTAGGTGTGACAGGATGGTTTCTGCCTCACCCAGTTCGATGCGGAAACCTCTGAGTTTAACCTGCGAGTCATTACGACCCACATATTCTAGTTGTCCGTCTTCATTCCATCTGACGAAATCACCCGTACGGTACATCTTGTCGAGCGGTGAGAAGGGATCTTTCTGGAATTTTTCCGCTGTCAGTTCAGGATTGTCCCAATAGCCTGCAGCCACCTGTGGACCAGATAGATACAGTTCACCGTTACAACCATTAGGGAGTAGTCGCTGATGCGCGTCGAGTACGTAAGCCCGACAGTTGCATACGGGGCGTCCGATCGGTACGACATGACTGTTGAAACCGTCGGGTTTTTCCCAGAAGGTTGCATCAACAGTGAACTCCGTAGGACCATAGGAATTGAAGAACCTGCATGCCACAGCTGGTGGGATCTTATCTAAGCGTTCACCGCCCAAGGTGACATATCTGACTGGTAGATCAGGAAAGGTGGTCAGGAGAAACTCTCCGAAAGCCGTGGTGTAGTTTCCGCCAGTGATCTTGTGGTCGATGATGTATTGTCGGATAGAACTCACGTCTTTCCTCATCGCCTCATCGGGGATATGCAGTTGTCCGCCGCAGGTGAGGATAGGGAAGAGGTCTTCTATGGAAGCATCGAAACAGAAACTGCTATGGCAGAAGATACGGTCGGCTGCCGAGAGTTGATAGGTGTGTACGCAAGTGCTGACAAAAGTGTTGAGTGCACGACGGGGAATCATGACACCTTTGGGGGTACCAGTCGATCCCGACGTATAAATCATATAGGCTATATCAGATGGCTCAACAGCGACGGTTTGGAGTTCTCCGTTTGACTGCCGGGACAGCATTTCTTCCACACGCTGCTGATTGAGCAGCATCTTTGCTTTTGAATGATGGAGGATATAGTCAACACGTTGTTGTGGGTAGTCTGAGTCGATCGGAACGAATATTGCACCGATTTTCAGAATACCCAGTATGGAGATGATATATTCCTTTGTACGCGGCATGAGCATCGCTACCATATCATGACGGCCAATACCTGAGTCTGTAAGGCTGTTGGCGATCTGATTAGAAGCAGCATCTAACTGGCCATAAGTGATGCTGCTGGTCTTATCCACTACCGCTATGGCATCAGGTGTTGTTTGCGCCTGTTGTCTGAATGAATCTATGAAGTCTGGGGCGATTTCTATTTTCTCACCTTCGCTTTGTTTCAGTATATCCGCCTTCTTCTGTGCCGAGAGCAGGCTTAATTGCGACAGGACAGTTTCGGGATTCCTGATGATATTGTCCACAATGTCGGCAATACATTCTACATACTGGCTCATCTGCCATTCCTGATACCTGCCGTCATTATATTCGACAACGACTTTATAGTCATTGTCGTAGGGGAATATCAATACAGAGGTGAACTCTGCATTCTCTCCATTCTGGATAATTTCTTTATTCTGGACAAGACCATTGATCGTGGCTAGTTCAAACCAATTCTGGAAAGAGAATGAGTTGTTGGAGGATATACCCAGGTCTTTGGCAAAGTGTGTATATGGATAGATACCTTTGCGCAGATTGTGGAACTGTTCTGTTAAGTCGTCCACGAGCTCATGGATGGTGGATGACTGATGTTTCTTAAAGTCAAAACAAACAGGCAGGTTCTTGACAAACATACCTAAGGTCTTGGATGTGTCTTGGTCAGAACGGCCATGATAGAGCGTGTCCATGATGACTTTTTCCTCGCCTGAAAATGCCGAGAGGGCCAAGGCATTGGCAGTCATGAAAAGCATATTTGGAGAGATGTGATGCTCCTTGCTGAAAGTCTCAACGAGTGCTTTGGGCACAAAGGCTATGACTGATTGCAAGATGCCAATGGCTTGTGGATTCTGAGTGGGAATGTGGGTGATGTCAAGCCCTGAGAATGTCTGAAGACAGTATTGTTTGGCCAGTTCATAATCTGAAGAACGGAACGACTCCTGTTCTCTTGCAACAGCCAGTTCCAGACAGTCATGGACCTCAGGCTCCCTTCCTTGGTATATTTCATCGACTTCATTCCAGAAACGGGACATAGTGTAACCGTCAGCAATGGCATGATGCATATCGACTAATGTATATACAGCCGTTTCTGTCTGTACAATCTCCAGTCGGATGAGCACATCTTCCAGCAGATTGAACGGACGAAGGAATGCTTTTTTGTATTGATTATACGCCGCTTCGGTCATTGATGATACCTTAATATCGAAGGTTATCTGCGCATCTGTATATTGATAAAAAACGTCTCCCTGTTGTACTATTCTTGTCTTAAAGGTGTCGTGCCGTTCTGCTGTCCGCAATATGGCTTCTTTAAGCCGTTGGATATCTGTACCTTCAGCCATCCTGTGCGAGTAGCCGAGGTTATACTGGGTGAGTCGGGGGTTATGTATCCATGTAAATACGATTCCATTCTGGGACTCCAGTAGTGGAATAAGATTTCCTGTGGTATTTTGTTGTTTCTTGAGCATGGCCTAATTGTTAATCTGTCAGGTCGATGGAAAGTGTGGCAAGGATACTTCTGCCTTCCTGAAGTACAGGCACTCGATCACCACATAAGCGGTATTGGTGGTTAAAGAGGTTTTTACATTTCACATTTACCTCAAACATCTTCCATCGATAGTTGGCACCGACATCAACGAGGAGGTAGTTGGGGTATTCCCTGATTTCTCCACCAATCGGATTGCCATTTAAATAAATATAGTCCGGATATTTGAAGTGACATTTTGATGAGTAGGAAAGGTTCGTCATGAGCCAGAAATTACGGAAAATCATCTTTGATGCCTGAAGATGGGCTGTGAGGTCCGGGATAGAATAAATTTCATCGTCTGTGGCGGAAAAACCTTCAGCATCGATAACCTTATGCATATAAAGTGTTCCACGAACTGACCAGTTGTTATACTTGTATGTGAGGATGTTTTCCAAGCCCCAGGCCTTGACAACCCCAGAATTCTCATATAAATAGTCGCTAAGGATAATAATATCCTTGACGTTATTATAGAAGATATTGCCTTCATACTCTAAGTGTATAGACGGTATCTTAACCATTCCCGTCAACTGGAAGTTATTAAGATATTGAGGGGACAGGTTCTCATTTCCGGAATAGATGCGTGCGGATGCTCTATAGAAATAGGGTGCATCAACAAATGATCGTGAGTAAGATGCCTTGAATGCCAATTTGTTTGTAGGCTTCCAGATCAGGGCTACACGTGGTGAAAGCACTTTATTGGCAGAGTTGACATACCGGTCCTTATGGTCATATCGAAGTCCCATATTCAGAATAATATGGTTATTGAAACTATGTTTTAGCTGTGTATATAATGAAAAATTATATTCGTGGTTGTTCTTAATCAGTGGTGAGTAGTCGTTGACCCCGGTATAGAGGACACGACCATATATGTCACCTAAGCTGAAATCGTTGTAGTAGAGGTCAAAATAGTCATACTGCGCTCCAAACAGGATGTTGCCTTTCCCGATTTTTCCTGCGTCATAGTCGTAAGCGAGCTTAATCATCCCGGTGATATTGTAATTTTGCCATTTTTGTGTCTGGAATGCACCTTCTGTCATCTTAGGTGGACATGACGGATCTAGGAAGACGATGGTGGGTACGATGCTGCTATCAGATAATGTGTCACCCCAGACATTGTATAGCATGGTGGTTTCAAAGTTTGCAGAGAGTGATGTCTCCCAAGAGAGGTCCTTCCATGTATCCTGGTATTGTAGTCTTGCATTTGTTGAAGTGACACTACGACCTGGTTTCATGCCGTCAAGGGTGCTATAATTGTTATAGTCAAAAGTGGAAGGGAATATCAGGCTACAATAGGTGTGTCCTCTTTTTCCTTGATAGTGGTTAAACTGCAGGTTGAGATGCCGCCACTGGTATGTGAGTCCGATATTATAAGCTGGCTTATGGTTATAACTATTGGTATAGAGATAGCCGTCATGAGGTATCACACCATAGCCGTCATCAGGATCATCGCCTGAGATATCATGGCGATATCCGCGGGAACTATAGAAGGATCCCCAGACGAGAAGGTCGGAGTTGATATAGTGCTTACCAAACATGAGGTCACCCTTGATGGTGTGCATACTGCCTGCACCCACAGAGGCTTTCAGACCGTCAGTATCAGAACCTTTCTTTGTGATGATATTCACTACGGCACTCAGGGCAACGTTACCATATAGCGAGGATGCGGCTCCGCGTAGCACCTCAATCTGTTTGATGTTATTCAGCGCAATACGGTAGTCGGGTGCGATGGAATTGGTACAATAGCTGTTGAGACGTTCGCCGTTGAGCATGATGAGTACGTCTTCCTGCGAATAGGCGAACATACCTCTCATGCTGAAATTTGCTTCTTCGCCTTCAACTATACTAATACCTGGCACATAGTCATACAGTAGTTCCAAAAGATTACGGGCCGTACTCATTTTGATCATATCCTCCGTAATCAGCGTCACGGGAACAGGGGCATCCTCTACCGACTCTGCTAGTTTTGAAGCGGTGGTAATGGTTTTTTTCTGACCATGTTTGAAGACCTCAATCATGTCGGCAAAGCGTAGGGGGTCCTGGGCAGAGATACTGTAGTATGGATCTTCTTGTAATAATAACCTGACATATTGCTCGGCCTCTTCTGTCTCATCAAGAGAGAGACTACAGAGGGAAAGAAGCCTGTAGGCACTCACTTTCAGGTTGCCTGAGAAACTGGTGATTTTTTCCTTCAGCAACTCCTTCGCCTGCTCTATATGGCCTATCTGGTATTCGCTTTCTGCCTGATCATAGACCTGTCGCATAGATTCGTTCTGTGCGTGGACTTGGAGCAGTATTGCTACCATATATATAATAAGGTATATCCTCTTCTTCATTTCTTGATGGGTATAGTGAATGTGAAACTGGCACCTTGGCCCTCCTCTGATTCGAAGGTGATCTTGCCTTGATGCTTATTCTCAATGATGTCGCGCACAATACTCATACCAAGGCCTGTACCTTCGCCGACGGGCTTCGTGGTGAAGAAGTTCTCAAAAATCCTCTGCTTTACCTCGTCGGTCATGCCTTTTCCATTATCGGTGATGGTAATGATGCAGTTGTTCTCCTGTTGGCTGACACTGATGGTGATCTCGGGCTTGTAATCAGCGGGCGCACTCTGCGATTTATCCCATAGTGAATAGAGCGCATTGTTCACGATATTGAGAATGGCGCGACTCAGGTCCTGTGGGATGACCATCATCTGGGGGATGCCTTCCTCATATTGCTCATGGATGCTGACGTTAAAGCCCTTATGATTGGCACGCATGGCATGATAACTTAACCAAACATATTCTTTTGCCAACTTGCAGACGTCAGTCGGGAGATACTCGTTCTCCTTGCCGCGCGAGACAAGCAGGATGCCACGGATGATGCTGATGGCACGCTCACCATGTTCCACAATCTTCTCCATGTTCTCTTTAAGGTCGGCAACAATATCTTCCAGATCTTCGCGATCCTCTTCCGGGAGTTTGTCTTCGTTGTCTTCCACAATCTCCGTGAGGTCTTTCAGCAGCTTGTCTGACATCTTGCTGAAATTAATCACGAAGTTAAGCGGATTCTGAATCTCGTGGGCAATGCCTGCACTGAGGATTCCCAGAGAAGCCAGTTTCTCTTGCTTCTGCAGTTGTTCCCTAAGTTGATTGATTTCTTGTTCCATAAGTTATTCTGTTATTGTGGGCAACGTAATCGTAAACTGAGTATATTCATCTTTGACAGACTCCACGGTGATATTACCACCATAGTTCTGGACGACATCGTGGCTCAGATAGAGGCCGATACCAGAGGCCTCACCTGTGGTCTTCGTAGTGAAGAAGGGATCGAAGATCTTATCAAGGATCTTCTCTTCAATACCGATACCATTATCTCGGATCACGATGCTGACCATTCCGTCGGCAACCGTTGCATCCAGTGATAAGACAGCCTCGTAAGGTTTGCGCTGTGCTTTCTTTACGATGGCATAGATGGCATTTCCGATCATACTCATGAAGGTCTTGCTCAACTGATCGGGATTTCCTTTCACCATCACGCCAGATTCCGGATAGTTGAATTTCGTGGTAATATGATATTGGGCAATATCCTCTGCATAGTATTTATCGACCATCTCTTCATCTTGTTTGAAGACGCTGCTCAGATCCATTTCAACCACACCGCCGGTCCTGTCTTTCAGCATTTCCTCCATTGCCTTCAGGGTACGGGTGGTGTTCACACCATGTTCGCCAACCTTCTGCAGATTGCCATCCAGCATGCCTAAGACATCTACGGTATCTTCATAATTGTCTTCGCTCATATTGTCTTTCTCATCCTCAATATTGGCCTCAATGTCTTTCACGAGTCCTTGAGACAGTTTCGAGAAGTTATTGATATAGTTGAGCGGGTTGAGGATACGGTCGATCAGACCTTGTGTCAGTTTACCGACTGTGGCCATCTTCTCCTGACGGATCAACTGGTTCTGGGCACTATGTAGATCGTCGAGGGCTTTCTCCAGACTTTCTGACTTCTCCTGAATCTCGTCTTTCTGTTTCACAACCTCTGCCGTACGTTCCTGTACCACCTTTTCCAGTTGCAGTTTATCTTTCTCTAACTGGCGCAGTCTCAATTGAACCAAACCATAAACACAAACGCCGAAAAGAAGGATATACAAGCAGATCATATACCACTTCAGATAGAAGGGGTAGGCGATTGCGAATTCGAAGGATACGACTTCCGTCTCATGGCCGAAGCCGTCGCGGCCTTGAATCTTCAGGGTGTAACTGCCATAAGGCAGGTTTGTGAACTCCACGTCTTTATCATCAGCCCATGCACTCCAGTTTCCGTCGTTTAATTGATAGCGATAAAGGTTTTCGCCGATCACTGTCTCAAAGTCGAGTGAATAGGTAAAGGTGAGATGATTCTCTTTACTCTTAAAGAAGAGCGAGGTTGGCAATTCTCCATAACCGCCCCAGACCACACTGTCGTTTCTCAGTTTGATGGTGCGTATCAATAACTTGGGTTTGGTGTTGAGTGCCGGATCGTTTTCTTTCGTGTTGATGATCGTAAATCCGGCGTCGTTACCTAACCAAACTTCATTGTCTTGAACGAACATGGCACGTATGGTCACTTTCTCGATAGGCCTGAGCAGGTACTTCAGATCATCCAGATCCTTACCATCTTTCCATCTGTAAAGGGATTTTCCTTCGCTGTTAGTCAACCACGTGATGCCAGTATGATCCAAATAAGAGAAAAGAGGATAGGGGAATGGCTTTTCCGCCTCTGCTCCCACAACCATGATGGAATTCATAGTAGGTACAATCGTGGCGGCGTCGTTAGTCTTAGAATGGTAGGAATGAAACTCCTTGTCGTTACTTTGCTTACACCACACCTCACCATAGATGTTCTGAAGCCAGATGACGCCTTTCTGATCTTTCATGATCTTTGTCACCTTTTCCAGTTTACAAACCATGTTCCTGGCATTCGTCGCTTTATTGATGGCATATACACCGTCGATCTCACCACTCAGGATCTCTGTACCAAGGTCAAGGAAGGAGTTGGATGCCATAGAAGACAATTGCCTGATGGCACCGTTGGCGGCTAAACAATAGATACCGTTGGATGTGGCTGCCATCAGTCCTTGACTGGTGACGGTCAGTTGCCAACAAGCATGATTACCGAGACCAATATTGACAAACCGCTTACCTTCTTGGCAGAACAGACCGTCAATGGTACCGACATATTTCTTTCCGTTGAATTCTGCGATGGAAAGCACTTCTTCACACAGTCCTTCATTGCGTGTGAAGCATGAGAAGGCTGATGGAATGGCTATCGAGAAGATACCGTTCTCGGTAGATCCCCAGAGTCTTCCGTGACCGTCGTAGGCAATATAGACTACACTATTTGTACAGAGACCATTGGTTTCCGTAATCGTATAAAGCTCCTTACCATTGTTGTCAGTAATGACAAGTCCTTGACCACGTTTGACGACAGCCACCAGACCGTTTCCCAATGGCTCTCTCTGGGTAACATCCGACAGGACTTCTGCCTTACCTGTTTCTTCAAGTTTATCGATATCCACGACATCAGAAAGACCGATGCCTAAGCGCTCTTTACTGATCTGCTTCTTAATATGGAACTGATTGTCTTTGACTTCATAGATGTTTCCGTCGTTGACGAAAAAATTCAGCGAATTGTCTTTCTCTTCCCATATTTCCTGTACTTCTCCTCTGAAAGCGCCCTGCTTTCCAACGGTCTGGAGATACAACTCACCATTACCCTTTCTCTGTATCTTACCAAAATAGTTATAGCCACCAGCCCAAATTTCATTGTTCCTATCCTTATAAATCACAGTGATGCGGGTGATGCCAGGTGTGTGGATTATGCGCCACTCCACATTATTATAATATAATAGGCCTTCGAAGTTGGCTATAAACACACTACCGTCGTCGGTGGTGATCACATCGAAGTTACGGTTGTGGGCATGGTAGTCATCTGACGTGTAGTTCTTGATGAAAGGTATGCCTTGGGCTGCAGCAACACAGGCCCACAACAACATCATGCCATAAAGTAATGTGCGTTTCATCGTTTGGCCTCCTTTCCTTTAGTTGAAATGAACGACTCATACGGTATGTTCTCACCAATATAATAGTTCCATTCGTCTTTCGTAAAGTTGCGCTTCAACTTATGCTTGATGCGCTCCACCATCATAGGCACAGAGATCAAGACCTCAGACAGATTTCCTTTCTGATCGCCCAACCACAGATAATTCTTGGATCGGTCGTAGTTGAAGTAGAGAACCCAGTTGTTTGAGGAGTACAGCGTGATAGGCTCTATCTTCTCATTGGTAGCAATCCAGAGATTAATGGTACCATCATAACTGGATGAGAAGAGACGGTTTTGATAAATCCTGATTTTGGATATGCGTGAACGATGGCCCACCAGTTTGCGGACGTTCTTGTTCTTGTCGTAAAGATAGATGGTGCCGTCCTTCATACCATACGCTTCTAAGCCAGAGGTGTTAGAGGAAGCGAAGGCGGTAATCTGACCGGAGACAGGAACCTTACGGGTCTCGATCTTGTTCATGTCCCTGACGGTGTGTATGCGTCCTTTATTATCGAAAAGTATTGGCATATGCTCATAGCGGGCCGACAATACCACTTTATAATCCAATTCTTTGGTGCTTACGATGGATTGTGTGGTCTGATCAAAAAATGCCAGATTCGTTTCACCAATCAGCAACAGGTATCTCTCATCCAAACATAACTGTATCTTAAAGGGTTTTACCAGTGGCACTTCAATAAGTTTCACGTCCTTTCCGTTTTTAATATACAGATAACCGTTGCGGCTAATGGCGTAGATGATGCTGTTGTTTGGATCAATACTGACATCGCGGAAGTCGTAGTTTCTGTCTTTGAAAAGTGTGGTTGTCTTCAATTGGTTACCATTGATCTCATGGTAGAGGATCTCGCCATAACTGCTGATAGATATCAGTTTGTTATCGCTCTTTGGCAAGAATTCAAGGTTATAGACCGCATCGCTATGACGGCTCCATTCATTCTTGCTTTGGCTGGATTGAGAGAGGGCCTGATAGATAGCCGGATAATACACGTCACCATGATACCTTTCCGTATAGAGATAAGAAGCATAACTCAGCAGATCGCCGATTTCCTGATTACCTGCTCTGAATTGCGTAAGTGCTAATGCACCAAGTGAACGCCCCAATGCCAGATAACTGAGCGTCTCTGCCGCACGTCTGTTTTCTTCTGCTACTAATCGCTGACTTTCTGCCAAATCATAGGCATCAAGCGCCTTTCTCTCAGACTCCATGGCTTTCTGTTGGGCGATAATGGCATTATGCCGTTCTTCTTCAGAACGTTGTCGCATCTCGTTAGCCACCTTGGTCTGTTCTTCTGCCTCTTCGCGCTGTTCGTCAGAAACCTTCTTCTGCTCATAGGCGATCTCCTCCATCTGCTTACTGACACTTTGCAATACGGCAGATTGCTTATCCCGTCGTTGCAGGACTTCCAATTGGGCTTTCAACTCGTCGATCTCCTTATCTGACGAGTCCCAACCTCTGAGTCCTACAACTGTAGTGCCTGCCAAGACGAGCGCTGCAACACTGGTAATGATAACTTTCTTATCCACGTTGTCTCAAACGGCTTGATTCTACTTCCTCTTGAGCGCAAATAGCGTGATGTCGTCGCTCTGTTCTGCTTCACCTACGAACTCGGCCACATCAGCTTTCACCGTGTCGATGATCTGCTGGCAGTCCATACCGGCACATTTCTTCAAGGATGCCTCCAGTCTGTCATCACCAAACTCCTTGAAGTTGATGTCCATGGCTTCGTTGACGCCATCGGTAAACATCACCAGGGTCTCACCGGGCTCCAGTTTCATGTGCTGGTCGTGATACTCCAGTCCTTCGATGGCTCCTACGAGGAAGTCCTGCGGCATGGGCAACACCTCGGTGCTACCGTCGGGCTTCAGGATGTATGGCGGATTGTGACCGGCATTACAATAGGTGATCTCGCCTGTGCTGATCGTAAAGATGCCATAGAATACGGTGACGAACATACAGTCCACCGACTCATTGGCAAGCAACTGATTGGAATAGGTCAGACAGTCAGAGGGTTTTCCGCCACGAATACCTGTAGCGCGGATCAGCGTACGGCTTACTGCCATGAAGATGGCTGCGGGAATACCCTTACCACTGACATCGGCAATCACGAATCCGATGCGGTCTTCGTCAATGCGGAAGAAATCATAGAAATCACCTCCCACATCCTTCGCAGCATTCATCGAAGCGGCAATATCCAACTGGTGCTGGTTCTCTGGGAATGGCGGGAATATACGGGGCAGGATCGCCTGCTGGATCTCGCGTGCCACAGCCAGGTCGCCTTTGATCGACTCCAGCTGGGTGTGCTCCTGTTGAGACTGACGGATGTAATTGATTTGTTCGACGGCTTTCTCGATCG
>Ga0256405_10010224_pt1 | contig 12481 bp, 16 predicted proteins | sample RumenRJG_02DNA_FD_189096 | JGI IMG/M metagenome (GOLD analysis project Ga0256405, IMG submission 189096) | Bovine rumen microbial communities from Lethbridge, Alberta, Canada - RJG_02 | ecosystem: Host-associated > Mammals > Digestive system > Stomach > Rumen | place: Canada: Alberta...
GGAAAAATTTTTTAATATTAAATAACATGTTTAAATATTAAACTTTTCTCATATCAGAGTAATATTGATTTTAGAGGATTATTTTACTTATTTTTATTATATTTTTTATTTAATTAATCAATTTAATAAATAAATTTATATACTTTGATTTTAATAAGTTCATATAGTTATTTTAACTTGAATTTTTTACAGATTCATAATTATGGATTTAACATTTGATGTAAGGGAAATGATGATACTGTTAAGTTTTGATATTGAGGAGTTCGATGTGCCTAGGGAGCACGGAGTCGACTATTCGCTTGAGGAAGGCATGAAAGTGTCTGTTGAAGGTACAAATATCATTCTGGATATCCTTAAAATGAATGATGTTAGGGCCACATTATTCTGCACAGCGAATTTTGCCATGAACGCTCCTGAAACAATGGAGAGAATACTAAAAGAAGGCCATGAAGTTGCATCCCATGGAGTTGACCACTTCGAACCGAAGGAAACGGATTTTGCAAAATCAAAGGAAATTTTAGAAAAAATAACAAACACTAAAATTAAAGGCTACCGCCAGCCAAGGATGTTTCCGGTTAAGGACAGTGAAATCAAAAGGGTGGGATATGCATACAATTCATCTCTTAACCCTGCATTCATTCCCGGAAGATATATGAACTTGGATACTCCCAGAACATTTTTCGAAAAGGAAGGTGTAGTTCAAATCCCTGCTTCAGTTACTCCAGGGGTAAGATTTCCTCTTTTCTGGCTGTCACTGCACAATCTTCCTGAAAAGGCTTACCACTGGATGGTTCGCCGCACCTTAAAAAAAGACAAATATTTTACCACATATTTCCATCCGTGGGAATTCTATGAGTTAAATGATCACCCAGAATTTAAGATGCCATTTATCATAAAAAGAAACAGTGGTCAAAAGATGGCGGAAAGACTGGATAACTTAATCAAAATGCTCAAAGACCAAAATCATTCTTTCATCACATACACTGAATTTGTGAACACCATTCCTTAAATTAAATTGAAAATATGTAATCTGTTTTTTAAATTTCTAATCAATAATGGCTTTAATTAAAAAAACAATTAAATTTAATATATCCAATCACTAATGTATTATTATGGGCTTTGATATGGAATTTAATAGTAAAAATAAGGATATAATTGGAAAGTTTTTTTTCACATTGAGTTTTATAATACTCATTTACATGCTTGTAACACCACTTGACCATCTTATTCTGCATGTTGATGAGTACTTCACGCTGACACTTATTAATTTTGATGTAAGTGAAATGATACGCCTCACTGCAGCGGATGTCCATCCCCCATTATATTATCTGATACTTAAGTTTGCAATGACTGCTTTTGGCTATTTTGGAGTCTCTTCCCATAGCATTTATGCAGTAAGGGTGGTTTCAATAATTCCATATGCAATTATCATGGTTATTTCATATGTTAAAATCAGAAAAGATTACGGATGGCTGACTGCAGGACTCTTTATGTTCTCACTTGGTGTCATGAGCCAGTTTTTCTTTTATTTCCTGATAGCAAGAATGTACAGCTGGGCAATTCTTTTTATGCTTATAGCTTTTATCTATACAAAGGAAATTTATACTAAAGGAAATTTCAAGTACTGGGCGATTGTTACGATTGCATCTGTGTTATGTGCATATACACATTATTTTGCAGCTATTTCTGCAGTGTGCCTTTTTTTAATCTTAATATATTACGTGCTTACTAAAAACAGGAGCCAGATTAAGAATCTTTGTATTTCTATAGTGGCAGGGGTTCTTTTATATTCCTATTGGATTTCGACTCTCTTTGCTCAATTAAATGTTATTCATCACGGGTTTTGGGTTCCTAGAGTAACAGTTAATTCGCTTATTGAGGACTTTGGATACTATGCATATTGCAATAACATCTTCTTTGCAGTTATTGCGATTCTGATCCTGATTGCTATCATATACATGTATAAAAAGCAACTGAAGGAAAAATACACTGTGGACAACTTTTATCTTCTAACAGGTCTTGGAGTTTATGTCGGAACAATATTAATTGCTCTGATAGTGTCTCTCACATACAAGCCGGTCCTGCTTGCAAGGTATTTGATTCCTGCAGCAGCAGTTCTATGGCTTTCAATTTCAATTCTAATAAATAAGATTGAAGACAAAAAGATAATGATGTATTCATTTGCTCTTGTCTGTCTGCTTCTGATAGTGGGAACAGGATACATGATAAGCACCAACTTTACGATGTATGATGAGGGAATGGCTAAAGAAAACCTCTTCAATGAAATCACTCAGGATGAAAATGCCTCACTTATACTGGCCAGACCGAATGGAGTTATATATTTCCTGGACTTTTCCGACAGGGTAGACACATATTGTATCAAATATACCTATGTCTTTGATAAGACTATGGAAAAGCTGCATGAGAACTTTAACTTCACGGATACATCGGAAAAAGATATCCCCGGCCTTGTCATAAACAATACTGACAGACATTTTTATCTGGTCAACATAATGACCTGGGGAGATTTGAATTTAACTACACAAATCAACAAGACCACACTGCTGTCTGACCAGGGAATTGAGATATCCAGACTTACAGTCAATGAATCTGAAATCAAAAAAACAATAAATTAATCTATTGGGGATTTAATCCCTCTTTTTTTAAATTTTACATAAATCAGAACAGCTATCCATCACATACAATACGATTTCTAATCCTTAAATACAATCAGTTTTGAGAATATGTAGTTTAAAATTATTACAATTACCTGAACGACAATTTTTGATATTGAGCTGTCAAACACGAGAAGATCTATGAATGCATACATCAAAATCATATCCACAACACCGGAAAATATTCTGCCGCTGAAAAAGAGAGACATCTCCTTGAGGATATGCGGGCTTTTGCTTTCAAACACCCAAGTCCGATTGGTTATGTATGCAAAAAGTACTGATAAAAACCATGCTATAGCATTTGAAACCAGATAATTGATGCCTAAAATATTTGCAAAGAAAAAATAGCTTATGAGGTTAACAAAAAACGTGAAAGCTCCAAAAACCACATACAATATTAGTTCCCTATCAATTTTTATCCAATCACTTATCATTAATATTTGTCTCCTTAACTATGAAAATCGGACGATTCTTTGTTTCATTGTATGTGTTTTTCAGGTACTTGCCTAATATTCCGATTGAAATCAATTGTATACCTCCCAAAAGCAATATTGTACACATTGTTGTTGCAAAACCCTGAACAGGGTCTGAATATAGGAGATATTTTATTATAATAATCAGCAGGTAAATGAATGCAAGCACTGAAATTATGAATCCCAGGTATATTGATATTGTAAGAGGAAGTGTAGTAAATGAAGTAATGGCCTCAATGGAATACATAAACAGTTGCCAAACTGACCATGTTGTCTCTCCAGCAACCCTTTCAACGTTTTCATATTCTATCCACTTTGTTTCAAAGCCGATCCATTGAAAAATTCCTTTTGAAAACCTGTTGTATTCGCTCAACTGCAGTACCGCATCGGTGACCTGGCGTGTCATAACACGATAATCGGTTGCTCCAGGTATCAGTTTCATGCTGGAAATGGAATTAAACAGCCTATAAAAGAAACGGGATCCCAATGTTTTGAAAAAAGGTTCTCCCTTTTTTGAAACTCTTTTTGCTGCTGCAACATCATAACCTTCAGAAATTGCATCAATCATTTCAGGAATGAGGTATGGCGGGTGCTGAAGGTCGGCATCAATTAGGCATATCAGATTGCCTGTGGCATTAACAAGACCGGCATAGATTGCGGATTCCTTTCCAAAATTTCTTGAAAAGGAAATATACTTGACATTTGGATTTGAATTTGCTAAATTTCTTATTTTTTCTAAAGTACTATCTTCGGAACCGTCGTTTATAAATATGACTTCATAATTATAGTCCGCTAACGTCTTTTGAATTTCATCCAAAAAAAATTCGAGAGAATCCTCTTCATTATAACACGGTACAACTACACTCAATAAATTCATGTTAAAAATATATATCATTGTTGGTATATATAATTTTTAATTAATAATTATTTTTAACTATTTTTATTAATTTTTCATTCATGTATGCATGATTAATTCCATTTTAAAAGATGGCTCCTTACTTTTTTTAAATATGACCTATCAGATGAACAGACTATTAAGCAGCTTAATTTTATTAAATTACTTGAAAAATTAAAAAAATAGAAAAACGGAAAAAATGTTATGAAAACTGCAGATGGATATACAAAATCTTTCTGGAAATTCAAATAATAGTTAGAAACAAATACTGACTTAATTAAATCTCCAGAAGAAGACACGTTACTGACAACTGATTATTATTTTACATATCTTTCTTAGTTATTTATCTAAAAATGCATTAATCCTTGTATTAACATTTTCACGAATATTGTCCCAATATGCGGCATAATCATGCTCATGAAGACTTGCTGGTCCGAATATATTCTCTGTTTCAGGTGTGAAAGATTTTATATATCCTTCAGCTAAAGTAGTACAGACCACTACACCCCTTTCAAGGTCAATCTGTGCATCTGCAAGACCAGGCTTGTGAACTTTAAATTCGGATACTTCATCGCTTCCCGGCTCCATAATAGGAATACGGTCACCTATGTTTTCAGATGGAGGTGCATAAGTGTTATCTCTTTTCCAGTTCAAAGGATTGATTGAAATGGCATTTTCAAGAACGACACGATTTTTTTCGTTTTTATTTTCAGGCCCTTCTGTATTCCATGATACTATCACGCCAGTGTCGTCCGGGCCTTCGGCAAACTTCAAAGCGGAATTTGCTTTTAAATCATCTGGTGTGATAGAAAATCCAATCGCATAAGCTGCTACCATACGATTTAGATATTCGCTATGCTCTTTGAAATAGTCACGCAGCACAATCTTAATCATTAAAGATCCCTGAGAGTGTCCTGCAAGAATAAATGGACGTCCATTATTATAATACTCAAAAAAGTAGTCTAATGCAGCATAAAGGTCTGTCCTCTGTTCACGAGACTGAAACTCAATGATTTCATCATATGTCATTCCTGAAAATGCAGAAAGATTGCTTTGACGATAAAAAGGCTCATAAAGATTTGTCATTTCCTCAAAAAGTACAGGTATATCAAGATAAAAATCATTCACATTTGCACGAAGCATAGGGTCTTCGACAGGAACAATTTTTGGAGCATCAGGTTCAGGGTTGTTATACACAGTCGGATAAATAAAAAATGTATCTACATCTTTGTCTGTGTTTTCAGGCAGAATTGCCCAGTTGTTTTCATCAGAATAATCAGTAGGAACTCCTACTAAATTCGTAACTTTATAATTCTGTTTTTCATTTTGCATTTTTTAAATACCTCCAATTATGTATTAATTATATTGCTTAATAATAATTAATTAATGTTTTTAATGAATGATTGGAGAATATTTCAATTAATAACATTTGCTTTAACAAAATAAAAGAGAAAGTATGTGCTTACATTCGAAAAACTTTATATGTTCCATTATTATATATAATATTAACTGAATGGCATTCAAAATGCATTTCGGGTTATTAATATTCAATGGTGATTCAAAATGGATGGAAAAAATATTATTTATATAATAGTCTGGAAGATGTTTTAGAATGTAATGTTGATGTTGTAACAACAGGTTCTAATAATAAAGATTTTTTAGAGAATATTAGTAAAGATGTGGTGTTAATTTATGAAAAATAGAGATTCACATTATGTTCAAAGAATCATAGAATATTGTTTGAAAATAGAGGATATTTTAAATAGTATTGATTATGATTATGATGTTTTTATTACATGTGAGTTTAACAGTTAGCATCTAGTATGTGCATTGTTCAAATTGGTGAGAATGTTGGCAGGTTGTCTGATGAGTTTAAAGAGAGGTATGATAATATTCCTTGGAGGGATATTAAGGGTATGAGAAATATTACTACTCATAAGTATGATAATATGGATGTTGTTATTTTATGGAATGTTTTGGTTGATCGTATTCCTGAGTTGAAAGATAGTTTAATTGAGATTAAACAAAAGATGTAATAATAAGTATTTTTATGTGGAAGAAAATAATGCCAATAGCATAAAAATATGGTGTAAAAAGAAAAAAACAGGGTTTTACAGTTCTGAATATTTTACTAAAAAACATTCGTTTTAAACGAAAGACTGAGAGCATTATTCAATCAATATGTTTATATTCTCCTGATAAAGAGATTATGAATGAATATCCATCTCCTGATGAATTAGACAGTTTAGGATATGCTTTTATGGAGATACTAAATGTAATTAGGTTATGAAAATATTTTAAAATATTCTCATCTAATCGGTTGAAGAAATATTCAAAAAATTGGTGATTTGGTAATATAGTTAAAAAAATTGTAGGAACATCGTTTTAAACCGACATCCCCAATCTAAAAGTTTAAATATAATTATATATCATTTATTTTCTTTTTCTATAAATCCCCATTGGAATTAATATACATGAAAGTAATAGTGCAATCAACGGATTTGCGGTGTTTTCCATTACTAAAATATTATTAGATGTGTTATTTGTTGATTGTGTGTTATTTTCCATTACTGAACTATTATTTTGTGTTGTCGCATTTTCTTGTAATAAATCATTTTCCGTATTATTTTGCTCAATAGAGGTAGTATTATCTGAATTCACATTAGTAAAAATTTTTTCTTCACAGATATCGCCGATAGGTGTGAGATGAATTAATTTAGCATAATAATCATCACTAATTATGTGGAACTTGAAGCAATTTATTGAAGTTCCACCATAAAATATGGTTTCACGCCCAGTTATTGGGTCAATCTCTAATCTTGGACTGCCAATATCTATTATTGAAACTAACTCTACTCCGTAGGATTCTGGACTAATTTCCCAGTGATATCCACTACCCGCACCTGTTTTTCCTATCATTATAAAACAATTTTCATCATCTACTATGCCTTCACGGATATCTTCAGCTATGGCTGGAGCATCCTCATTAGGATTGTCTATTGTAATAAATTCATTAGAATTATCTTTAATTAACTCATTGGTTGTATTTTCATCAGCATAAACAGAATTTAGGGAAAATAATACTATTATGAGAAAGACAATCATTATTTTTTTCACAATTTTCACCCCACATATTTAATATGTTTAATGTATTATATTTTATACATTCTAATATAAATATTGGTTAGGTGATATTAGAACAATATATAAGTCCTAAAATGATTATGGTTAATTTTAAACAATGAAGAATAAAGTCCATTTTTTATGAACTTTATCTCCATTAAGCTCGTAAATTCTTACTTCTTCATTATTACATAAGTTTTGAATATTTTACTAAAAAAACATTCGTTTTAAACGGCTTGAAAATTATTTCATCATTCATATCATCACCTAAAATATTATTTGCTGACCCTTAACGGGAATTGTTCATGGAAACGTATACATTCCAGAATTCACATAATGATTAAAAACAGTCACAATTACATATGCAATTATTAAAATAGCTGCTAATTTATAATTTCTAAACTTATAGATAGATAAAGCCGTGCTTATTATTAAAATAAGCTTTATTAAGATAACAATCCACATATATACACCTATTCATTACAAAATTTTTTATACTAATATTTTTTGATTTAATAGATATTAAAAGTTTATTTATGAAAAATTATAATGATTTTCTCTCGTTTCGAATAATTCTTTAATAAAGATACGTTTTAAACTCTGAACATTCTAGTTTACATCACAAAAAGAAGAATGCTCGTATTGTTTAGAATATTTCTCTAAAAAACATTCGTTTTAAACATTACTGTTAGTAATAGTAGTGTGCTAATAGCTATACTTATTATATTACTTGTCATAACAATTTTTAAATAATATGGATTAAAGATATATTAGATATAAAAATAGTGGAGTGGTTCTTTTTAACCACTCACTTTTTTTTATATCCTACTATTGTGATAATTGATGCTGTTATGCTTAAAAGACATTCAATTATCATCAATATATCTATTATATCCAGTTTAGAATATTTCTCTAAAAAACATTCGTTTTAAACAGAACAATGTGAATTCTATAATGATGAACTTAAGCAATATGGTGTTGAATTAATTTATATCACTCCATAAATTTTATATTCTATAAAAACATAATATTTTTTAAAGGATGTGGTGTTATGGAAACTTTTAGATTTGGTGGGGGGATTGAATTTTTACCTACTCTTGAAGAAGAAAAAGAAGAATTATTGGATATTTGGGAACATGGGACTCCTATTCAAAGAAAGCAATTTGAAAATGATCTTGAAGTGGAAGAGCCTGAATTGTTTGCTCATTTCAAGAGGGATATCTTATTGAATCATCCTGAATATAAACCTTAGATTTATTTTTTTAATTCTTTTTTGATATTATTACTATAAAACCATCCAAATTATAAGTTAATCAATCCTAATTCATATCTCATAAATAATTTTTTTTCGAGGTGCTCATAATGTCTGAAGATGATGAAAAAATTATCAAACAAGACAAATTACTATTCAAACTAATGATGCACACATATGATGATGAAAATAAAAGAAATGAATTAATAGATTCTAAAAATAGTCAAATGATAGCATTTCTAGGAATAATGCTCACAATCCAATTAACCTTATTTGTAAATGTATTATCAGATTACTTATCTGGTAATGAATGGCCATTTCTCTTAAAAATTTCTAGTTGTATATTTTTAATATTTAATTTATTATTTTATGTGGCTGCAATAAATAAGTTCATTGATGCTTATGCTTTTTGTGGTGATTTTAAAAATGCACCGAAACCAAAATTATTACTAGAAAAATCAAAAAGTAATATTGGTGAAAGAAAAGTATTAAAATATTTTTTAACTAATTTCCCTGATATAATATGTCATAATTATGAATTAATTGAAAATAAAGTTCAAAAAGCTAATGAAGGTTTTATATTTTTAAAAGCTGGAGGTTTTGTTAGTATTTTATTTATAATTTATATTTTAAGTTGGATGATTTATTTCTAAAAAAAGTTGTTTATTAAGAAAAGAGGAAAAATAAAAATTATTTTTTCCTCTTTTTAGGGTCATGTGATTTAGTTATATAATATCCAATATCTTCTTTATTGTATTCGTTTTCATTATTTGAAGAAGAGTCATGTTCTTTATTTTCTTCACTCACTTGTTATCACCTCCAATTTTTATATTATAAAATTTATTTTTGATAAGTATTAATGGTGGGTATAATCTTGATGGGGTTCAACTCCCCAACCCACCACAGCTTAATTCGTTTGAATATTTTACTAAAAAACATTCGTTTTAAACAAAATATGGTGTTTTAAAAATTAGTGTTTAATGTTTATGATGATTTTATAGTGAAGTGTTCAAAAAAGAATAAAAAAAATTTATAATTTAGATTCGTCAATAGGAATAGGATTATCACGAGTACCAAAAAAATCGGGCAACATATCGTTTTTGATACAATATTCTTCCTTCCATTCTTTATATTTAACAGGATCTTCTTGCCATAATTTTTTCGCATAGGCTTTTTTTTCTTCATGAGATAATTCTAACATTTCAACAACTTCAGCAGGATTACCCCATTGCCCATATCCATATTGACGATCCAATATTGCAACCATAATTACATCACCTAAATATATTAGAAAATATATTTGTTCTACTAAATAAATATTACTTCCATACCATATTTTCTGCAACATCTTGATATTGTTTAAAATATTTATCATGATGATTATAAATCATATTATTAATCTTTTTGTTATGGTTAGTATTATTCCTATCATATTTTTCAGCAAATTCCTTTTTAAAATCTCTCGTCATGTTAATTCTAATACAGTCCATATATTTTTTTATACTTCCAGAAGAACTTTTATTTTCCATATAATTATGATTTTTAACAATAGTTTTGAATATTTTACTAAAAAACATTCATTTTAAACACTACTTAATTTTTCTTTAAAAATCTATTTAACCTATTTGTTTTTCTTCTTTGAAAAATATTTTGAGGACATTATTTTTTCATTTATTTTTTTTAGGCAGGTTTCCTCAGAATTATTAAAAGTAATATATTGAAATGGAAGTATTTTAGCTATTTTTGAGGACATCGTTTTTTCTTAAAAAAACAGGCTACATTTCCTCACCAGCGCAGATAGAATCCCTTAAATTCGTCACCATTTAATAATACATCAACAATTTTTGCTCTGTTTTCTAATTAAATCACTGTAACTAATTGTTTTTCCATCGTATGTGATTGTTGAGTAGATTTTTGAGAGAATCTTTTTAATTATTATTTTTCTAGCTTCAAGTTTTATGGTATTGTTTCTTTTGTCAATATCCTTTAGTGTTATCTGCTTTCGGTTAACCAATCCGATAATTGTTTTATCTACTATCTGTTGTCTGAAAGGCTCTATCAGGTCAAATGTCAGGCTCGTTCTATTGTTCTTGTCAAAATGCAGAAATCCACAGTATGGATCAAGACCATTTAATAATATGCTTTTTGTAATTTCTGAAGCAAGTATTGCATAACCATAGTTAAGCATTGAATTGAGCAGATCTGTTGGCTTTTTTGTCCTTGCGCTGAAACCAATTTCTTTTGGTACAAAGTATTTAACTGCTGCCCAATATTCATTTGATGCTTTTCCTTCAAGTCCCATAATGGTCATTTTCAATAATTCATTATTTCCATTAATTGTCAAGTCGTCTAATTGTGAAATGTATTCATCTATTTTTAGGTGATGACTGTAAACTCTTTTTAGCTGCTTATTTTTGTTAAGCGTTGTCAATGTCGCTTTTTGATTTTTCATTTTTGATATTATAAGTTCCTTTGAAATTCTGATACCTATACTGTTTTCACTCAAATCATATTGTGCTTTTTTGAGTTTGACATTTGCTGCATCTGGCGATTCAAGAGTGTATGTAAGCTGTCCACGTGGATTAATAGCTATTAGTTTAATGTTATTTTCAGCCATTAAATTTAGTGCATAAAAGGTAACATAACCTTTTCCGATAATGGTAATGTCATTAATCTTGGAGGCTTTGATTGAATCAAGAATTTCATCCTTTTCATGTATGACAATCTGATTATCTTTTTTGTGAATTGATTTGTTATAGCCGTCTATTACTATTTTCATCTAATACACCCTGAAAAGCTCATCCCTAAACTTGATTTTTCTGCCGCATATTTCCTTTTTTGAATAGCAGCTCTGACATATGGGAATTATCAACACATTATCATATTCCCGAATGATTTTTGATATATTTTCACACAGGTCTTTACGCTCATTATTATTCAAATTTCCTGCATATAATGAACTTTGAATCTTTCTAAGTCCATAATGCTGGAAGATATTTTCAATATTTTCCCGATTGCTTTTGAATTTACAATCAAAACTGGCTAACATGTACATGAATTAACATATATTTTTCAATGTTTAAATTATTTAATTCTTCAAATAGAAAATAATAAATTACGTGTTCCAACGAAAAGAATTACTCAAGGCCGCAACAATTTTATAAGTCGGCATAATTTGATTAACTTAAACGGAATAAAAATTAGATAAACATTTTTTCTGAATAATAAAAGCATTGTATAAAAAATTAATGTGATGCACATCTGTTCCAATAAACTCAGCCGAAGCATCCGGAGCTGCAGAAACTGCTATTAATGATGCCGGTCAAAAATATGTTAAATTACTTGATGATTTAGGCTTTTTTGAGTATCTTGATGAACATCCTGATGCATGTGCAATATATTTTGCAGACATGTGTAGTGGATATATCTGGGGTGGGCCACGCTTTTGGGCATACATGGGTATGGAACGTGCTGCACATAGTATGTGACTGGATAAAGTATGCACAAATCCAGAATTATACAAATATATGTTAAATGAATTGACTAAAAGATCCATAAACATGGATTTAAATCAGATACAACAAGCTGGAGAAAATATTCTTATAACTATGTAAACTGGTTTATTTAAGCGAAAATACATTTTAATGTATTTTCAATTCATTTTTTCGGGTTGCTTTTGAATTTTCAATCAAAAATAGTTATCATATATAATAATTGTTTTTTGCAAATAATAAACTATAAATACTATGTTTCTCTGAAAGCAATTTTTCATAGTCACTACAATTTTTTAAAGCCAATACAATTTAGTAAACTTTAAATACTATGATAAAAATAAGAATTAATAACAAACAGGTAAGTAGTGATGTCCTATCTGCAATCAGAAGACTGTGGATTCAACAATTAATTTTAAAAACAGTTGACCATAGTCATTATTGTAACTAATAACTACATCTAAACTAATCCATACGGGCTTTATCAATATTTTCCTGTTTAAGACACTTTACAGCAAAAATATGATTGAAGTTATGAAAATTCAGAATAATGATCTGATGTTATAAGTGTC
>Ga0256405_10010225_pt1 | contig 12480 bp, 7 predicted proteins | sample RumenRJG_02DNA_FD_189096 | JGI IMG/M metagenome (GOLD analysis project Ga0256405, IMG submission 189096) | Bovine rumen microbial communities from Lethbridge, Alberta, Canada - RJG_02 | ecosystem: Host-associated > Mammals > Digestive system > Stomach > Rumen | place: Canada: Alberta | collected...
ACATTTCAGTCAAATCATCCGTCAATAAAAAAAGCCTTACGATTTACGTAAAAACGTTCATCGTAAGGCTTGATCTTTCTCAATACAGCACAGCAGCCGGTTTATTTCGCGACGTCCTGAACTCTGGACTCGCGGATCACATTCACCTTGATCTGGCCCGGGTACTGCATCTCCTGCTCGATCCGCTTCGCGACATTATGCGCGAGCAGCACCATATCATCGTCACTGACCTTCTCCGGGATCACCATGATACGAACCTCGCGTCCTGCCTGGATGGCGAAGGACTTCTCGACACCACCGAAGGAATTCGTGATCTCCTCCAGCTGGGCGAGACGGTTGGTATAGGTCTCGATAGTCTCTCTGCGGGCTCCCGGTCTTGCCGCGGAGATCGTATCCGCCGCCTGCACGATGCACGCGATCAGGCTGTCCGGTTCCGAATCTCCGTGATGGGATTCAACAGTGTTGATAACGATCGGGGACTCCTTGTATTTACGGCAAAGTTCCGCTCCGAGCTGCACATGGGACCCTTCGATCTCGTGGTCAATGGCCTTTCCGATGTCATGAAGCAGGCCTGCACGCTTCGCCATGCGGACATCCGCACCGACTTCTGCGGCAAGATGTCCGGACAGCTCCGCCACTTCGATCGAATGCTTGAGAGCATTCTGACCGTAGCTTGTGCGGTACTTCATCCGTCCGAGAAGCTTGACAAGCTCGGGGTGAATGCCGTGGACGCCGGCCTCCAGGACCGCTGCCTCGCCTTCCTCGCGCATGGTGTTCTCCACTTCCTTCTGGGCTTTCACCACCATCTCCTCGATCCTGGCCGGGTGGATACGTCCGTCAGTGATCAGCTTCTCCAGGGCGACCCTCGCCACCTCGCGGCGCACCGGATCAAATCCTGAAAGGACCACAGCCTCGGGAGTATCATCCACGATCAGTTCCACACCGGTGAGCTGTTCCAGAGCACGGATGTTTCTGCCTTCGCGGCCGATGATCCTGCCCTTCATCTCGTCGTTGGGAAGCTGCACCACGGAGACTGTGGACTCCGCCACGCTGTCAGCTGCACAGCGCTGGATCGCGGAGACGACATACTCTCTCGCCTTCTTGTCTGCTTCTTCTCTGGCCTCTGCCTCAAGCTCCTTGATGAGCCGCGCAGTATCGTGCTTTACGTCCTCTTCCACCGACTGAAGAAGGAATTCCTTCGCTTCTTCCGTGGAAAGGCCGGCGATCCGTTCCAGTTCGGCAATTCCCTTGTCATAAAGGGAATCCACCTCGCGGCTGCGCTCATTGATCTTTTCTTCCTTGCTCACCAGCGCGGCTTCTCTCTTTTCAAGAGCAGCCTGCTTTTTGTCCAGGTTCTCCTCTTTGCTGAGAACACGGTTCTCATAATGCTGCAGCTCAGCTCTTCTCTCTTTGGTTTCCCTCTCCAGCTCATTCTTAGTCCTCAGGGACTCTTCCTTAGCTTCGAGGAGAGCTTCGCGTTTTTTTGTCTCAGCGGTCTTCAGGGCTTCTTCGATGATTTCGCGGGATCTTGCTTCCGCGCTGCCGATCTTGCTTTCATACGTCTTTTTCCGATGTGCGATTGCAAGGTTCCAGCTCAGAAAAGCCACAATCACCGCTGTGATAACAACTGCAATGATGATTTGTGACACAGAGCACCTCCTTATTTAGTTTTCATTGTACGTAACTGCAATAGTGTTATTCTAACAGATGAAAAAGCTATGTGCAAGATAATACTTCCTAAACTTCTTCCGCATGCCGCATCGCATTTTCGATCTGCGTCCAGGAATAACCCCTGCGGGAAAGCTTTGCCGCGATCCTCTGACGTTCCTTCAGATCTGCTTTTTCAGGATGGTACTTCTGTTTTTCCAGTTCCTTCCGGATCTGCGCCGCTTCATCCGGAGGCATCTCCTCCAGCAGTTCTTCCGCCAGTTCCCTGCTGATCCCCTTCTGTGTCAGGTCATACATCAGGCGCTTCCGGCTCTTCCCCTCTCCGTTCCATCGGATATAATTCTCCGCAAAGCGCCGGTCGTCCACATAGTGTTTTTCCTGTGCCCACTTAAGCGCATCAGAGATGCACTGTTCCGGGTACCAGGAGAGCTTCAGCTTTCTCCGCAGCTCCTCCTCCGGGTAATCCCGGTCTTTCAGGAGCTTTACGATCCGTTCCCTGGCACGCTTCGTGAGCAGCGGGAGCAGGACATCCTCCGTCATTCTCTCCGAAAGCTCCGCACCTTCTTCCAGCCCGTACTTCTTTAATTCTCCCTTGTAAACAGAAAAAACAAGGTCCCCGTCTGTGAGGACCCTGCTTTTCATTTTTCCATACGGAAGGATCTCCGTGATGATCATTCTGCTTCCTCCGCGGAGACTGCGCCGGCAGCTCCCGCCGCTGCAGCGGCCGGGTCTGCGGGCAGACCGTGGGCCTCCCTTACCTTCGCCTCCACTTCCGCCATGACCGCCGGATTCTGGGCGAGATAGTTTTTCGCATTCTCCCTGCCCTGTCCGATCTTCGCGCCCTGGTAGGCATACCAGGCACCGCTCTTCTCGATGATATCCTCCTTCGCCGCCAGATCCAGGATATCTCCCTCTCTGGAAATACCCTTGCCGAACATGATGTCAAACTCCGCTTCCTTAAAGGGCGGCGCGATCTTGTTCTTCACGACCTTGACGCGGACCCGGTTCCCGATGACCTCACCGCTCTGCTTCAGGGAGTCGATCCTGCGTACATCCAGGCGCACCGAGGCGTAGAATTTCAGAGCGCGGCCTCCGGTGGTGGTCTCCGGATTTCCGAACATCACGCCGATCTTTTCACGGAGCTGGTTAATAAAGATAACTGTGCAGTTTGACTTCGACATCACGCCGGTCAGCTTACGGAGTGCCTGGCTCATCAGGCGGGCCTGCAGCCCCACGTGGGAGTCACCCATGTCGCCGTCGATCTCCGCCTTCGGGACCAGCGCCGCAACTGAGTCCACGATCACGATATCCACTGCGCCGCTGCGCACCATGGTCTCCGTGATCTCCATGGCCTGTTCCCCATTGTCCGGCTGGGAAATATAAAGGTTGTCGATATCTACGCCGATATTTTTCGCGTAGACCGGGTCCAGGGCGTGCTCGGCATCAATAAAGCCGGCGATGCCGCCGCGCTTCTGCACTTCCGCGACCATGTGGAGCGCCACTGTCGTCTTACCGGAAGACTCCGGGCCGTAGATCTCGATAACTCTGCCCTTCGGCACGCCGCCGAGGCCCAGCGCCAGATCCAGGCTCAGTGAACCGGTGGGCACCGTTTCCACGTTCATGGTATTCGCCGGGTCGCCGAGCTTCATCACAGCGCCCTTTCCGTAAGCCTTCTCTATCTGTGTCAGCGCCGCATCCAGCGCCTTCATTCTGGTCTCTTTATCCATCATTTGTTTTCCTCCAAAAGAACATATGTTCGTCTTAATTGACATAATACTAGTATCACAGGAAATTGTCAACAGAAAACAGGAATATTCTGCAGAACTGCAGCTGACCTGCCGGGGATCCGGCATCTTCGGAACGAAACAGACCGGCGCCGTCACGGAAGCGCGAAACTGTGTTTATTATATCACGCATAGAACAAAAAGAACAGAGTCCGGTGCGACGAACAGCGATAGCAATGAAAAAACCCTCCGGGGAGAGGCCGGAGGGTTTTATCAGGGATGGTTTCAAAAGAGAGCAGAAAGTCGTAATCCGATTTACGTTTTTCTTTAGTAAAACTATATCATGCCCGGCGGGAAAAAGCGTGAAGATACTTTAAATGAATTCTTATGAGATTCTTAATTCCCGTACTTTTTCATTATGTCGCAGAAATCGAAGGTCGCGAAATAATCCGCGGGAGTCTCGGCTCTCCGGATCATCTCCACGGTGCCGTCTGTCTTAAGAAGCAGCTCCGCGCTGCGGAGTTTTCCGTTGTAGTTGTATCCCATGGCGTAACCGTGGGCACCAGTGTCATGGATGAAAAGGTAGTCCCCCATGCTGATCTCCGGCAGCATCCGGTCCACCGCGAATTTGTCGTTGTTTTCGCAGAGGGAGCCGGTGACATCGTAGAGTTCCGTCTCCGGAGCGTTCTCCTTTCCCAGTACTGTGATGTGATGATAGGCTCCGTACATGGCAGGACGCATGAGGTTGCAGGCGCAGGCGTCGGTGCCGATATAGTGCTTGTAGATCCGTTTTTCATGAACAGCCTTCGTCACCAGCGCGCCGTAGGGGCCCAGCATGAAGCGCCCCATCTCGGTATAGATGGCGACGTCGCCCATGCCTGCCGGCACCAGGATCTCCTCATAGACCTTCCTGACGCCTTCCCCGATGGCGATGATATCGTTCGGCTCCTGCTCAGGACGGTAGGGGATGCCCACGCCGCCCGAAAGGTTGATGAACCGGATATCCGCGCCGGTCTCCTTTTTCAGCCGCACCGCCTCCCGGAACAGGACGCCCGCAAGCTTCGGATAGTACTCATTGGTCACGGTGTTGCTGGCCAGGAACGCGTGGATGCCGAAATACTTTACACCCTTTGCCATCATGATCCGGTACGCTTCCGTGATCTGCTCCGGGGTCATGCCGTACTTGGAGTCCCCGGGATTGTCCATAATGCCGTTGGCCAGTTCGAACATCCCGCCCGGGTTGTAGCGGCAGCTCATGGTCTCCGGGAGTTTTCCCAGCACCTCTTCCACGCAGGCGATGTGGGTGATGTCATCAAGGTTGATGATGGCGCCCAGACGGTCCGCCAGAGCAAATTCCTGAGGGGGAGTATCGTTGGAAGAAAACATGATCTCATGTCCGGAAAAGCCGCAGGCTTCGCTCATCATAAGCTCTGTATCGGAGGAGCAGTCCGTGCCGCAGCCGTACTCCTTCAGGATCTTCAGGATGAAGGGATTCGGGGTCGCCTTGACCGCAAAATATTCGCGGAATCCCTTGTTCCATGAAAAGGCCCTGCGCACTTTTTCCGCGTTGTCCCGGATCCCCTGTTCATCGTAGATGTGCCAGGGCGTGGGCCATTTCTCCGCGATGCTCTTCGCCTGTTCCAGTGTCAGAAATGCTTTCTTTTCCATAAAAATACCTTTGACGCCTTTCTTTGATTCTGCGGCCCGCAGAAACGGGCCATTAACGATTTCTTTCCTCAGTGAGATCCCTCTCCGCCGTCCTCTGTCACGTGAGTGTGTGTATACAGATGCTCGGAGCAGTATTCGTGATCACCGGCACATTTCGAGCAGTAGCGGAATTCCAGATCCGGAGCATCCAGCTCTGTCCTGCCGCAGACGGCACATTTGTGCCGGGCTGTCCTGACAGGACTTTCCTTCCGTGTCACCGGCACGATCTTCCGCTCCGGCTGTCCGTTCCCGCTGCCGGAGGCCCGCCTGTATTCCGCTCTCCGCTTCATGTCCTGCGGTGAAAACCGTCTGAGGGTCCCCGACCAGGCGAAGAAGAGCAGAAGGTTCAGAAGGCAGAGGGCTATCGTGATCTTCTGTGCAAGGCCTCCTGTGATAAAGGCGTACAGCTCCATCACTCCGTAGAAGATCGCCAGGTATTTCGCCTTCAGCGGGATCACGAAATAAAGATAGAACGTCATCTCCGGGAAGCTCAGGGCGAAAGCCAGGAAGATCGAAAGGTTCAGGTTTTCCGGCGTGATGTACGTCGGCATTCCAAGGCCCCAGAGGATGAACGCGGCGATGATGTGAAGCAGAACGCCGGAAAACATAAATACATTGAAGCGGAAAGTCCCCCACACATTCTCCAGAGTGGTGCCAAGGGAATAGTAGATGAACAGCATCAGGATGCCCCAGATCATGCTGCTGCTCGGAGGATAGATGAGCCATGTCACCAGACGCCAGACCTGCCCCCGCATGATCAGGTGCGGATCCAGGTACAGAAGTTCAAAGGCGGCCTTGTTGCCGATGCTGATGACGAAGCCAGCGGCGTAAAGGATGCAGAAGTACCTCATCAGTCCCGGTATAGCGAATCGTCCGAAACGTTTCTGCAGGCGGTCAAAAAAAGTCATGTATGCTCCTTCCGGTAATAGTTGAGATTCCGCTGAGACAGTATCACTTTTCAGCACCCTCAGTATATGAATGATTTCCCGTTTTTGTCAACAGCCGAGGTTAACAGCCTGTTCAGCTTCCGGGTCCTTCGTTGAACTTAAAGTACCTTTGTGTTAGAATCTATTGATTACTGTTACTAACTATGACCAGAGAGTGTGTTTTATTATGATCAAAAACCTTGGGATCGATATCGGTTCCACTACTGTAAAAATAGCGATCCGGGATGAAAGCGGCGCGCTGCTCTTCTCCGATTACGAACGGCACTTTGCCAATATCCAGGAGACTCTTTCCGGTCTTCTGGAAAAAGCGGAAAAAGTGCTGGGCCCTGTCGAGGTGCGCCCCCGCATCACCGGATCCGGCGGGCTTACGCTCGCGAAGCATCTGCATATTCCTTTTGTACAGGAGGTTGTGGCTGTTGCCACAGCCCTGAAGCACTATGCTCCTCTGACGGACGTGGCGATCGAGCTCGGCGGAGAGGACGCAAAGATCATCTACTTCACCGGCGGCATCGACCAGCGTATGAACGGCATCTGCGCCGGCGGCACAGGCTCTTTCATCGACCAGATGGCTTCTCTTCTGCAGATGGACGCCTCGGAGCTGAATGAATACGCCAAAGGCTACAAGGCCATCTATCCCATCGCCGCGCGCTGCGGCGTCTTTGCCAAGACGGACATTCAGCCCCTGATCAACGAGGGTGCCACCCGGGAAGACCTGGCGGCATCCATTTTCCAGGCGGTCGTGAACCAGACGATCTCCGGCCTTGCCTGCGGCAAGCCGATCCGCGGCCATGTCGCTTTCCTCGGCGGCCCGCTGCACTTCCTGTCAGAACTCCGGAACGCGTTTATCCGTACGCTGAAACTGGAAGGCGAGTACATTATCGCCCCGGAGAATTCCCACCTGTTTGCGGCCATCGGCGCTGCCATGTCCGCTGACGACGACAGCACGGTGCTGACTTCGGACCTCATCTCCACTCTGAAGCACGGTGTTTCCATGGACCACGAGATCCAGCGTCTTCAGCCTCTCTTCCATGACGAGGCGGAATACATGGAATTCCGGAACCGCCACGACGGCCACGCTGTAAGGAAGGGCGATTTTTCAAGCTACACCGGGAAGCTTTTCCTGGGGATCGATGCCGGCTCCACCACCACGAAGATCGCTCTGGTGGGCGAGGACGGCACACTTCTGTATCGTTTTTACGCCAACAATGAGGGATCGCCCCTCGCTGTCTCCATCCGCGCGCTGAAGGAAGTCCGGGAGCAGATGAACCCGGCGGCAGAGATCGTCTACTCCTGCTCCACCGGCTACGGCGAAGCGCTCCTGAAAGCCGCCTTCATGCTGGACGAAGGCGAGGTGGAAACTATCTCCCACTACTACGCCGCTGCTTTCTTTGAGCCGGATGTGGACTGCATCCTGGACATCGGCGGCCAGGACATGAAATGCATCCGCATCAAGGACCAGACCGTGGATTCCGTCCAGCTGAACGAGGCCTGCTCCTCCGGATGCGGCTCCTTCATCGAGACCTTCGCGAAATCTCTCGGCGTCTCCGTCCAGGATTTCGCAAAGGAAGCGCTCTACGCGAAGAATCCCGTGGACCTGGGCACCCGCTGTACAGTGTTCATGAACTCCAACGTGAAGCAGGCCCAGAAGGAGGGCGCCACCGTGGCGGACATTTCCGCCGGTCTCGCCTACTCAGTCATCAAGAATGCCCTTTTCAAGGTCATCAAGATCTCTGACGCCTCCAGTCTTGGCGCCCACATCGTCGTACAGGGAGGTACCTTCTACAACGACGCCGTGCTCCGCGCATTTGAGCGCATCGCGGAATGCGAGTGCATCCGCCCGGACATTGCAGGCATCATGGGCGCCTTTGGCGCAGCCCTGATCGCCAGGGAGCGCTGGGAAGGGAAGAAGACGACCATGCTTTCTCTGGACCGGATCGCCGCTCTGGAGTACCGCACTTCCATGACCCGCTGCAAGGGCTGCAACAATCACTGTGTACTGACCATCAACCAGTTCGGCGGCGGCCGCCGCTACATCTCCGGCAACCGCTGCGAACGCGGCCTGGGTCTTGACCGGAAGAGCAAAGACGTGCCGAACCTGTTTGACTACAAGTTCCGCCGCATCTTCGGGATCGAACCGCTTCCGGAGGAGGAAGCGCACCGCGGCATCATCGGCATTCCGAGAGTCCTGAACATGTACGAGGACTTCCCCTTCTGGGCGGTCTTCTTCCGGGAACTCGGCTTCCGCGTTATCCTTTCTCCGGTCTCCAGCCGTCAGCTGTACGAGCTGGGCATTGAGTCGATCCCCAGCGAATCGGAATGCTACCCGGCGAAGATCACTCACGGACACGTCACCTGGCTCATCCGGAACGGTGTCCGCACGATCTTCTATCCCTGCATACCTTATGAGCGGAACGAGCAGCCGGATGCCGGCAACCACTACAACTGCCCCATCGTCACCTCCTACGCCGAGAATATCAAAAACAACGTGGAGGAGCTCACGGAACAGAATGTCCGCTTCCTGAATCCTTTCATGTCCTTTACCGACGAACAGGTGCTCACTTCCCAGCTGGTGAAGATCATGCAGAAGGAATTCTCCATCGGCCCGGCAGAGGTCCGCGCTGCAGCCCACGCAGGATGGACAGAGCTTCTGAAAGCAAAGCAGGACATTGAAGACGAAGGCGAAAAGGCGATCAAATGGTGCATTGACAATGACCGTCACGGCATTGTCCTGGCCGGCCGCCCCTACCACGTGGATCCCGAGATCCACCACGGCATCCCGGACCTGATCACAGGCTATGGTCTGGCGGTCCTCACGGAGGATTCCGTCTCGCATCTCGGCACTGTGGAGCGCCCGGTGATCGTCTCCGACCAGTGGATGTATCACTCCAGGCTCTACGCCGCTGCCTCCTATGTGAAGACCACGGATGTGCTGGACCTGGTCCAGCTGAACTCCTTCGGCTGCGGTCTGGATGCGGTGACCACCGACCAGGTCTCCGACATCCTGACCGGATCCGGAAAGATCTACACCGTGCTGAAGATCGACGAGGTGAACAACCTGGGCGCCGCCCGGATCCGCATCCGCTCACTCATCGCCGCCCTCCGGGTCCGCGACAGAAAGCACTATCACCGGACCATCCGGACTTCCGCCTACGAGCGCGTGCTCTTCACGCGGGAGATGAAAAAAGAGGGCTACACGATCCTCTGCCCCCAGATGTCCCCGATCCACTTCGATTTCCTGGCGCCGGCCATCAGCGCCTTCGGCTACAACGTTGAGCTTCTCACCAACGACAACCGGGCAGCTATCGATATGGGTCTGAAGTATGTGAACAACGACGCCTGCTATCCGTCGCTCTGCACCATCGGCCAGATCATGGAAGCGCTCCACTCCGGAAAATACGACCTGGACAGGACCGCTATCTTCATGAGTCAGACCGGCGGCGGGTGCCGCGCTTCCAACTATATCGGCTTCATCCGGCGCGCCCTGGCGAAAGCCGGCATGGAGAAGATCCCGGTCATCTCGGTCAATGTCGGCAACATGGAGCAGAACCCAGGCTTCAGGATCAGCCTGCCCATGGCAGTCAAGGTCATCCAGGGTGCGGTCTACGGGGACGTCCTGATGCGGTGCCTCTACGCCACCCGTCCCTATGAGAAGGAGCCCGGCAGCGCGGACCGCCTGCATCGAAAGTGGAGGAAGATCTGTATCCGGGCCGTCTCCCGCCGCTCACCGGATATGCGCGAGTACGGAAGGATCCTCCGGACCATGATCCGGGAATTCGACGAACTGCCGCGCACCGGCGTGAAAAAACCGAAGGTCGGTGTGGTGGGCGAGATCCTGGTCAAGTTCTCCCCGCTGGCGAACAACCACATCGTGGAGCTCCTGGAGCGGGAAGGCGCGGAAGCGGTGGTCCCGGATCTTCTGGACTTCATGTACTACAGTTTCTACAACCTGAACTTCAAGTCCGAGAACCTGGGCTTCTCCCGGCGGCAGGCCTTCCTCTGCAACGAGGGCATCCGCCTGATGGACTGGTTCCGGGCTGACGCCAGAAAAGCGCTTCTCGCCTCAAAACACTTCGACGCTCCCGGCGATATCCGCCACATGGCGAAAATGGCGGAGCACTTCGTCTCCCTCGGCAACATGACAGGCGAGGGATGGTTCCTGACCGGCGAGATGCTGGAGCTGATTGAAGGCGGGACCAGCAATATTGTCTGCACACAGCCCTTCGGCTGCCTTCCGAACCACGTGGTGGGCAAAGGCGTCATCAAGGAACTGCGCCGCGCGTATCCGAAGGCAAACATCATCGCCGTGGACTACGACCCCGGCGCCTCCGAAGTGAACCAGCTGAACCGCATCAAGCTGATGCTGGCTACCGCCCAGGCGGCGCTGAAGGAAGAGGCGGAAGAATAAATTTAGAAAGACGCGTACCTTCTGGAATGCGTTCCCTTTGTCGGTATCATTTTACTCTTGCAAAGTGCTTTTGGGATACTTCCGTGATAACTTTGATATGAATATTTCACGCTGACATATGCATTATTAAATTATAAGAATTGTGTCTGTCGTTTAAGCGCGTCCGGAACTCTGATACGTTCAGCTCTCAGAAATAAGACTTTCAAGCTGAATTCGACAGACGCTTTTCTGGTTTTTGATGATTGCATATGTCACTGGACAAATTCAAGTCCCGCGCGCGTGCATCATAAAAGGGACTGCCGCATCTTTTATAATGATGCGGCAGTCCCTTTTTTGTATGATCCACTTTAAAGTCTGGTTTTTATTCCGCGTGGCTGCAGACGAAGTCCACAAATTCCACAACTGCGGCTTTGTCCGGCACCTTCGCAATGTACATCTGGTTGCCCATGGCGTGGACGTTGAATTCCGGCACCCGCTCCTGGGCCATGATGGCTCTTCCATACTTCTTAATGATCTCATCATGGCTGTGAGCGTAGGTGAACTGGTCTCTCCGGCTCGCGAAGACGCAGAACTGGTCGCCCTTCGGGCTGGAGGTCACATTGGTATCAATGGTGATCATGTCCGCCCAGATCTGGTAGACGTCCGTGGCATGCGCCCAGTTCGTCATGTCGCCGAGATAGCCTTCTGCCGGGCGCATGTTCACTTCCAGGATCACGTAATCGCCCTCTTCTCCCACACCTTCCTTGGATTTCTTCATGTGGCAGAACTCCAGGTGAACGAAGCGGCTCTTCACGCCGAAGGCCTTACATGCCGCGCGGCCGTAGCGCTTCATCTGCTCCGGAAGGCCGGCGACGACATAGAAGTACAGTTCTTTCTGCTCGTTTACAGCATCCTGCATGGACGGCCAGGTCGTCTTGGACTCAAACAGCGGCTCGCCGTTGGAATCAATGATGGCGTCGTAGGAGCAGATGTCTCCCTCCACATACTCCTCCATCACGTACAGCTCCTTCGGCTTTTTCACGAAGAACTGCTTCATCTCTTCTTCATTGGAGAGCTTGAAGGTGTCCGTTCCGCCTCTTCCGATATCCGGCTTCACGATGACCGGGTATCCCACTGTGGCGACAAAGGCGTTCGCTGCCTCCAGGTTCGTCACCTTGATCTGCCGCGGGGTCGGCACGTTCGCGATGCGGAAATACAGCTTCATCTCGGATTTGGACCGGAAGTGGCTGACTTCGTCCGCCTGGACGCCGGTGCGGATGTTGAAATCCGTGCGGAGCTGCGCGTCCTGGGCGAGCCAGTACTCGTTGTTGGACTCGATCCAGTCGATCTTACCGTACTTGAAGGAGAAATACGCCACGGCACGGAACACCTGGTCATAATCCTCCATGGAATCTACCCGGTAGTATTCCGTCAGGGCATCCTTCAGTTCCTCTTCCAGGGTATCAAATGACGCATCGCCGATTCCAAGTACATTGACGCCGCTTTTATGCAGTCTGTCGCAGAAATTCCAGTACGTCCGCGGAAACTGCGGAGAAATGTATACGAAATTCATGGAATGTCCTCCCTGTGCCGGTAAAGTAGTTAATTCTATTTTACATGAACCACTGCGGGATTTCCATATCCCCGGAGCGGTTTTTGCCTGAAATCGCTCTGTCCCGGAACCCCCTGCCTGCTGTATTTCAGATCGCTTCCAGCGCCTGGCGAAGATCCGCGATCAGATCCTCCTTGTCCTCCAGGCCGCAGGACATGCGCACCATTCCGGCGGGGATGCCGGCAGCTTCCAGCTGTTCCTCAGTCATCTGCCTGTGGGTGGAAGTGGCAGGATTCAGGCAGCAGGTGCGTGCGTCGGCCACATGAGTCTCTATGGCTGCCAGCTTCAGGTTCATCATGAACTTCTCCGCCGCCGGCCGGCCGCCCTTCAGGACGAAGGAGACCACGCCGCAGCCGCCGTTGGGCAAATACTTTTTCGCGATCTCATAGTACTTGTCACCGGGAAGGCCGGAGAAGGTGACGCTCTCCACCTCCGGGC
>Ga0256405_10010226_pt1 | contig 12480 bp, 12 predicted proteins | sample RumenRJG_02DNA_FD_189096 | JGI IMG/M metagenome (GOLD analysis project Ga0256405, IMG submission 189096) | Bovine rumen microbial communities from Lethbridge, Alberta, Canada - RJG_02 | ecosystem: Host-associated > Mammals > Digestive system > Stomach > Rumen | place: Canada: Alberta...
TATCATATAAGCTAATATGGGTCTTAGCCCGGACATACCATGCAAAAAACACAAAAATGGCAGCATAGAACTCTATGCCACCATTGCGAATACAGAAAAGAGGATGTGCCTATTTTGACACACCCTCTTTTTGTTTCTTAAATCATTAAAATTAATGATTATCCGCAATCGTACCACCAAAATTATAGTACAAAAAAGGCTGACGATATTCACCAGCCTTCTTGCATTTGTAAAATAGTACGACGCTCACGCGCCCGTCAGCGTATAACCGCTGATTTCGTCTGCAAAGGTACGCAATTTCTCGTTAATCCTCGCTATGTTCTTCGGGCTTATTTTCTTAAAACCTCCTTTATACTGCAACATCTGGCTCTCGCTCATTCCGCAGATGCGAGCCAGGGCGCGGGCTGATATGTAGGGCGAGAGTGCTTCCAGCAGTTCTCCGATGTTGTTGAATTGATGCTTTTGTTCCATAGTTTTCCACTTAATCCTCTGCAATATTTCCTTTAGAACCGAGCAGTTTTTGCCTCTTTTTTTCTATGGCCTTGATACTTTCAACCGTTGGTAAATCTTCTGGCATTGTTCCGCCAAGTTCTTTGATTGTCTGACGTACTTTTGCGCCAACTTCATAATGGGTTTGATTCGCCTTCTGCTTGCTGGTTATATTATCCCTCCTTAGTTTTTCTTCTGTTTGAGTTGCACGAAAAAGATTCGCAGCCAGTTCAGTACTTCCCATGTGGTCCAAAATCTTCTGACTTTTCTTCAACCCTTTGTGAGTATGGATGTCTTTTGCTGTCATTCCACCATACAGCCCCCGATACCCGTAATTCTGGAACTTGGCATAATCTTTTGCATCTATAACACCTGCATCTTTTGCAGCACTTGCCAGCAAGGAATTGTGTTTTAGCATTTCTGTTCGTAGGAATAATCGCTTTTCCTCTTCGCTTGACAATTCTTGGTATTCTGCCATTTGCTGAACCTCGGCGATACGGGTCTGAATGGCGAAGTAAGTTTGCCCCTGTGCTACGATTGCTTTACTGGGGTCGGCATTTTGAACTATCAGATAGCAAGCGTATCTGGACAATTTAACAGAATCAACAGGACGTTCTGCGCCAGAACCAATCTCAACCATTTCGAGGACATCCTCGAAATGGTCTTCAATTCTTTGGTCGCTATTTTGACATGCTACTTTAGCCTTTTCAATTACGGGGAGGAAGTGTCTATATTCAGTATAGCCTAATATTCTCCACATTGCACGTGATGTCCAATACTCATTGCCACTCTCATCTACATGCTTGATACTCTCAAATAATGTGATTGTTCTCTTTGTCAGTCTATTGCTCATAACACCATTTGTTTTGTTTGTTAAATAGAATTTACAGCTTCGCCGTCTATCGTTACCATTCTCAGATTGGGTACGACAATCATCTTGATATGTCCCACCTTCTTGGGCTTCTGACCACGCTTTGGGTTCTCTGATTCCGTGCTCTCGGCAATGACCAGTACCTTGCTCTTCTTCTGACTGCCAGCTCCGGATTTCAGTTTCTCTTGCTTCTGCGAGTCAGGTGTTTCGGTAGAGAAGAAACCTTCATCCAGTTCGATATTGCCTTTAAGAGTGTATTTGTCATCGCGCTTGCCCATCACCGAACGCAGTTTGTGCATCATTTCCCAGATGGGCTGATAACGCTTGTGACCCAACTGCCGCTGAAGTTCCGCTGCCGATATACTCTTCTTCGTAGCCGTCAGCAGGTGCATGGCGATAAACCAATACATAAAAGGTAACTTTGAACCGTGCATCACCGTTCCGCTTCGGAGCGTCGTGCGGTGGCGGCAATGCTTACACTGGTACTGCTGCTTGCTCTCCAGCCATACCACATCGTGAGAACCGCAGTGCTGGCACACCACACCCTCACGGTCTCTCATTTCCTTAAATGCCTTTCGGCAAGCCTTTTCATCGGGGAAATACTTATTGAAATCAAATAACTTCATGGTGTACTATTGTTACAAATGCGCTACAAAAGTAATCGTTTTGATTGTATTTTCCAAATGTTTTTCCTATTATTTTTATATATGTGTACAAAAAAGTTGGGCAGCCCCGTAGGACTGCCCGAAAATTTGGTGGTACGATTGCGGATAATCATATTAAAATTTAAAGTCTTATTCAGCGCCACAGCCAGCGGGGGATTCTGCGCCATAGGGCTGTAAGCATAAGATAGCGCCAGTCGATGACGCAAATATGTTTCTTATGCCTGATGGCACGGACAATCTGCTTTGCCACATTCTCGGGTTTGAGCATCATAGGATAATGGAAATCTCCGCTCAACAGAGCTGTATCCACGAATCCAGGACGGATATCTGTAAAACGGATATCCAGCCCACGGCTATGAGCCTGCTGTTCCAGAGCCTGCAGATACACATTCTGCATGGCTTTGGTGGCTGAGTATGCCGGTGCAGGACCAAGTCCCTTGGTTCCCGCAATCGATGTGATGGCTGCAATATGACCTTTCCCCTGTTCAGCGAAATAGCGGTAAGCCTCACCTATCATACGGGTAAAACCAAGTCCGTTCGTGGTCATGGTCGCCAATTCTACATCAGGCTGCAACTCGCGGTTCTGTTTGCCCATGCCCGAAGCGTAGAAGAACAGATCCATGCCACCCATCCTCTCAATCAGATTACGGAGATTGTCTGCAGCATCCTCCGAATTGACATCTATCCGAGCGGTTTCAGCAGCTCCAATAGTCTGAAGCAGTTCTGTACGACGTGCTGCAACACCCAGTTTCCAGCCGTCAGCAAGCAGCACTTTTGCCACTTCACGTCCTATGCCCGACGAGGCACCAATCACAATTGCCCGTTTATCCATTGCAATGGTTTTTCTCTTTCCTTTCAAAGTAATATCATTTATTATTCCAATGGTGCACTCTCCAATTCCTTAAGGGCTTCGCAGAGCTGGTCGGGGCAGGACGTGCGCTTTGTGCCGCAACGGATGCCCTGCAGTTTGCTGATGACGTCACCGATTTTCTGTCCTCTCACCAGCGAACTGATTCCTTGCAGGTTTCCGTTGCAACCACCGATGAAGAACACCTGCTGTATCACATCGTTCTCGTCTGCCGTCACGTCGATGACCTGCGAGCATACCCCTGTGGGTCTGAACATTACATGTTTCGTTTTCATTATTCTCTATCTATTTTTGTTATTATTTCCATATATGCACCTCAATAAGTATATCAGGGCTAGTGCTTTGATTCGCAAAAATACAAATTTTCTTCAATAAAATGAATAAAGGTGAAAAAGAATAATTAAAAATTGTAACTTTGCAGCGGAAATGGAACAACAGAGTAAAAGAACGGGCATAGCTTGGTTGTTGTTATCGATTTTCGTATCGATAATGATGCTATCGGGATTGCACTGTCACGAAGAAGTGGATAGTGCATCTGCAGGCTGTGCGGAATGTGCGCACCACATTCATCACTCCGGCCATTTCTCTACAGTTACCGACCACATGGATGACTGTCTTCTCTGCCAGTTTATCAGTTTTGTATATACGGCAGCAGCAGTAACCGTGTTGGTTCCATTGGTTGCATTAGCCCGCAACCGTCGTTTTCTTCAGAACAGCAGTATTTTGCAAGGAGAACCAGTTGTTCTGAATTCCCGTGGTCCTCCCTCCTTTTAAAAAATTATTCAAACAAATAATTACCATATAATTACCCATAAATAATTTTATGGGAGATTCGTGGTCATTCTTGTTATTCATCATTATAATTGGCTACATCGAACTAAAGGTTCGTAGTCAATTATATGCTCATTATACATTAATATCCTCTTAAAAACTCAAAAACATGAAAAAGATATATTTCATCCTGGCGTTGCTGTGTATATGCTTGACAGCTACGGCACAGGATCATCACCATCATTATAATCACGAACATCCGAACGATTCATCAGATGTATTTTTCCGCCACCTGAAACTCAACGAGGTGGTGGTAACGGCAGCCATTGGCGAGACCAAACTCAAGAACTCCACAGCTCCAATCTCACTCATATCAAGCAAAGATCTCAGACAAACATCATCGACCAACATCATTGACGCAATTGCTCACCAGCCTGGTGTTGCTCAGATAACCACAGGCAGCGGCATCTCCAAACCCATCATCCGCGGACTGGGCTACAACCGCATCATCGTGATGAACGAAGGTGTGCGTCAGGAAGGTCAGCAGTGGGGCGACGAACACGGCATTGAGATAGACGCACAGAACGTCAACTCAGTGGAGATTCTCAAAGGACCAGCCTCTCTGATGTACGGCAGCGACGCCATGGCAGGAGTGGTGATTCTGCACGGCAGCCCAGTGTTGGAAGAAGGAGAGATGCGTGCAAACGTCATGAGTGAGTACCAGACCAACAACGGTCTGTTCAACTACTCACTGGACTTCACAGGCAACAAGGGCGGTTTTGTTTGGGATGCCCGATACACCGACAAGCGGGCACATGCCTATAAGAACAAATACGATGGATACGTTCCGGGTTCTCAGTTCTCTGAAAGAGCAGGACGACTGATGCTGGGAATTAACAAGAAATGGGGTTATTCTCATCTCACCTGGACAGCATTCCACCAGACTCCGAGCATCATAGAGGGTGAGCGCGACGAAGAGACAGGCGAGCTGGAGTCTTCACTTTCCAATCCCAAGAGTTATGCCAAGTCCCTGCCCTTCCAGCAAATCAAGCACTACAAGGCTGTTTGGGACAATGCCTTCTATCTGTCGAAAGGCACACTCAAAGCCATCGTAGGCTACCAGCAGAATCGTCGTCAGGAATTTGAGGACGATGCCGACGAATACGAACTCTTCTTCAAACTCCATACCCTGACCTACGACCTCCGCTACATCACCGACGAGTTTGACGGCTGGAAAGTGGCAAGCGGAATCAACGGAATGTGGCAGCGCTCACTCAACCTTGGTGAGGAGTCACTCATTCCCGAATACCGTCTCTTCGATTTCGGAGCATACGCCACAGTCAACAAATCACTCCGCAATTTCACTCTCAACGGAGGTCTGCGCTTCGACAACCGTCATCTGGACTACCACTCCCGCAACTTCAGCAGCCTGACGAGCAGCCTCGGAGCAGTATGGAATGCAAGCGACCACTTCAACATACGTCTGAACCTGGCACGCGGATTCCGCGCGCCAAACATGAGTGAACTGGGCAGCGACGGCATCCACGAAGGTACTCTGCGCTACGAGATAGGTAATGCCGACCTGAAATCAGAATACAGTTGGCAGGCAGACCTCGGATGCGACTTCACATCCAAATACGTTTCCGCACAACTCGCACTCTTTGCCAACCGCATCGAGAACTACATCTTCTCCAAGCGCATTGACATGGTGATGGAAGAAGGATTCCAAACCTATGAATACACACAGGGCAACGCCCGTCTGCTGGGATTCGAGGCAGGAGTGGATTTCCACCCCATCCACAGCCTCCACTTCCAGAACACCTTCTCCTTTGTCGATGCCCGTCAGCTCCACGCCGACAAGGATGCCAAATACCTGCCTATGACTCCTGCTCCACGCTGGACATCAGAACTGAAGTATGAACTCTCTCACCATGGACATAAAGCCCTCAACAACGCTTTCGTGGCAGTTGGGCTGGAGTGCAATCTGGCACAAAATCATTTCTACAAGGTGGACGACACAGAGACACGTACCCCCGGCTACACACTCCTGAGCATTTCGGCGGGTACAGACCTGAATATAAACAAGAAGAAAGTTGCCGAACTGTACATCACAGCCGACAACCTTCTCAACACAGCCTATCAGAGCCACCTGAGCCGCCTCAAATACTGCGACATCAACAATGCCACAGGACGTCAAGGGGTCTTCAACATGGGTCGCAACATCGTCTTCAAGGTTATCATCCCCCTCAGTCTGAGCAAAGCCCGCTCAACTTTCTAAAACATCCATCATCGCGCTGCTGCGCTAGGATTAAGAGAATTATTTAAGGTAGGTTCTAAAAATTCTGTTTTTAGTTTCCCTACCCAATGTATTTGAGTTTTATCGGCCGCTTTTAGTTTTCTGTGGTGTCTTTTTGCCATCTTTTTCGGTTACAATGCTCGCATTGCGCTCTCAAAAGCTGACAAAAGTCCACTTACATAAAATCAAAAATCGTCTCGACATAATTTATAGAACCTACCTTAACAAAAACAGAGAAAAACCCCGCATACGCTAAAAAACAATGAAGTTTCAAGTTTTCGTTAACTTTAAGGTTAAGGTCAACGTTAAGGTCGAAAATGTTTTTTAGTGAGTGAAACGAACGGGGTTTTTCTTGGTTGTACTGCCAAGCCGAAGGCTGTCTGTGGGAGTCAGGCAAGAAATGGTTATGCTTGCATAAGCAGGGCTTGCCTGATGGCTACAGACAAATACTCATAGAGCATGCAGTACAAACAAGGGTTTTTAAGGTTTTTGTTTTTTAACTCATTTGCACAAGAACATAACAAAAGGGTTTTGATGGTTTTGGTCTTTTTCAAACCAAGTTGACGAAGAAACGTTTTCGTTAAGGTTAATGCTAAGGTATAATTGTCTGTTAAAAATTTGGCAAAGAAATAAAGAACACCTATCTTTGCAAGTGATAATATCTTGTTTAATTCTCACACATTATGGACTATACAGATAATATGTTATCAGTTTTAGAAGGGTTTACGTCTTATAATGAAGATGAAATTGCCAAGCAGCTTGCAAGTGATTTCCGTCAGCGAAGAGTTGAGAAGGGGTTAACACGTGAGCAATTAGCCGAACAATCTCGTGTGGCGGTAAGCAACATCGTTAGATTTGAACAAAAAGGACTGATTTCATTGAAAAATCTAATAGGTCTGGCAATAGAGCTGGGATATACAGCCGAGATTAAGAATATCTTTGCCCAACCTAAATACACCACAATTGAAGAACTGACCCAAATACGTAAGAATTCAGGAAAGACTAAAGCTTACAGGAAACATGAAAGTTGATAATCTCACTGTAAATTATCGTGAACGGCGCGTCGGCACATTATCGCTAACTCCAGATAATAAGCTCTGTGTTTTTGAATACGATGGGGAATGGTTGTCAAAAGGCTTCAGCATATCCCCATTGGAACTGCCGCTGAGGACTGGGCTTTTCTTTGCTAAGCCGCAACCATTTTATGGAGACTTTGGAGTCTTTGAAGACAGTCTTCCCGATGGATACGGACGTTATTTGCTGCATAAGACACTATTTCGTCAAGGCATTAACGACTCCAACCTCTCCGCCATCGACCGTTTGAGTATCGTAGGAGAGGAAGGCATGGGGGCACTAACCTACCGACCTGTCACTTCTGTCATGAAGCCTGTGCCTCTTACCGATTTCGATTTACTGCAAGAAAAAGCATTGGAGGTGCTTAAGGAACAGCAGGACACGGATGCCAGTTTGCTTCTTTATAATAGTGGTAACAGCGGTGGCACACGCCCTAAAGCCATTTTCTCAGACGATGACGGACATTGGCTTGTGAAATTCCGGCATACCTACGATCCTAAGGATATCGGCCTGCAAGAGTTTCACTACAATGAAGTGGCACGTCGATGTGGCATAACAGTGCCAGACTTCAAATTAATCAACAACCGCTATTTTGCCTCTCGCAGATTTGATATCGCAGCGGACGGCAAACGTATTCACTCAGTTACTGCAGGTGGGTTGCTATGTCTGTCATTGTCTGCTCCAGTTCTCGACTATAGCAACTTGCTTGCCCTGACAGGCTTTTTAACAAAAAGCACTCAAGAAGTTGAAGAGATGTATCGCAGAATGGTGTTCAACTATCTTACAGACAACAAAGACGACCACTGCAAGAACTTTAGTTTCTATGTGGCTGATGACGACAACGGTCATTATCAATGGCATTTGGCACCTGCATACGACCTTACTCTCTGTACTGAAGGTTACAATGGAGAGCACGCCACATCCGTAAACAACACAGGGAATCCCACATTACAGGACTTCGTAGCTGTAGGAACAAAGAATCGAATGGTATCACAACGCTGCATGGAAATATATGATGAAGTCAAGTCCGCCTGCAGTGAATTGCAAAGACACACAATTCAAGAACATTGAGTCAAAGAATCAGAAGGATAACATGTTTTCATTTTAACACGAATGGCCATTAAATGACATATAATTACCATGTTTTTATTAACAAAAACCTTAAAAACTCCAGTTCCTTCCTGCGTCAGGTTATCCCATCGGCAGGAAAAACAGTGAAAACCGAATGCAATACAAAGAAAGCTCGTTTTCTTTTATTGCTGAGGTGCATCCTGTTTTGCTGGAACAGAAAAACCCCGCTTACGCTAAAAAACAATGAAGTTTCAAGTTTTCGTTAACTTTATGGTTAAGGTCAACGTTAAGGTCGAAAATGTTTTCTAGTGAGTGAAACAAACGGGGTTTTTCTTGGTTGTACTGCCAAGCCGAAGGCTGTCTGTGGGCGTCAGGCAAGAAATGGTTATGCTTGCATAAGCAGGGCTTGCCTGATGGCTACAGACAAATACTCATAGAGCATGCAGTACAAACAAGGGTTTTTAAGGTTTTTGTTTTTTTCAACTCATTTGCACAAGAACATAACAAAAGGGTTTTGATGGTTTTGGTCTTTTTCAACATAATTGCAGAAGAATAAAAAAAACGGCCTCGTGCATCACTGCACAAAGCCGTCGGAAATTTTTAACTAATATCTTTTCTAACTAAAAGAAAAGCCAAGGAATGTTTTACCAGATTCCGTCGCTCCAACCGTCGTCAGAACCTCCGAAATCGTAGTCATCTTCAAAGCGGTGCTTTACTGCATCACCGCCAGAGCCTTCACCCATTGTGTTAGGGTTGATGACGAGGCTACTATCTCCATTAACCATATTGGATGTAGCTATTGGTGTCTCATTTTTGATCTCTACAATTGTGAGACCCGGGATAATATATTTTTTCTTATTCATATTATTTTGTTTTTATCAAGAATTAGAGTTATCGTTCGGCTTAGCCGACGCTTGCTTGCAAGAATTGGAGAATTACTAACTTGGCATAGCCAATTTGAATTTATTCTCACTTAATCAGAACTTTCTTACCGTTCACGATGTAAATACCCTTCTGGATCATGTTTACACGCTGACCTGAGAGGTTGTAGATCTGTCCTTCGTAGATGTTGCCTTCTGCGTCAACATTGAGGATGCCTGTTGTGCCTTCTCCGAAGTCAACTACAAGAGCCTTAGCTGCTGCACCAGTTGGTATGTTGAAGATTGCACGAAGACCCTTGATGCTACCAGAAGTCAACTTCTTGATGCTGCTGTCGGTTGTAGAAACATAAGCAACAGAACCGTCAGTAGCAAGAGCTGTGTTGTAGAGGTGAGCTGCGAACTTATAGCTACCATCTCCATGAACAGCCTCTGCAGGATTGCTAACAACTACACCGTTGAATGTAGGATTAACAACGTCGCTTGCGGGCTTAACGAGGTAAGGTTCACCTGCTACGATTTCTGTGGCGTTCTCAAGAATAATTTCGTTGTCGGTTACAGACTTGAACTTCTTAACCTCAGCACCTTCGAGAGCAGAACCAGCTACTGTGAATCCGAATGGAACACTGAATCCGTTCCACTGACCACCCTTAAGAGTACGAGCAAGAGTTACGTTAGCAATAGCCTCTGGAGTAGGAGCAACGGTTGCATCCTCAGAGATAGTGATAGCAGGACCAATCTTAGTGTACTTAATGTCACGCCAGCAGAGCCAGTGAACGTTTGCACCAAGTTTTACATCAATGGTTAAAGTCAAAGTTCCGTCAGTTACATTTCCGTAAGCCTTATAACGACCTAAACGCATTACAGATGTTCCGCTGCCAACATTGTTTGAAGTGTTGTCCATGATGCTTACCGCTGTTCCACCATTAACTGACATTGTAATCATCGAACCGTTAGAGTTGAAATCGGCATCGCTTCTACGTTGTACACGTGCCCAGAGTTCCACTTCGTAGCGACCGTTGTCAAGACCAGAGAGGGTTGCAGTGAAGGTGTTAGCTGGAAGATTATTTGTACCAGATACCCATGTTTCGAAGAAAGGAACAGAGAAGCCCGAACCATCGTTGTCTCCTTCGGTTGACCATGTGTTGATATAGTAATCGTCCCAATTACCTGCGGTCTTTCCATCAGTATTGGTGTCCCATGCTGAAACCATATAATTACCTGCTTTACCTGTGGCATTTCCATGATGACCAGATACTGCGGTACCGAGGGTTGTAATTTCAGCCGTTGCCGCCGCATCAGTATAGGTAACATTTGTCCATGCTGTTGTGGCTGCAGTTATTTCGTCTTGGAATGCAGTTGTTGCAGCAGTAGTTACGAAGTTATTAGCTACCATAATTGCATTAGCCTTATCAATAGCAGCCTTAAGTGCGGCATAATTAGCCACGGAAGCCTCAGCATCTGCAATAGCGGCAAGCAGGGCATTGTAGTTTGTCAAATTCTTGTCTGCAAGGAATGTGCTCTCTGCTGTAGCCTGAGCAGCCGACTTGTCAGTGCCCATTTTGCCTGTAGCGAGAGTGTAAGTCAAATCATTAATTGTGCCCACATATGTGAGTGTGAAGTTATCCATAGCGAACCAGCTGTTACCAGCACCTGTTCCAACTCCCTCGAAACCGATATTAATGGCTGTCTTATCTGCAAGTTCAAAAGTCAGATTATAGGTGTGTTGCTCATCTGCTATTGTCATTGCCACTTCATTGGTATTTGCAAATAGTTTTGCGGATGTTACACCACGAACCTTGGCATCTAATGTAAGTGTGTAAATACCGGCAGGAAGTACGCTTATAGTTTGAGAAAGTCCCTTTGTTCCATTAGGCTGCCAGAATTCTGCATAAGTAGAACCTGTTTTTCCGAAAGATGTGTTACCTTGAGTAACCATACCTCCAACATTTGTCCAACCATTTAATCCACTTACTTCAAAACTTGGATTGACAATAAGGCTTGTCAAATCCACATTAGTTTCTCCTGCAATTGTCGTTACAGCTGTGTCATAAGTTGTTTTTGCATTTACGGCTGCTGTAGCAGCAGTATTTGCAGCAACAAGATTAGCAGTAGCAGTAGTCAATGCGCTTTCTGTCAAAGTGGGATCATTCAGGTCGAGTGTGTTATCTGTAATGGCATCTTGTAGTGCAGTCCAAGCATCAGCAAACATGCTTGCCTCTGTGAATGCTGTTGCTTCACCCATTGCCGCATTGTAAGATTTTATAGATGCAGCTAGTTCTATCGCTGCAACCGTTAATTCTTCACTTCCATAATAGGTCATACACCAATTATCGAACACCGCCCAGTCATTACTAATTTTTTCTGGCTTTTTTACGCCTATCTCAAGAGAGGAATCATCGCTATCTATATATACATAAATAGTATTCTTGTAATATCCATTTGCAAAAGCTTCACCTGCCGTTGATCGATGGTCTGGAACATAACCACAAGAGGTGCTTTTTTCGAAAGACGAAGAAGCTCCACTTGCCTGCGCCTCATCAAAAATAGATTTCAAAGCTTTCTCTTGTGTTCCTGCATACATAATAGCTTTCAGTGTCTCTGTTCCGCCCTCATGCGCTGTTGAAGCTGCATCGCTAGTTCCGGCACGATAAAATCCGTAGACACTTATACCGTACATACCCTTTTTCAATCCTGTCAGTGTTTGCTTAACTGAACCTGTATTGTTCCATCTCTCAACAACATATGGGTTAATAGCAGTTGTTCCACTACCACGAGTAAGCTCTGTACCAGCTCCAAATCCTTCCATTGTCCAAGCATTGTTTCGATTTGTGTCTGTATAATCATAAGAAGGGCCAGAAATATAGAATGAAGCATCAACAGGGTTCTCCGCTGATGCACTTGCAAACAATGCTAAATAATCTTCTTTTGTACGAATGTACCACTTTGCTGCATCGTTTGTAGGATCTGTCAGCGAACCAGAAAGCACAAAGGTACCATCATAACCGAGATAGTTAGTTCCATTGGCAATAGTATAAACTTTGTCTTCGCCAGCTACAGGAGTAACAGTCCAAACATTATTACTGCCATTATCCACATAAAGATTATGGCCTAATTGATTACCTCCAACAACCTTGAGGATATAACCACTTCCAGATGAATTAAGTTGGATAGGATAGTCAAGTACAGGAGATAGTGTTGAACGAGTAAACCAGGCATGACCACTAGATATATACCTTCCTGAAGCCTTGTTCTGTAAATAATAAGTTGTGCCACTAGTTATTTGAGCACAAACATTCTGCACCCAAAGTGCACTGGCGACAAAAGCCGCTAAGAATAGTAGTTTTCGTTTCATGTAGTAAATAATTAGTTAGTTATTAATTTGAAATAGGTATATTTAGGCGCAAATGTACTAAAAAATGCTAAAATTGCCCCCCCCCAGTAGTTAAATGATGTTAACGGGCTACTTTTTAACACTTTGACTCTGCTTTCAGCAG
>Ga0256405_10010227_pt1 | contig 12479 bp, 18 predicted proteins | sample RumenRJG_02DNA_FD_189096 | JGI IMG/M metagenome (GOLD analysis project Ga0256405, IMG submission 189096) | Bovine rumen microbial communities from Lethbridge, Alberta, Canada - RJG_02 | ecosystem: Host-associated > Mammals > Digestive system > Stomach > Rumen | place: Canada: Alberta...
TCGTGGCCAGTATTGCAAAGCAGTACCAGGGTCGCGGACTTTCGTATGCTGACCTGATTGCGGAAGGTAACATCGGTTTAATAAAGGCGTTGGATAAGTTTGATGGGGAACGCGGGTACAAGATAATCAGTTATTCTGTATGGTGGATAAGGCAGACAATCCTTGAAGCCTTGGCGAAGAGGAACACATCAGATGACGAGGACCTTCCATATGACTACGAAAAACCTCCTGTAACGGACGACGATGACTATAAGGCCGAAATGGGGAACGATAACTTCATAAACGACGGGCTTGAGAATAATAAGGAGGTAGAGCAATCGGAGGCAATCAGGTTCCTTATGGAATACCTTAACCAGAGGGAGAAGAATATAATTACAAAGTATTACGGTCTTGACGGGAACAAGCCGAAGACATTGGAAGAGATTGGTATGGAATATGGGCTGACGAAGGAAAGGATACGGCAGATTAAGAACACATCATTCAAGAAGATGAGAAGTATTGCTTTGGCTACCGGTATGACGGCTAATGTATTTTGAAATATTTGTTAGAAAACTATTTATAAAGGATAATTGAAGACTATTTATGGCTACAGCAAAGAAAGCTAAAACCACAGCTGCAACAATGGTTAAGAAAGCAGCAACAAAGAAAGAAAGCAAGAAGTCTGCAACAATGGAGCAGATTGAAAAGCTTGAAAAGGCACTTGAAAATACCAAGAATGAAGACGTAGTAAATCTTGTTCCGGAAGAAATCAGGGCTGACATTGAAGCTGAAAAGGCTGAGGTTGATTCTCTTGAAAATCCAAAGGACATTGATTTTGACGCAGAGGTAAAAAGAATAATTGAAACCGCAGAGCCTTCAGAAGAAGTTAAGGAACAGGTTGAAGAGTTTGAGAGTGGGAAGAACGAATTCAACGAAAAACTTGAAAAGAACCCGCAAGAAGCTGAAAAACTCGTTGAGGAAGAGCTTAAGAGAGTCGAAGCGTTGAAGAAGAAAGCCGAGACAATCAAAGCTAACATCCAAAAGGAGAATAAGCGAGCATTCAAGAACAGTGACTTCACAAATTGGTGGAACGGTTCAAGCAACCTTTTTTAATAAGAGAAAAACAATTTAGACAATGAATACCAGGGAAGACGATGTAACAAGAAACATGCTTGATAGAATCAGGGCTATCAAGGGTAAGGCCGCAGGTACTGGCTGGGGTCTCATTAAGGAAGAAAAGGAGTCCGAGAAAGAGGATACCAAAAAGACTGACGCAATTGCCATAACGGACGACCCTAAGTTTGGTACGAGGGTTCTTTCAAGCCAGATTGAGTCTTTCCGTATGCAGGTTGAAAGCGGGGCCCAATTTAACGAGGCTAATCCAGAAAAAGTAAGTGATAGTCCGTTGATTTTTATGCCAGAGACCAAAAACATGGTATTCAGCGGTACGATTCCAGCCCTGAACAACCTTAAGTGGCAGTTCGTGTTGGAAACAAATACCGGAAGTGGCTGTTTCATTTGGGCTGATGGACTCATTGTTAATAAGGACAACATACAGATTCTCAACAAGTTATTTGGTTATTATCAGAATTGGAGGGAACAGTGGAGAACAGAAGCCGGAGACCTTGACAGAATGGTTCGCAATATAAAGGAGAATGGATAATTTTTAGCTAATTTATCATCATATGTGATTGGGGATTTCGCAAGAAGTCCCCTTTCTTTTTACCCTAAGGTGACTATTTATAAAAGAATAATAGTATGATGGCAGGCAAAAAAGTCATAGTTAACGAAAACCAAATGCAGCAACTCGTGGTTGAAGAAATCATGAGTAAAGCTGATATTGCAGCACTTGGTGATAACAGAGATTTTAAAGACGCTGTAAATAAGGCTCTTAAGAATAATCGTGACGCGGATAAGGAACTTGAAAAGAAGGTTCGTAAGATTGTGGCCGACTCCGTCAAGGTGCTTTTCCGTGGATTATGGGAGAGGAATAATTTTTGGACAGGACTGATAAACAACCAATGAAGTTAAGTGAAGCAACATATTTCCCTGACGCAAAAGAGCTTACACGGCACGGATTCGTTTCCCACATGGAGGATTTCATTGGGAAACTGATTGGTGACAGCCCACTCTCAGCCGATGTTGATGATTATCTTAAGGGTTTTGACATTGATTCAAAGAAGGCACTTGAAATGCTCACGAAGCCTGAAATTGATGGGGTTCCGGAATCTGCCGTCGTAATGCGTACAGAGAGAATCAAGAACGGAGGAACTGATGAATTCGGCAAGCCAATGAAGGATGAGTTCCAGGTGATTTATAAGGTTCCGAAGAAGGATATGGCCAACGGAATCAAAGGAATTGACGAAAAGCTCAGAAATCTTTATATTAAGTTGTTTGAGAACCACATCGTTGAAGGAACTGTCCTGAATGAGGATGGTGAAGGTGGAATGTGCGGTGATGGCGGTGCAATGGAAGATATGGGTGGTGCAACAAACGCTTCATCTTCTGGTCAATACACAACCCCGCTGTTTGGGATGGTAAGAAGGAAGGGATATTCCCCCAAAACGACCAATGAAGGAAAGAAAAAGATGAAGCGTCCAATTGGCAGACTTACAATGTTCATTACCGAGGAACAAATGGAACAACTTGCACAACTCATTAAAGAGGATGGAGAATTTGGCGGAGGCGCCCTTACGACAAGCAATGTTGGCGTTGACGGGCCGAATGATTGGCAGTATGATGTTCCGTTTGGCGCCAAGAGCAAGAATGACCCCTCAATGGACCACAAAAACATACTTTCAAGAAAAAGTAAGGCTAACCAGCCAGTAGGACATATCGGAGAAAGCAAAAGTGGAATTCACATTGACCCAGAAAACAAAGGGAAATTTACTGCGACGAAGAAGAGAACCGGAAAGTCAACCGAAGAATTAACCCACTCAAAAAATCCTTTGACAAAAAAACGCGCTATTTTTGCTCAAAACTGTAAAAAATGGAGTCACAAGAAAAAGGAGGATTAACAATGAAAAAGACAATTAAAATAAACGAGAGTGACCTTCGTAGAATGATTGCCGAATCCGTTAAGGGTGCAATCATGGAAATGAATGAAGGTGGTGGCTACGATATGAGTACCCCAGAAGGAAGAAGAAACACTGAATGTAATGCGAGGTGTAGTGAGTTTGGTTCTTTTTTAATGAAAGAAAAACATATTAAATCATTAGAAGAATATGAAGATATTACTCGGTTAAAAAGAATTAAATCTTTTTTAGATGAAGGTGAAAGAATACCCGTAAATAACATTAAAAACTTCCAAAGAAGGTTTGACAACTATAGACGGAGGATTTTTAAAATTTATTCAGGCGTTCAAGCTCATTAATTAAGTCTTCAAAATACTTTTCTTCAGCTTCAACATCTTCAAAAAAATCAACGCAACTATCTATAACGAGAACATATTCTCTCTTACCATTTTTAAGGATATACTTTTTTCCGTTTTCGTCTTCGTATATTTTTTTCTTCTTACTCATTTTGCTTTTTTCTATAAATATGGTCTTAAATAGATAGAAAGGCAATGTTTTCACACGATAAAACTATTTATGACAGAAAAGGGGCAATTATGAATAAGAACATATACGGCTACGGGAATCCATATAACCCGGAAGCATTAAAGGATGTCAAAAAAATAAATGAGGATATTGAGGAGGAGCTTAAGAAAGAAAATCCAGATAAGGAAAAACTCCTGGAACTCAAAGAAAAGCAGCTTATGAGGGGTATGGACCTTTTAAGTGGTACAATGAACGGAAGAACATATCGCGGGCTTTATCCGTGGTAAAACATAACGTAAAATAAGAGGCAAACCATGGTAAAAAAAGTAAAATTAAATGAGGCAGAGCTTCATAAGATAATTAAAGAAAGTGTGATAAAGGTATTAAGCGAAGTCAGTGACAAAACAGTGGCAGATGCACTTGGAAATTCCGAGAACTATAACCGTGTTTTGGAAGAGATTAATGAAAAGTTTGAGGATTTACAGAGTAGCCTTGCTGATATTGCCGATTGTGGGTGGAATAACGTAAAACCGGTAAATAACGAGGCTAAGGGTATATATGATGATTTATCTAACGTTTTCGAAAGGTTTAAGCGTTTCTGTGCAAGGAAACAGCGCCAGTATAGTTCTTTTGAAGATGAGTATATACAACGCGGAAGGCCAGATATAGACTAAATATAAGTGAAAATAACATAAGAAATGAAAAAGAATATTGTTAGATTAAATGAAACCCAGCTCCATAATGTGATAGCTGAAAGTGTAAAAAAGATTTTAAAAGAATCCGAACCATGGAACGAAGAGCCATATTCAAAAAAAAGAACAATACACACTTCTGACCCGTATGGCTACGACCAGGGACCTTCAGATTTAGAAGAAGAGCTTGATGATGAACTTTATTCTTTAATTGACAGCTATAAGGACGCTTTCCTGGCAGGAGGATGGGATATTAACGAATTTAAAAGTCTATGCCACTATATAGTTGATAAGGCAGCAAGATAAATAGCAAAACAATAAAAGACAATGAAAACAATGACCTACAAAGTAAGCGACATCAGGTCTATGATTCAGGAAAGCTCAAACGAGTTCAAGGCAAAACTTGGGCCCGGTGTTAAGAGTGGGAACGAGACCAACAACGGCAAGGCTTACAAGGACGCTGAAAAGCGAGCAAAGGACTATGATGGGGGACTTGCCGACTCCATTGAGGTAGCAAAGTACGATAAAACCAAGGAGGGCGACGATAACAGAACCACCCTTGATTATGAAGTCGACAATGTTGACCAGAAGTACAAGGACCGCATCAAGGCCCAAGCAGAAGGCTATACCAGTGTTGCTGAAAAGGAAAACGGTATAGAGAAGCAGGGCGACTTTGAGGGTAATAAGAACATTTTCAAAGGTATTACTGACGACGCTGATGCCTGGAAGGAAAAGATGGTTAATGCCAGGGCTTCCGGTCTCGCAGCACGCACCTATGACAAAGAGAAAACTTTCAAACACGGTGACCTTTACGAAAATAAGAACGTGAAAACCGCCTATTTCAAGAAGACCACATTCCTTACCGAGGGTCATATGATGTCAAGAATTCCGGACGAGTTTAAGGTTGAGGAAAACGTCTTTAGGATGAAGGACAAGACCGGTAATGAATATCTTCTTGAATGGAAGAATGGAAAAGCTGAAATCATATCTCACAGTAACAAACAGGGGATGAACGAGTCGATTGAGAGGATGAAGGCTCTGTACGGCTACAAGGCAAGTGATTATTACAAAAACACTACTACTGCAAGCCGCTTAGCTGAAAGTAATGAAAGCTTTACTGAAACGTTAGACAAGGCTAGAAAAATAATTAAATAGGGCGTGTCAAAAAATGTCAGGGGAAACAAAACAAGAAAAAACGATTTTAGAAAGCATGGAAACCGGGCACGAGAAAATCGATGCCGTGATAAAAACAACTAATGCGACAATTGGCTGGGTTGAATCCATTCACAAATTTATCAAGAAAAATGGTTTTAAAAAACTTGTAATGGACCTATTTGCCGTGTGTATGGTGGTATTCATTGGTTTATGGATTTTCCAGCCAGGAATTATCTCAAACAGGCTTGACCAATACAGGGAAGCAAAACATGCCGAAAAAATGGCAGAAAGAATGAACAACACCCCACTGATTCAGGCTGAACTTGATAAATTAAGATTGCAATTTAATGCTTCGTGGGTTTCAGTATGGGAATTCCATAACAGCACAAACAATCTTGATGGAATGCCGTTCTTGTTTGCTTCTTTAACATATGAATCAATGAATCCGGCAATGACGCCAATAGCCGAACAATTTGACAATGTGCGCCTATCACTCTATCCACTCGGCTCATATTTGAGGGAGCATGAAATGTGGTGCGGCGATGTTGAAGACCTTAAAGCTATAGATAATACGGCATATTATAGGGCTAAAGCTCTTGGTATTAAGTTTTTAGGCTTCAAACTAATGGACGTGGAAGGTGCACCGAACGCAATGCTAAGTTTGGCATTTGTTGAAGGGAGCAATGTACCTGATTTCAATGAAATAGCCGAAAAGTGTGTTTTTACGTCATACAAAGTGAATAGCCTGTTAAGCGTTGGTGGCGAAGCTAAAAAGAAAAAATAACCAACAAAATAGCATAAACAAGAAAACCCGGATTTAGTAAGTCCGGGTTTTGTTTTTTATAAACTTTTTAGTATATTGATAATGTAATATATTAAGTTATGGAATTACTATTGTTTTTTGTACATAAGTTTTTTGTATTCACATTTATACTGGCAATTCTCTTTTTAATAAGAGAGACGTTCCGGCTTATACGCGGTCTTAATACCGGAGAATATGAAACAAAGAAATATACTGCGCTATGGGTTGGAATTGCTATAGCCCACATTTTAACAACGCTTATAACCGGATTTATAATTTAAGTGTAAATGGCTGATATTCAGGAAAGAATAAAGAAAACAGGAGAATATTTCGGTGGAATGCAGGTCACTAAAGTTGATGATACTGATGTGATTTATGTTATTGCACAGTTTCCTCCCAGGTGGATTATAGACGACACTGTGCAGGAAAAATATGAGGTTTCGGTTGTTAATGGTAAGACCGACGGCGAATACCTTTTTTGTGCCGAGATGTCAGTTGGTTTTGACGCGGTGTTTGATGCTGTAGACCAATGCATCCAGGTTAATAAAGATGCGATGGAAAGAGCCCAATTATTCCAAGAGAAGATTAATGAGCTTAAGGAAATATTTGGCAATGAGGAAAATACAATTAAAAAGTTAAGGACACTTGAATTTGTATTCCCAAGGCAGAAGAAAGAATTTAAGAAGAAATCGCCGGTGGAGGAAATAGCCGACCAGGAACTGAACAAAGACATGAAAGAAGTTTAATTTTAAAAATTATGACGCAAGAAGAAAAAGCGAAAGCCTACGATGAGGCTCTGAAGCAGGCAAAATTCTATCACGGAAATTGTCCAAGCGAACCGGAAAGGAAGAAACTGGAAAAGATGTTTCCAGCGCTCCGCGAGAGTAAAGATGAGAGAATGAGGAAATCTTTAATCAAGTTTTTAACTGATATAAAAGAAATCTCAGAAAGTGGAAGGACTAGCTGGGCGGTAAGAAAAGAGGATGCGGAGATGTGTAAATCTTTTCTTGCCTGGCTTGAGAAGCAGAAAGAAAAACTTGGGGATATATCTACTATTCTTTTAGTTAAGAAAGAGATTGAGAGGCGAATAGAAACTTGGCAGAAAAGCCGTAAGGAATTAATTGCTATGGAATGTAATACGTTAGCCGACGATGCGGCAGTGCGAATTGAAGAGTTGTATAGCCTTATTTCATTTCTTGGCACTATACGATGTAATACAAACGAAAAGCAGAAAGAGCAGAAGCCCATAAATCACAATTTTACAACCTTTCATCGTGATGTTGTTTATTGTGCTATGTGTGATAAAAATCTTGATGAAGGGTTAAGGTGCAACTTGGAAATAGTTTACAAAATTATAAAAGACATTGTTGACCGAACACCAGTCGTTGAAGAGCAGAAGCCAGCAGACCTATCCGATATGATGGTTTATAAAGAACCTTATATCGCTCCTGTTCCTACTCCAATAGTTGCTGATGAGCAGAAGCCTGTGGAATGTATTGAATTTGACAACGAATTTGAAAAACAGGTTTCACATCTTCTTGCATCGGTCTTGAATGGAGAATGGGAATACAACGAGGACTTTGTCAAGTATGCCGCACAATCTCTATTGGGATTCGCAAAGAATGAAATGAAGCCTGATGAGTGGGATAAAAGAGAAAAGCTTTTTAGGAAAGCTCTTCAGGCAGCTAATGCACGAATAGGACAATTGTTTGAAGAAAACCAGAAATTAAAAGAGCAGAAACCGGAATGGAGCGAAGAGGATAGGATAATGTTAAATGATATTATTCGATGTCTGCCGTCCAAAAGTTCTGCGGAATTTAATCAAAAAAGAGTCAACTGGCTGAAATCTCTTCCCGAAAGATTCAATCTTCGGCCGAAAGAGGAATGGAGCGAGGATAAATATCCGAAAAACATTGAGAATGCTGCCACTATGTTTTGTTTTGACAACGGATTAAACATTACTCCACATCAGGCCGTGATGATTGCAAAACATTTTTATGAATTAGGGTTTAAAAGAATGAGCAATGGAAGAGCGTGAACTGGCAATATGGAAGGGAATCCGTGATTCATTATGCGAACCCATCCAAAACAAGAGACTGTGGAAACCTGAATGTATGACGTGTGACAGGTATGACCATATCGAAAACACCGGGTGCTTCTTTGATAAATGTAAACTTACAGGAGAAAATACGTGGGTTAAATAATGGCAATTATAGTATACAATAGAAAGAATGAGATACACAGCGACAGCCCAAACAATTTCAGGTGTTACCGGCCGTTCGCCTTAGGCAATCTGTATACGCACATCAAGAATAAAGAGACGAAAGCCATCTATCAGGTACAAACGAGAGATGAGGCTATTAAGGCTTATGACCACTATTTTGATATCATGTACCGCTCCAACCTCAAGTTCAAGAAGGCTGTCGACTACATCTACGAGAAGTACAAGTCCGGTGAAGACGTTTACCTCGAATGCTACTGCAAACCTGAACCATGCCATTGCGACATCATCAAGGAAAAACTGGAAAAGAGGCTAATTAAGGAAAAAATGCAAGAAATGAAAAATGCGGAGGCGAAATAATCCCCGCATTTTTTGTATATTTGCAAAAAAGGAAAAAATGATGAACAATGACATACTTAGACAACACGACAAAACCATGGAAGGAGAAGTTCAACCTTCCAGAGCTGAAGGCTATCCGTGACAAGATTCAGGATAGTTTCAAGGACCTTATATTTGAAGAGGGTCCGCATCAATATTACTGGCACGGAAAAAACATACCATCTGTATCCAGGACTATTGATAAATTTGTTGAACCGTTTCCTACAAACAAAAAGGCCCAGGAGTGCTATGAGAAGTATTATAACGACCCAACTTCCAGGTATTACCAGATGACCGCCGAAGATATTAAACGGCAGTGGAAAAAGAAAAACGATAATGCAAACAACCAGGGTACGTTAGCCCACGCATTCGGTGAAAACGCCATGCACTATATGGTTGGTGACTATGATGCAATATCCGATGATTTCAAAGACAGACTTGTGGATGGGAAATTCGTAGCCAAGACTGGGTTTGAGGAGGCGGTAGCCAAGTTCTGGAACGATATGCCGAATGAATATGTGCCCGTGTTGGTCGAGAACCGCGTGTATGCCATGTGCGGAAAAGAGATACCGGTTTATGCTGGTACATTCGACCTACTTGTTTATTGCACAATCCCAGGAAAGGAAGGACTGATTATCATGGACTATAAGACAAACGAGGACCTGTACAAGAACTTCCAGGGAAAGACACTTCTGACACCATTGACGGAATTTTTAGATTCTCCTTTTGAACACTATAGAATTCAACAATTTCTTTACTGTTTGGCGATGGAAGAAATCAACATTCATGTAAAAGCAAAAAGGCTAATATGGATAAAACAAAATGGCGAATATGTAAGTACTAAATTAGGTGGGTATAATAGCAAAACTAAAGAAGAAATTATTAAAAAAATAATGGAAAGTTGTATTTAATATTGACCTTTTGGTTTGTCATACATATTTATATGTAAATAAGATGCATATGAAAAATTATAACACTCAAGATTTCATTAAAAAGTCAATAGAAATACATGGCGACAAGTATGATTACTCAAAAACAGAATATGTTGATAATTCCACAAAAGTTTGTATTATTTGCCCTAAACATGGGGAATTCTGGCAATTACCTGCGAACCACCTATCTGGGTCTGGGTGCAAAAAATGTGCAAACGAAGATACGACAGACAAAAGAAGGAAAGCAGAATTCGTAAGTTTTTTGGAAAAGGCGAAAAAAATATATGGGGACAAGTATGATTATTCAAAAGCCAAATATGTAAATGCCCGAACAAAAATATGCATAATCTGCCCTGAGCATGGGGAATTTTGGCAGACACCAAGAGCACACTTAAATGGGTCTGGATGTAAAATCTGTTCAGACAGGTCGCGTTCTAAAGATACTTCTTATTTTATTGAACGAGCAAAGAAGGTGCATGGTGATAAATATGATTACTCGAAAGTGGAGTATATAAACAACAAAACTCCGGTATGTATTATTTGCCCAGAACATGGAGAATTTTGGCAAAGTTTAATCGGGCACGTCAGCAATCATCAGGGATGTCCTAAATGTTCTCATAAAGAACCTTATACATTAGAAACGTGGATAAAAAGAGCAAAAGAAATTCATGGGAATAAATATGACTATTCAAAAGTGGTTTATACTGGAGAAAAGAATAAAGTGATTATAACATGCCCAAAACACGGCGATTTTCTACAACGAGCATCTTCGCACATTGAAGGATATGGATGTCCGTCATGTAGAACTGAAATAGTGAAAGAAAAAACAAAGAAAAGTAAAGAACAGTTCATTAAGGAAGCCAGGGAAATACATGGTGACAAATATGATTACTCAAAAGTGGAATATGTAAATAGTCGCACTAAAGTTTGTATCATTTGTCCAGAGCACGGGGAATTTTGGCAAACACCAATTGGGCATATAAATAATTTTCAAGGGTGCCCATTCTGTAAACAATCAAAAATGGAAGAGTACCTATCCAGGATATTGCGTGAAAATGGGTATTTATTTGAAAGAGAAAAAACTTTTGATTGGTTGGTTTTCCAAAATAACATGGAATTAGATTTTTATCTTCCAAAATATAACTTTGTGATAGAAGCCCAAGGTGGACAGCATTTTTTTCCAATGAAACAGTTTGGTGGTGAAGATGCTTTTGTTAAAATACAAGAAAGAGATAAAAAGAAATATGATTTATTGCTCAGTAACGGGATAAATGTGGTGTACATTCTTTCAAAGAGATATAAAAAATATCTAAAAGAGAATGATATGTATCTTGACAATTTCTTATTTGAACAAGATATTATAAAAGATAATACCATTTTATTTAACAGAATAACAAGTAAAAGTTGAAATTATGGAGAACTATAAATTCGTTAAACCTTATGAGATGCCGCAAGGTACAGTTCCTGTCGGCTCTACGTTGCTCTTGATGAATGGTGTGATTTACTATGATAACGGGATGGTTCCTGAAACCTACCAGGCTGCATTTTCCAACCTCATTGCAAAGGAAAAGAAGAACGGTTTTAATTACTTAAGACCTTACACTCCACTGTTCAATAAGGCGTAAAACTATTGAAAAAATGATAATTGGCTGTATATTTATATAGGTATACAGCCAATTTTTTATTATGGGAAAAACAATTAGATTAACAGAGGAACAGATACGCAAGTTTTTCGGCAATGGATTCGGGGAATACATTTTTGAACGTGCATCGAACAATCCAGAGATGAACCCATTTGCCAAAATAAGGCACTATGACCAAGATACATTGAAAAACGCTGCTAAAGAGTATGTGAAAGGAGACAATAACCCTAATAAATCTGATGATGCACAATCAAACGTTGGATTTAATTATACATCCAGAGAGGGTAAAGATTTGCCTGGATATGGAGGCTCTGTCACTAAGATGGCTGATTTTGGTGCCGCTGACTTAACTTCCGAAAATGCTATCAGCAATCAGGAATTTTTGAGGGCTATAAAGAGTTTGCATAAAGGCGGTCCATTAAACTTGGTAGATGTTTTGGACATTCTTCATAGAATTAAAAACGGTGAAAAACCGAAAGATAAGGACGGAAAGGAAATGGCGATAGAAGCCAAAGACTTTCTCGATTCAATACAAATTGACTATATTTTGAGCAATTTTGTAACAGTAAACGCTCCGGATTACGTTTTTTGGAGGCTGAAAAACCTATCAACAGAAGAAATCAAAAGAATTAAAAACGTTTATAAACGAGATTTCAGTGAATTCGGCCAAAGATGCGACGGATGTGGTGCTTCTGCATGGAAAACCACGGTAACTCCATTCGCACATGATGATGCCCATATAAACCTCGAGTACATGGGTGGAGAGGCTGCCACCAACACGAGCAACTTCGCAAAAGTAAACGAAGACACATCTGCTGGAAGGAGATTTTACACTTATAGAATCCCATTCCAAATACACCACATGAACGAAAACCCTGGTGATAACAGTCCATTGAACCTAAGTTGCCTATGCCCTAACTGTCATGCAATTACCGGTTCTTATGGTAAGGCAAAAAGTGAATTTGATGATGATACATTCGCAATGTTGAACGACCTTGAGAATATGTTCGGTGGAGAAAACGGAGCAGCAGGCTCTTTAAATGAGATGATGGACCCGAAAGAAAAGGAAGCGATTGTAAAAAGTCTCAAGAGTGGCGAGTTTGAAAAACGCAGTATAGTAAATTCCATATGGGAGTAC
>Ga0256405_10010228_pt1 | contig 12478 bp, 11 predicted proteins | sample RumenRJG_02DNA_FD_189096 | JGI IMG/M metagenome (GOLD analysis project Ga0256405, IMG submission 189096) | Bovine rumen microbial communities from Lethbridge, Alberta, Canada - RJG_02 | ecosystem: Host-associated > Mammals > Digestive system > Stomach > Rumen | place: Canada: Alberta...
GGCAGCTACAATCGCTCCACAGGAAATACTGTCCGTCAGAAGAACCTTGAGATTCCCTCATTCCTGAGAACAAAGAGATGATCATACTTTCCGGCAGCTCCGGAAAGGCAGATCTGCATGGAAAAAATAATTGATTTTCCTCTTTCCTTTTCATAAAAAGGTGCTATAATAGTCAAGTCAGACAAAAGAAATGTCCGGGCTGCATAGCGGCCCGGACACATCTATGGGGACGTAGCTCAGTTGGGAGAGCGCAGCGTTCGCAACGCTGAGGTCGCGGGTTCGAATCCCGTCGTCTCCACTTTTTTATGCCCGCGTAAATACTGGATTTCGGCTGAAAGTCAGTATTTATGCGGGCTTTTCTCTCGTCACAAGCAGCATATACTCCAGCCTCCTCTCTTCACTGGATTTCACAGCTTTCACAGCTTCATCCAGTTCCCTGCTGTGGTCTCCTGCAACGCTTCCGTATTCCAGATATTCATATCCATATGCCGTATCTTAATATGGTATGCGGCAATGCGTAATCAGCATCAAAATCAATTGCCTGCATTGTGGGAAATGCTCTGAAATCTGTCCTGTTGGAGCCGTAGAAAGAAGGTAATCACGATGAAGGAAATGACACAGAACAAAGAATCTAATTTCGTCGAGTATGTATCTCAGGTTATTTTCGGTTAAATCGTGTCGCTTCAGCGAGATGATCGTTTTCAGCCCTGAGTGATAGCAGATATCGTGTCAGCTTCGGCTCTTCAGTACTTAACCCGCTTTTTGAAGCCTCACACGACTGTTATGAAGTCACGAGAATACGCCGGTTGTGTTTTCAAAACAGCCCCGCAGCCTGCGGACCTTGCGATCTTGTCACTACGCTGCGACTTTCTTTTTCTGTCTTCCATGTGCCCTGGAGGAGCGGGGACGGCCGGCACAGTTGCGGCCGGTCCTGATCATACCTGTCACATAGAACAGAAGCTCCAGAACATAGGCGGAAGAAGCGGCAAGGAAACCTGCCAGGAACAGCTCTGCGCTTCCCTGCAATACAGATGTGACAATATAAAAGACAAGCAGTACTGTGCTGAACGGATGCAGTTTCATTGTGTTTTTCATTTTCGATTTCATTATCAGGTACTCCTCTCACAGGATGATCAATTAAGGGTTTTTACTTTGTTAAGCTCTTTCATTTAGGGCTTCCTGTTACCTTATGAGACAAGTATAAACAACAAGGTGTCTGAAAAAACGGACAGCAGGATTCAAAGTTCAAACTATAAATATAATTTTCAAAGCTAGTTTTTCTTGATTTGTACAGTTACAAACTAGCCTTTACTTTTACAAACCCTTATCATTGAATTACAAATCTATATCTGTCTGGCAGAAAGGATTTATTATGTCTAATCATTTAACCTTATCTGACAGAATAGTCATTGAAAGGGGGATCAACAATGAGTTAACATTTGCTACCATAGCCAGAATGCTTGATAGATCCCCGTCTTCCATTTCCAGAGAAGTAAAACGATATAGGGTTGTCATTCAGTCAAACCATTCATTTAATGGAAATGACTGTACCAAGAGAGCTTCATGTCTCCGTAACAGAATCTGTGATGATGCTCCTGTTCATGGATGTACTAAATCAAGATGTAAATCATGTCCTGATATTTTGTGTACCACCATTTGTCCTCAATACGAATCTCCAAACTGTTCAAAACTTGATAAGCCACCTTATGTCTGCATAGGTTGCGATGATCAGAAAAAATGTAAGAAGAATCACGCTTACTACGCTGCCAATCGTGCCGATACCGCTCACAAGAGAAATATACGAGACTCTCACAAAGGCATTCGTATGTCACCAGAAGAGTTGACCGAACTTGGAGAACTGATCCAGCCTCTTATAAGAAGAGGACAGTCGCTCAATCACATCTGCACAACTCTTGGCGACAAGATAAAAGTCTCTGAAAAGACACTCTACAACTACATCGACAGCTGTGTGTTTGACGTCAGAAATATCGACCTTCCAAAGAAGGTCAAGTATAAGCACAGACGTGAAAAGAAAGTTCTTACCAAGCTTGAATATCGCTACAGGCAAGGCCGCACGTATGAGGACTTTAAAGCCTTTATTGAAGCCAATCCCGGTATCTCTGTTACAGAACTGGATACTGTAAAAGGCAAACGTTCCGGAGGCGGCAAAGTGCTTCTTACAATGATAATCAACGACACAAGTTTTATGCCTGTCTTTTTGATTCGCAACTGCACTCAGGAGAGCGTTCTTGCTGTTTTTGATCACCTTACAGACCTTCTTGGATTGGAAACATTCCGTAAATTGTTCCCCGTCTTTTTAACTGACAACGGTGTAGAATTCAAGGATCCGGAAAGCCTTGAATATACTGCCAATGGTTGCCCGCGGACAAAGGTCTTTTACTGCGATCCTCAGGCTTCCTGGCAGAAACCACATGTGGAAAAGAACCACACTCTGCTGCGGCGCATAATCCCAAAATCCACCAATCTAAACGCCCTTACAGCAGATCAGGTACACCTTGCGGTACGTCACGTAAACAGCTATTACAGGGAAGAATACGGGAACAAGACACCCTTTGAGATGATGACTAGCAAAGAACAGAAAAAACTGTTGTCTTCACTAGAACTCTCCCCGATTCCACCCGCTGAGGTTCTTCTGAAGCCGGAACTGCTTAAGTAACAATCAACCAACCATAGGCCAGACAGATCTCCATACTCTCACAGAAATGGGGTCGCGATTACTATTACAAACTTTTGCGCCGCCATTTGTTTGCCGTGCTCAGATTTAAGCAAAAACAACAGTTTTTACTTATTATACCCCATCAAAAAGCCCCTAAAAAGCGAAAAAGTAAGGTTTATGGTTGCATTCACTTTTACTGACTTGCAATTACTTTTTCACTCAAAGTTCAAAGTTCAAAGACCGTTTGTTAATTGCATTTTTAACTGCAAGTATTTCTCCACAACTACTCTTGAAAACTGGCAGTTACTTTTACATTCAAACAAAGAGAAAGAGAATGACGTGAATTGTGGAGGGGCAGACATAAGGGAACAGACACAAAAGGACCGTCCCTGTATGACACCTGGAACAGACACATGGGGACAGACACAAAAGGACCGTCCCTGTATGACAAATGAAAATTGACAATAGACATTCTGTTACATATTATAGAAAAAACTGGAAGATTTCTCTAAGTGACAGAAAGGAAAACACCATTGGACACAGAACGTAGAGAACAAGAAAATGCGCACAATAAACACAGAAAGAAAGAATCCGGATTTACCGGGCAGATCGGCTTTGTCATGGCTGCTGCAGGCAGCGCGGTCGGTGTAGGAAATCTCTGGAGATTTCCTTATCTGGCAGCGAAGGACGGCGGTGGACTGTTTATTGTCATTTACCTGATCCTGGCGCTTACATTCGGTTTTACGCTCCTGACATCCGACATTGCAGTGGGAAGAAGGACCGGGAAGAATTCTATCAATGCCTATGCCGCGATGAATCCCAAGTGGAAATTTCTTGGCATTATCACCTTCCTGGTGCCTGCAATTATTATGACCTACTACGCGGTGATCGGAGGATGGATTTCCAGATATGTTGTCGTATATCTGATCGGGGACGGCAGTGCTGCCGCATCCGACAGCTATTTCACCGGATTTATCACGGATCCGCTGCAGGCGGTGATGTTCGCGGTCATCTTTATGCTGATCACGGCTTTTGTCGTTTTTAACGGCGTCGAGAAGGGTATTGAGAAATGCTCCAGTATCCTGATGCCGGTCATGCTGGTCATGATCGTGGCAATTGCCATTTTTGCACTTACTCTGAAAAGTACGGATGCTGAGGGCGTTACCCGGACCGGTCTGCAGGGTCTTGCGGTATATCTGACACCCAATCTGGAAGGTATTACATTCGGGCGGCTGATGCAGATCCTCCTGGATGCCATGAGCCAGATCTTCTTTTCCCTGAGCGTATCGATGGGAATTATGATCACATACGGTTCCTATATTAAAAAGGATGTGAACATCAATACATCTGTTCATCAGATTGAATTTTTTGACAGTGGTGTTGCGCTCCTGGCGGGCATGATGATCATTCCCTCCATCTTTGTCTTTGAGGGAATTGAGGGTATGAAAGCAGGCCCCAGCCTGATGTTTGTATCACTTCCCAAAGTATTCGATTCCATGCACGTCCTGGGACGGGTCGTGGGACTTGCCTTCTTTTTGATGGCTGCTTTCGCGGCTCTCACAAGCTGTGTTTCCGTCCTGGAGACGATCACGGCAAACTGCATGGAGATATTCCACCTGGAAAGAAAAAAGGCAACGATCATCCTGACGGTTTTCTATACTGCGGCATCCGTCGTCGTCGCACTGGGCTACAGTTTATTCTATATTGAACTGCCCCTTCCCAACGGCAGTGTTGCACAGATCCTGGACCTGATGGACTACATCAGCAACAGCTTTATGATGCCCTTTATTTCCTTCCTGTCCTCTATACTGATCGGATGGGTCATCGGACCCGACTGGATCGTTGAGGAGGTGGAGTACGGCGGAAAGAAGTTCGGACTCAAGGGACTTTACCGCTTCATGATCCGTTATATTGTACCGGTAATGATGTTCATTCTCTTCCTGGAGTCAACAGGACTTCTGGGCGGCTGAACCCCCTAAAGGAAATCCTGCAGGCGAATGCCGCGACAGCGGGCAAAAAGCGAAGCGATTGCGAGCCAGTCGGTATGGCATATTGCGTCCCTCCCAAAGCCGCGACAGTTAGAAATAACTGAAATTTAATAATTCGGGCACAAACACCACATTTATATGTTGTATGATATTAAGAAGGAATACAAAAGCCGGTCCAGGCGGATGTGTTCCGGGACTCTGAATCGTAGACATATAAGGAGAAGAATATATGAAAAAACACAGTATCAGGGTTTTGGCAGTATTGTTTGCAGTCGTATTTTTGATTTCAGGATGCGGATTATTCAGCCTTGGAAAGCCCACTGCGGCTTCGCTGGCCGGGAAAGCCTTTGACAATGTTGAGAAGAGTCAGTCTGCAGAGGTGAAGGTCAGCACTGTCGGCGACATCACGGCAACCTATGAGGCCTTGAATATCGGCATGAACCTGGATCTGAAGACAGATGTCGATATGGAGATGACCAGAGATCCGAAGAGGAGAAAGGGCACTGTTTCCATGGGGATCGGAGCGGCCGGTCAGGAACAGACGATCAACGGAGAGTTTTATACAGACACTGCGGAAGACGGATCCGATGTTACGTATGTAAGCTGGAATCAGGGAGAGTGGATCAAAAAGACCGGGGAACCCGTTGAAGAGGCGGATACTGAAGAGGCCGAAGAGAACCCCATCAAGATTCCCGATTCTCTGGCCAAGTCCGTCGGGCTCTTGAAGGCTCTGAAGGACGGTTCTCTCACAGCAGAGCTGAAGGAAGAGACGGTCACGGTCAATGATAAGGAAGCATATCAGATCAGCTGCATGGTGGGCGGAGAGCTTATCAAAACTATGCTGTTGAATGAAATGACGGACAAGGATGATTCCACGATGGATATGGAAGCGATCGACTGGGGAAATGTCAGTATTCCCGTGGAGCTCTATATCTATAAGGAGTCTGAACTGCCGGCCAGGATCACTATGGATGTGACTTCGATCGCGTCGCAGCTGGTGGAAAAGATGTTTAAGGAAGCCATGACAGATCTTCCGCTGGATGATCTCCGGCTGGATGTCAACAGCTATGTCGTAGATATTACGATCGACAGATACGATGAAATCGAGGCCATTGAGATCCCTGCAGATGCGGCGGCTGCCAAAGAGGCTGAGAGCCTGACACCGTCAATGACGGATCTTTTACAGTTCTGATCATGCAGGAGACAAAGGCCCGGGATCTTACTTACTTCCGGACGTTTGCACGGAACTGGTTTTGAAGGGAGCATATTTGTCGGAAATCATAAAACCCCGCATCCTTCGCTTTGAGATCGAAGAGGAGGATGCGGGTAAAACTATTAAGGAATACCTGATGCGGAAGGTCGGCTTTTCGTCAAAACAGCTTAGCCGGTTCAAATACAGAAAAGACGGCATCCTTCTGAATGGTGAAAAGCGCTATGTGAATGTCCCGATGCAGGCGGAAGATGTGCTGGAGATCCGTCTTACACAGGGCGGAGAGCCGGCTGAGAGGGACCCGGGCGATATGAGGCCGGGTTCCGCTTCAGAGCCGCTTTCCCGTGATGGCCGTGATGGCTGTGATGCCCGGGAGGGGTATATGCCTGCCCGTGACGGCAGGCTGCAGAAGATCTGGGTCAGACCCGCGGACTGGCTGGCAGAGAAGTATCCGCTCAGGATCCTCTATGAAGACCAGGACCTGCTGGTGGCGGATAAACCTTCCGGGGTTGTCTGTCATCCAAGCCCCGGGCACTTTGATGATACGCTTTCCAATCAGGTGGCCGAGCATCTTGGCCGCATCGGCCGGGAACTGGATGTCAGGGTGACCGGACGTCTGGATAAGGATACTTCCGGGATCGTTGTTTTTGCGCTGAATACGGAGACAGCGGCCCAGCTCATCAAACAGAGACAGTCGCAGATGGAGGAGAGATTTTCATTTGATCCCGGACATACGAATACAATGGATGTCCTGGAACACATGACTTCTGCAGAGAACTTCAAGCTCTATATCGCGCGTGTCAGGGGGCATTTTGGAAGTGCCCGGACGGGGACAGTGGACCGGCCGCTCCGCAGGGAGAGCCGGGAATCTTTTCGGATGATTGCCGCAGATGACGGAAAGTCCGCCCGTACACACTATTTCGTGATCGCCGGTTTACCGGACGGCACATCCCTGATCGCCTGCCGGATCGAGCACGGCCGCACACATCAGATCAGGGTGCATATGGCGCTGACCGGTCACCCGATCGTGGGGGACCGCATGTACGGGCCGGAGGCCCAGCTTCCTGTGGAGGAGGACAAAATTCAGAATCCGCTCATGCTCCACGCCTTTCGCGCCGGATTCCGCCAGCCTTTTACAGGCAGGAGAATCCTGATCGAGGCGCCTCTTCCCTCCTGGGCAGAGGGCTTCCCGGCAGAATCACAGGGCAAACCGTAAAAAACGGATAAACTGTAAAAACCGGATAAACTGTAAAAAACGGACAAACTGTAAAAACCGGGAAAAACTGTATAAACTGGAAATCATGTATAAACCGGAAAAACAGTCATGAATTGCAAATGATAAGGAGGGAACCATGGGAAATGAAATGCATGTCATCGAAAATGAATTCCTGAAGGTTGCGGTCTCGCCGCACGGGGCAGAGCTCTGCAGCATTTTCGACAAGGAAAAGCAGCATGAGGTCGTCTGGCAGGCGGATCCGGCTTACTGGAACAGGCACGCACCGGTACTGTTTCCTTTTGTCGGAAAGGTAAATGAAGGCCTCTACCGCTACAAGGGAAAGAGTTATCCCATGGGACAGCATGGATTTGCCCGCGATATGGAATTCACACTGGTCGGGGAGACACCGGATTCGATCACTTTCCGCCTGTGTGACAATGAAGAGAGCAGGGCCAAATACCCCTTCGCATTTGAACTGACCATCACCCACCGCCTGCAGGGCCGCACCGTGACAGTCGAATGGAGCGTGAAGAATCCTTCCGACACGGAGCCGCTGTATTTCTCTATCGGCGGACATCCTGCCTTCAACTGCCCGGCGGATCCCGGCACAGCGAAAACGGATTATTTCATCCGTTTTGACGGCTATGAAAATACAGAATCGATCCCCTATGTTCTGATCGATCAGCCCAGCCAGGGCATTGACTTCGAACATCCCCACAGGCTTCATCTGAATAAGGGATTTATTCCGGTTGAAGAAACGACTTTTGATAATGATGCCTATATTTTTGATGAAGGCACTGTCCAGAAAGTCAGCCTGTGCTATCCGGACAAGACACCCTATGTCACCCTGTCCGCACCCGGCTTTCCTTCTTTCGGCGTGTGGTCCAAGCCTCACACCGATGCTCCTTACATCTGTCTGGAGCCCTGGATCGGACGCTGCGATAATATGGGATTTGCCGGTGAACTGCCCGAAAAATACGGTGAGCAGTGCGCGGCTCCCGGGACCGTCTTTGAGGCTGCCTACACGATCGAGGTAAACTGATTTCTCAGACATGCCTCTGATGCCGGCTCTCTGACAGGATCCGGAACAGGATCGATCATACAAAAAACAGAAAACCTGCCGTTTTGTCCTCTGCATCCAAATGCAGTTCAGTGTGACAAAGCGGCAGGCTTTTTTCGTTAAATAATGAAGAGATGCTTCAAAGCAGGTCCGGGAGCTCTGCAGGTGTATCGAAAGAGATGCTACAAAGCAGGTCCGGGCACTCTGCAGGTGTATCGAAAGAGATGCTTCAAAGCAGGTCCAGGAGCTCTGCAGGTGTATCGATGATAGCAAAGGGATTCATGGATCTCAAAAAGTCTACAGAGCGGAAGCCCCAGGATACACATACGCAGGGCATGCCGGTATTGGCGGCGGTCTGGATGTCGATCTCGGTATCACCTATGTAGAGAGCTTCTTCAGGTGCGATCCCGAAATCCTTGAGGACAGCCTGCACCATATCGGGAGCCGGCTTTCTGCGGATTCCTTCCTGTTCGCCGGCAGCTGCGTCGAGCAGATTATCGAAACAGTCGTCTGCCAGCTTTTTGACAGCGGGATCGGGCTTGTTGGAGACGACAGCAGTAGGGATGCCTCTCTCGCGGAGCGTGTGGAGCAGGTCCATGATTCCGTCGTAGGGGCCGGTCTCATCCATGCTGTGCTCCAGATAATAAGGTCTGAAAACAGCCTCGATACGGGCGACTTCCGCTTCGTCGATCCCCGGGACGGTCATCATTTCCGGTGTGCCGATCTCACGGAGCTTTGCGGGATCTGTAATGCCTGCTTCAATGGCGAGCGCGCGCTGCAGGGCAGCGTGGGCACCGCTCCCGAAAAGCCTCTTTCCCTGCTCGCGGACGTAGTCATGCTTGTGTCCGCACTTGCCCATAGCATAATTGACAGAGCTCGTGAGATCTCCTGCTGTATCCAGGATCGTTCCGTCCATATCAAAAATCACTGCTTTATACTGCATATATACCCTTTCCGAGATGTAGATGATTTATCGTGAGAAGAGCTTGTCCCAGAAGGTGGGGCCTTTTTCCTCAACTTCTTCAAAATTGTCCATGATCGCTGCGACTACGGCCTTGATCTCTTTGGTGGTGACGCTGCCGCTCTGGAGCAGGAAAGGCGTCTGGGAAGAGCCGTCGAGGTAGTAGAGCATACCTTTCTTGCCGAGTTTTTCGGCACCCTTGCGGTCGACCATGACATAGGAATCCGCCACAGTATCAGTGCGAAGACATACGCGGGCGGGGAAGCTGTCCCGGATCGGGCGGAAGTAGACGCTCTTTTCCGAAGCGGCGATCACATGGATCCCGCAGCCGGAGGCCATTTCAGAGAGACGGATCAGCAGATTTGCGGCATGCCGCTTACCGATCGCGTTGAGGTTGGCGAATTCTTCGATGATCACAATGAGATGCTTCATCATGCCTGCTTTGCGGTTGTAATCGTAGATGGACCTGCAGCGGCTCTCGTAGAGTGCCGCATAGCGGCGGTCTACTTCGGCGTTGAGATCTTCCAGGAGTGCCATCTCCTCGGCAGGGTCGGAGGAAATCTGACAGTAGGGAATGGGTGCGTAGCGGTCAAATTCGCTGCGCCGCTGACCGCAGAGGTAAATCTCGATCTCTTCCGGAATATGGGAGAGCAGGAGGCTGATGATGATACCGTGCAGAAAAGCGGTGCGCCCCGCACCGGCAACGAGCAGATGGGGGGTCCGGGAGAGGTCTGCAAAATAACTCTGCCGGTAGATGTCCATTCCGATCGCTACAGGGATCGCGTGGGGAAAACTCTGCGCATCCTCAAACTCGCTGTCTGTTAGTATATCGCCCAGATACACCTGGTCTGTCTGCCATGGCACATCGATATAGATGTGTCCGTCCGCACGATATACCTGAACGTCCCCCCGGTTAAAGATCGCTTTGTAGGTGGGCAGAAGGCTGATGATCCGATCCGCACTGCGCCGGTCGTCAGGGACGATTCCGAAGCGGGTCAGAGTGGGGCCCTGAAGCTGTGTGTCCAGCAGTCCGTCCACACCGTTCTCCGCCCACAGATCAAAGAGTTCGTCTGTATAGGGCTTGAGCGAACGCTCATTCCATCTCGTATGATATTTTAATAAATCCTTCGTCAGAGGAAGGATGAATTCATCAATACTCACTTTTGTCTTTCACTATATATGGCTGTATAAAACTTAAGAAGCTTCGTAAAAAACCCGCGGGAAATAAATAATCCGCAGTGATATCACCTGCAAAAAAGAATCCGCGCTGAAATATCTGCGGGAACAGATTTCTCCTGTAATCACGCAAATACAGATCCGCCCGTTACCTTACAGGTCAAGGAACTGCATGAATGTCCTGAGGACCAGGTCCATTTTCGCGGGATCGAGAAAACGGTGGTCGGCACCTTCAACGGTGACCATGGAGATACCGTTTCTGCCTGCAAAAGACTGCACGGCGTCAAAAGGGACCAGCTCATCGGCAGTTCCCTGCGCGATCCGCATGGACGCAGCATAGGGAGCGAAATCCAGAGCGGTGATATCATTGTCCCTGAGGGACTGCATGAAAGCGGGAGAGAGCATCACCTTCCTGTCAAAGCCCGAAGGGACTTCTCCGCCTTCGGAAAGAGTCCTTAGATCTTCGGCTGTCAGTACCTTTTCTGTCAGCACTCTGTGCATTACTACTGCGGGACAGCGCAGACAGATACGGCGGAAGGGATTTGTGCCATGATCGGATATATATTTCAACACCAGATAGCCGCCGAAGCTGGTGGCGCTGGCGTCGAGGATCCGGGGATGGAGTGTGCTGCGGACATATTCCAGAACAGTGCCCAGATAGGCGTCACAGTCCTCCAGAGTGATCCCGGCGTGATCGTCATCTCCATGTCCCGGCCAGTTGAAAATGACAAGGGCAGTATCATCGTGTTTTTCCAGGATCCTGCCGGCGAGTTTCTGCGCCATGGCATTGTCCTTATGACCTGCGAAACCGTGGCAGAAGACGATAACATGACGAAAAGGCTGTCCGGCCTCTTCAAGGCCTGTTTCGATTCCGGCAGCCGGCTTTGCCACCGGGGCAAAATATATTTTACACCTTATTGTAAAATCTGCACCATGCAGATCGAAATATTTTTCCATCGCTGTTTCTCCGAAAAAAGTAACCGCCGGCTCAATCACACCTCTACCGGAATCGACCGCTGCCGTCGGGCAAGGGCACTCCGGCCTGCTGTGGAAAATGTAAAAAACCGGTAGACCGGAAACCGGAAACCGGAAAACCGAACTATGGAATGTCATTATACCATGAAACGGGATGGCGTGATATAATATTTCTCTAAAACCGTCAGTGCCCAGAATAACCGCAATGGGGGAGACGGCGGATCATGTAAACCGGGAGGAATGACTGAAAATGGACAGACAGATACGGCTGATCGGAATAGATCTTGACGGCACGCTTCTGACAAGACAGAAAGAGCTCACGGCGGCGTCCAGAAGAGCTCTTACAGATGCCATCCGCGCAGGGATCGAAGTGGTTCCCGTCACGGGACGGCCGCTTGCCGGCGTTCCCCGAGAGGTGCTGGATATTCCCGGAATACGGTATGTGATCACGTCCAACGGCGCCAACACCTATGATTTGTCGAGAGGTACCGGGGACGGGGACCGGGGAGAACTGATACTGAAAGGAACCCTGGGAGGAAGAACTCCCGGGACCGTTCTGCGCAAAGCCCATCTTTCCCACGACACTGTAAAAAGAATTCTGCAAGCGGCACCGGGAGAAGATGTGATCCGGGAAATATTTGTAAAGGGAGTCGGATACCATGATCCGCGAACCCAGACAATGCTGGAAGAGAGATTCAGCATTGCCCCTCCCATCCTTGACTACATCAACCGGAGCCGGAAGATCGTTCCGGGTTTTGAAGCGCTTTTGTCAGATCCTGGATCACATGTGGAAAATATATCGCTGATGTTCCCTTCGCAGGAGCAGAGGGACGCAGCTTTTGCCCGGCTCAAAAAGATCCGCGGCAATGACGGGGAGAGGATGCTGCACATACTGGTCCCCTATTATACAGACCTGGAGATCACACACGTACAGGCGGATAAATGGCGTTCCCTGGAGGATCTGGGCCGGCATCTTGGTATAACAGATGAAGAGATCATGACACTGGGAGACGGCGACAATGACCGGCCTATGCTGCGCGGCGCGGGACTGTCGGTGGCAATGGGAAATGCGCCCGACTATGTCAAGGAGACTGCTGACCGGGTCACGCTGGACAATGAACATGATGGTGCCGCGGAAGCAATCCGCGGGATTCTGGGACTCTGACAGAAAGCCGGAGACGATCCCGGGATAAAAACCGGGGATCAGTCCCATGA
>Ga0256405_10010229_pt1 | contig 12478 bp, 14 predicted proteins | sample RumenRJG_02DNA_FD_189096 | JGI IMG/M metagenome (GOLD analysis project Ga0256405, IMG submission 189096) | Bovine rumen microbial communities from Lethbridge, Alberta, Canada - RJG_02 | ecosystem: Host-associated > Mammals > Digestive system > Stomach > Rumen | place: Canada: Alberta...
CCGTATCTCGTCAAGGCGCTTGAACTTCGCAAGCAGGGCATCGTGCGCCGCCTTGATTTCAGGATATTCAGGGTCTGCCTCTCCGACAATCGGGTCAAGAGGCAGATTCGGTCCCTTGATTTCGATCTTCTTTTCGCTCATAGAATGTTGCCTTTCATGGGGTTGCCCACCATATAGCAACATCCATGCCAAAGCGGAAAACCCCGCCGAAGCGGGGTTCCGTAGCCACAATGTGACTATTTTCTAGTCAGCAGTGGCTATTTTCTTACAGCCACTTGCGGAGGGTCGTGCGGGTTATGTTGAGCGCGGTGGCCGCTTTCGAGACGTTGCGGGCGTATTTCTCAAACACGCGGTGGACGTGCCGCCGGATCGCGTCATCGAGGTCGTCTGATACGTCGACTGCGGATTCCGAAACGGCGGCGTGAGGACACGCCGCCCTACCATCGCCAAGATTGCCGTTCAACTCTTGATGCTCGGCGATGAGCTTTGCAAAGTCATCCTCTTTGAACACGATGGCACGTTCAAGGATGTTCAGGAGTTCGCGCACATTGCCGGGATAGGTGTATGCCTCAAGAGCGGCTTTCTGCTCGTCAGAGAGGTGCTTGCGGAAATGATTGAACCACCAGTTGTCGGCGATTACGCCGATGTCCTCCGGGCGTTCGCGGAGCGGCGGAATGCGGAGCGGCACGACGTTGAGCCGCATAAAGAGGTCTTCGCGGAACTTTCCTTCGCGGACGAGCGCGGGAAGGTTTCTGTTAGTCGCCGTGATGAGCCGCACGTCCGTCTCGACCTCCTCCGTGCCGCCAACGCGCATGAAGCGCCCCTCTTCCAGGACGCGAAGGAGGACACCCTGCGCCTCCAGCGGAAGCTCGCCGATCTCGTCGAGAAAGAGCGTACCGCCGTTCGCAAGCTCGAAAAGCCCGATCTTCTGCCTGTCCGCGCCCGTGAATGCGCCTTTCTCGTGTCCGAAGAAGCAGCTCTCCAGGAGTTGCGGCGCGACGCTCGCGCAGTTGAAGGCGTAGAACGGATCTGTCCGGCGTGAAGAGCGGTTGTGAATCTGCAAGGCGACCGTCTCCTTGCCCGTACCGCTCTCGCCGAGGATGAGGACGCGGGCATCCGGATGCGCCGCCACGAAGTTGATGCGCTCGCGCAGATTCTTCATCTGCTGGCTGTTACCAATCAGCTCGCGGTTGCCGTACCGCCGGTAGTGTGCGACGAGCTTTCGCGCCTTATCGCTCCACGCCTCCTCTCGGACGCCGTTCGCAAGATACCGAATCGCCTGCGCATACGGCTCCTCGTCGCGGTAGTTCCGATAGGCGTACATGGCGGCGCAGATCAGCTCATGGTACTGCGGCACCGACTTCGGAATCTTGCCGCCCTCAACCGTATACGGCAAGATATCAGCGACATCGACCTTGAACACATGTCCAACCGCCTTCGCGAGAGAGCCGTTGAACAGTTCGCCATCAACTTTACGCACATCGAGCAGCGGCGCGATCAAGCGCTCCTGTTCGTCGCTCATGGGGAGAGCGCTCACCCACGTCACCTTGGTTCGCTTGAGGGACTTCAACGCCGACGCAAGTCGCTCCTCGTCCCCGCCGAGCGACAAGCCGATGAGGTAAATGTGTTTCCAGCCGCCTCCTTCAAGTTCAAGGAACTCCGGAAGCCTCCGCTTGCTCATGCCCATCACGTCCGCCTGCCCGTTCAAGGCCCGCAGCGTCACGGCGGCGGAGACGGCATACTCCTTCCAGCCCCAGCCTGTCAGGATGAGATTGTCCATGTGCTTGTCTTCTTTTTTCATACACCCAATAGTATATCATAAATTAGCCACCTATGGGCAGATAATAGCCATTCTGGAGTTTGCCCATTTTTTCGCCCGCCAATCGAGCCGTGCTAAAAAATGGGCAAACTCTAGCCGTAGCTGGCGTTGCAAAGTTTCTTTCGCGAACAGAAACTCCGAGACGTGCCTAGCCAACTGGCGAACTACGATGAACGCGTTCAAGACATCGTGCTCAATGGTAGGTGCATGGTGCAGGAAGCCGGTCTGAATGCTTGATGGAAATAAAAGCCCGCCACGGGACAACGTGGCGGGCTTTTGTTATAGGTGCGCTTTGCTCGAAATCGGGTTTTACTTCTTCTGCATGAGCGGCTTGCCGGCGTTCCAGGCCTGGCCGACCTTGTCGCCGGTGACGTAGTAGCCGCTCTGGAACTGGTCGAAGATGAGCGCGTTGAGCTTCGCCGGATCGACCTTTCCGTTGTTGGACAGCACGGCCTCGTCCGCGACGACATTGGCGATCTTCCCGACGATGCAGTACATCGTCTCGCTGGATACGACCTCCGCGAGTTCACATTCCATCGTGACAGGGAACTCGTCGATCACGGGCGCGTTGACGTGCTGCGACCGGGCGGCGGTGTAGCCCGTACGCGCGAACTTGTCGGGCGTGTTGTTGCCCGACGCGATGCCGAAGTAGTCCGCGACGTCCATGTGCGCCTTGTCAGCGATGGCGACGGTGAACGCCTTTGATTCGAGGATGTTCTTCGTCGTCTTGTGCCCCTCGCTGATGAAGAGCGCGATCTTGTCCATGTCGCAGATCATGCCCCATGCGGCGTTCATCGCGTTCACTTTGCCGTCCTTGTCGTACGCAGCGACGATGAGTACCGGCATGGGATAGACTGCCGGGACGACACCTAGATTTTTCTTTGCCATTTTGACGCTCCTTAATTTCTCAATTGTGCTTTAGTTCTGGTTGTCTGATTTGATTTTCGTTTCACTGCTTGTCGCAGGGTAATCCTGCCGCTTGCGGAACGGCGCTGATTATACTATAATATCTTCCACAAGCACAAGAATGCACTTTTTTGTATCATACTAACAAAAAGGAAACCAAGGTCGGCGAAATGACGAAGAGCGAAGCGAAAAAACTGCACTGCACGGTGGAGGCGGCGATTGCCGTCATCGGCGGGAAGTACAAGGCCATCATCATCTGGTGGCTGAACGAGAAGGGCGTGATGCGCTACAGCGAGATCCAGCGCAGGGTGCCGCAGGCAACCGCCAAGATGCTGAGCCAGCAGCTCCACGAGATGGAGGCGGACGGCATCATCTCCCGCAAGGTCTATCCCGTCGTTCCGCCAAAGACCGAATACGCCTTGACCGACCTGGGCAAGGCGACCGTACCGATTGTACACGCGATGGATAAGTGGGGCGCCGATTTCTTCACCCGGCTCGGCGTGCCCGTCCCATGCGATGAAACATAAACTTCGATGAATGGGAGACGAATATGAATGTGCAACAGATAATCGACAGGAATCGCGAGGCGATGCGCCTCTTCGAGGAAACAAAGGAGGAAACGAAGTGAAAGTTCTGCTGATGATACTTGGAATTGTTGTCGTCGCTGCGATTGCAGTGGTGGCGGGGTGCCGGATGCTGGCAAGCCGCCCGACGGAGGCGACGGTGGCGCTGACGGCAAAGCTGCCGGGCAAGATCGCTGTTGTCTACTATTCGCAGTCTAAGGTCGGCAACACGGCGACGGTCGCGAAGTGGATCGCCAGGCACACGGGAGGCGAACTTGTTCCTATCGAAACCGTCGAGGCGTATCCCGACGCCTACGGCGACACTCTCAAGGCCGCCGAGAAGGACATGGAGAACGGCGGGACGCGTGCGATAAAGTCCGTTCCCCCGCTCGACGGCTACGACGTGGTGTTCATCGGCTCGCCGATCTGGTACGGAACTTACGCGCCTCCGGTCGCGGAATTCTTCAAGACGCATTCGTTCGCGGGCAAGACGGTCGTGCCGTTCTGCACGCACGGCGGCGGAGGCGCTGGCCGCTACTTCATGGACGTGCGCAAGGCGTGTCCTGCAGCGACGGTCAAGGAAGGCCTCGCGATTCGCGGCTCGAACCAGGTCGAGCGCCGCTTGGGCACTGGCGTGACGATGCATCACACGGAAGACGACGTCGTCAATTGGCTCAACGCGGTTTTTTGATTGTTTTTGAACCACAACGACATTGTTTTCTCGATTCGCCGGCGGCATAAAATCGGCAAACCAGGCGCAGGAGAAATAGATGACAGAAGAGCAGAGACAACTGATCGGGCGCGCGTTCCGGCATTTCAAAGGGAAGCTCTACCGGCTTGAGGGGTTTGCGAAGGACTCCGAGACGCTGGAGGAGATGGTCGTGTACCGCGCGTTGTATGGCGAGCGCGGCTTGTGGGTGCGTCCCGCCAAGATGTTCTTCGAGACCGTTGAACGCGACGGAAAGACGATGAAGCGCTTTGAACCTGTGGAGGAGTCAGAATGATAATCAGACAGATACGCAACGCGACGCTTCGCATCAACTTCGGCGTTCTGAATGCCTGCGCCGCGCAGTTCAATACATACGGGCGCCTCATCATGGACGATGCGGATGTCGAAAGCGTCTGCCGCGCCGCGCCAGACGCCACGGTCATCGCGAGCCACATGGACACGGTCGCCCACGCCTCGCTCACGCGCAAGACGCTCCGCGCCGCGCTTGAACGGCGCGGCCTTGCCGGGCGCGTCCTGATGCCGGACGACGGAGAGGAATATTCGCTATGACCATAACGCCGTCCAAGCGGCGGTGGCGACGTTGAAAATCGGACAAACAAAGGAGGGCCCGACTATGAAGATAAATTATGTGTTGATTGACATGGAGAATGTGTCTCCCGAAAATATAGAACTTCTCAACCAAGAGTGGATACGGGTATTCCTGTTCGTCGGGAAAAACCAGACTAAGTTACCATTTGCAATCGTCAAAGATATTCAGCGCCTTGGTTCTCGTGCCAGGTACATTGAAATGGCAGGCACGGGACACAACGCCCTTGATTTTCACATTGCATATTACATCGGGCGTATAGCGGAAGCCGACAAGGACGCGTATTTCCATATCGTCTCAAACGACACTGGTTTTGATCCACTCATTGCGCATCTGAAACAAGAGCATATATTTGCCGACCGCGTTGCAAAAGTTGCCGACATTCCTGTATTGATCCAGACAAGGGTTGTATCTGAGACACCCGCCGAGAAGGTCGCCTTTGCAAAGGAACGTCTCCTTAGGTCGAGCGCCACACGTCCAAGAACACGCAAAACCCTGACAAGTCATGTCGCCGCAATGTTTCTGAAAGCCCTTGCTGCTGAAGACGTCGAAACAATAGTGGAAGACCTGTTTCGAGACGGATGCGTAATAGATAACGGGAAACGTATAACCTATTCGGATGAAACACCATGACAGACTTGACTGAAAAGACGCTCGCCACGGAGCGCAAGTACACGGGGAAGATCATCAGCGTCGATCTTCTCGACATTGAGCTGCCCGACGGACGCAGGGCGAAGCGCGAGGTCATCCGCCACGGCAACGCGGTGGCAATCCTCGCCCGTCGGCCAGACGGCAAGTTCGTGTTCGTCAGGCAGTATCGCAAGGCGGCTGAAGAGGCGCTTATCGAGGTCATCGCCGGCGGGCTCGAACCGGGCGAAGACCCCGTCGAGGGCGCGAAGCGCGAGACGGCCGAAGAGACGGGCTACGAGGTGACGAGCATCAAGTTCCTCACGACCATCATCTGCACGCCCGGCTACTGCGAGGAACGCATCCACCTCTACTTCGCGGCACTCTCGGAAACCGCCCACGCGCAAGACCAAGACCCCGACGAGAATGTGCATCCTGTTGTTCTTTCCGAGACGGAAGTCGAGGACGGAATCCGCAACGGCACGATCTTCGACTCAAAGACGCTCGCCGCCTGGCTCTGCTGGAAACTAAAAGGGAATGTTGAATGAACTGGCTTATACTGATCGTCGCGGGCTTGTTTGAGGTCGTCTGGGCGACGGCGCTCAAGATGTCAAATGGCTTCCGAAATCCGCTCGCAGATGTTGTATGCGCCGTAGGGATGGCGTTGAGCGTGTGGCTTCTGGCCGTCGCCATGAAAACAATTCCGATGGGAACGGCCTACGCAGTCTGGACGGGCATCGGCGCAATCGGCGGCGTGGTGGTGGGCATCATCGCATTCGGCGAATCCGCCTCCGCCTTGCGCATCGCCTCCGCCGCGCTCATCGTCGCGGGAATCGTAGGTCTCAAACTCGCCGCAAAATAACCCTGATGGACCGCCCAGAAATAGGCGTCCGGGAGTTCGAGATAAATCCTCCTCTGTCAGAAAACCCTCGTGATCATTTCGCGGTAGCGGCGAAGATCCTTTTCGTCGCTTCCGTCGGCGAATTTCCGTATGTAGGCAAGAAGCGCCTCCTTCTCCTCTGGGATCCGGTACCTGACATGAAAGAGATTGGATGCGTGCTCGTTCATGAAGATCGTGTCGTTCGTGACGCCGTTCAGGAAATAGCGGTGCAGCAGCTCGGCCGTCTTCATCAGCACGTTGTAGTCGGCGGCGAACCCGTCCGCGCCTTGCAAAAAGATACGCTTCGGCGCGCCGAAGTGCCGCGGCATCTCCTTGATGTCGGCCTCGATCTCCTCGATGGGCGACTTCCTGAAGGCCCGGTCCTTGAAATACGTGCAGAACAGGCAGTGGTTGTGGGAACACCCCTGCGTCGTCTGAAGATACCCGTCCGCCTTGCGTGCGGGCAGGCCGAGAGTCTCTACACGCCTCAACTTCTCAAGCTGCATATTTGCTATAATATCTCTTGTCTTGTTCAACGCAAAGGAAAAGATGACGGAAGAACAGGCCGTAAATGGAGATGTAGGCAGAATGAAGACCGGACTTGTGCTGGAAGGCGGGGGGATGCGCGGGCTGTTCACGGCCGGCGTGCTCGACGTCCTCATGGAGCGCGGCGTCACGTTCGACGGACTTGTCGGCGTGTCGGCCGGCGCGTGCTTCGGCTGCAACTACAAGTCGGGGCAGATCGGCCGCGTCATCCGCTACAACAAGCGGTTCGCCCGCGATCCGCGCTACTGCTCGTGGCGGTCGCTCCTGACCACGGGCGACCTCTTCGGCGCGGAATTCTGCTACCGGACGCTCCCAATGGAGCTGGACGTGTTCGACTCCGCAGCGTTCGAGGCGAATCCGATGGCGTTTCACATCGTCGCCACCGACTGCGCGACCGGCCGGAGCGTGTACAGGAAACTCGACAGGGCCGACGCGCGCGCGTTCGACTGGATTCGTGCCTCGGCCTCCATGCCGGTCGTCGCGCGGCCGGTGGCGATCGACGGCGGACTGTACCTTGACGGCGGACTGTCCGACGGCATTCCGCTCCGGTACTTCGAGTCGCTCGGTTATGAGCGGAATGTCGTCGTGACCACCCGACCGCGCGGCTACCGAAAGTTCCCGAGCCGGCGCCTGTGCGTCCTGAAGCCTCTGCTGCGCCATCATCCGGCCATCTACGAAGCGCTGAAAACGCGCCCTATCTGGTACAACAAGGCGCTCGACTACATCGACGCGCGCGTCGCGGCCGGCAAGGCCATTCTCATCGCCCCGGACGAGCCCTTGCCGATCTCGCGCGTCTGCCACGACCCGGCTGTCATGCAGCGCGTCTACGACGCAGGACGCAGAGCCGGGGAGAAAGCCGAGCTGACATTTACCTGACGCCAGCTGCCTTACCTGCCTCAAGAAGACCGGGCTGCCTCTCGCCGAGATCCGCCGCTACATGGAGCTGACGAAACGCGGCGAGCGGTCGGTCGGGCAGCGTCTGGCACTCATGCGCCGCCATGAGGCGGAGGTCCGGAAGCAGATGGACGAGCTTCGCGTCTGCGCGGAACGCATCGCGTTCAAGGTCTGGTACTACGAGACGGCGAAGCGCGAAGGGCTGAAAGCGGGGCGATCTCGCCGTTTCGGGACGTGTCGCCGCATGACACATGTTCCGTGTCCTTCGCCGTATTGCGATGGTATCGGTGCTGTCGGCATTCCTCCTGTTCCCATGGCGATTTGAAAATGCTGGGCCGGTGAAAGGGCGGATTTGGTATAATACTGGGGTGATGCGCATTTGCGCACCGATTCTGAAACCTAATGGAGATTGGCTATGTCCACGAAGAAGACTGCAAAGAAAACCAAGAACGTGCTGATCATTTCGGCTTCGTTCCGCCCGAACTCCAACTCCCACGCGCTCTGCCAGGAAGTCGCGAAGGGCGTGAAGGCGGCGGGCAACAAGGCCGAGGTCATCCGGCTCAAGGACAAGAAGATCGGGTTCTGCACTGGCTGCTATGCCTGCCAGAAGCTCGGAAAGTGCGTCATCAAGGACGACGCCAACGCGATTGTTGAGAAGATCTGCAAGGCGGACGCCGTCGTGTTCGGCACGCCCGTCTACTACTTCTCGATCGCCGGCCAGCTCAAGGCGCTCTTCGACCGCTGCGTCGCGAAGTGGCCGGAGCCGAACGGCAAGCCGTACTATCTCGTCGCGACGATGGCGGAGAACATGGACTGGGATGTCGTGAAGGCGCCGCTTCAGGGCTTTGTCGACTGCTTTGACGGCGCGAAGATCAAGGGCTTCCTCAAGGCCGGAGGCGTCTACGAGCCCGGTGCCGTGAAGAAGACGAAGTTCATGAAGGCGGCCTTCGACCTCGGCAAGCGCCTCGTCGAAAAGGCGAAGGCGCACTAACGAGAGGCCCAGTTTGTCAAATAGGAAAGACACTCTGTAGATAACTTGGAGGTTTTTGGTTTGCCAAATACTGGACACTCAATCTTCGTTCCTCTGCGCGGCATTGTGATTATAATCAGGTGAAAGAGATGAATTGCAAAATAATTATCATGACGGTTGCCGCGGGTTTTGCCGCCGCCGCGTTTGGGATCGACAATCCCGGAATAACATTGCAGGATACCGGGGAGCGCGGCTTCCCGCTTATATCGGACGCGCGGCCTGTGCCTGCGATTGTTGTAGCCAATACTGAGGATAGCGCCGTCAAAATCGCTGCGGCGAATCTCGCAAAGGACTTTGAGCGCGTTACGGGCGCGAAGGTTCCCGGCGAGAGCCGCTTTGCGATTGTCGCAAAGGTCGATCCTGCGCTCAAGGGCAAGCGAGAGACGTATGTTATTTCGTTCAAAAAGAATCCACTGCCGGGCGTAGAGGAAGCGCTTGTCATTTCTGGAAGCGACAGGCGCGGCGCGGTATATGGAATATACGAACTCTCCGAGCAGATCGGCGTCAATCCCTGGTACGACTGGGCCGACGCGCCGCTGCCGCGCCACAAGACCCTCTCGATCAAGCGCGGCACATATACGAACGGGGAACCAGCCGTGCGCTATCGCGGCATTTTCCTGAACGACGAGGCGCCATGCTTGACCGGATGGGTCAAGAACACATACGACACGAACTACGGCGACCACAGGTTCTATGAACGCGTCGGCGAATTGATACTACGACTTCGCGGCAACTTCCTCTGGCCCGCAATGTGGTGCTGGGCATTCTACGCAGACGATCCGGAAAACTCCAAAACGCTTGACGCCATGGGCGTAATCGTCGGCACGTCCCACCACGAGCCAATGGCGCGCAACCATCAGGAATATGCACGCCGCCGCAAGGAGATCGGTGCATGGAACTACAGGACGAACAAAGATGCGCTCGACAAGTTCTTCGCCGAGGGCGTCAGGCGCATGAAAGACACGGAGGACGTCGTCACAATCGGCATGCGCGGCGACGGCGACGAGGCGATGGACGACGCGGGAAACCTCGAATTGATGCGCACCATCATATCGAACCAGCGCGCCATCATCGAACGCGAAACCGGCAAGAGCGCGGCGGAAGTGCCGCAGGTCTGGGCGCTCTACAAGGAAGTCCAGGACGATTTCGACAACGGGCTTCGTCCGCCGGACGATGTCACGATTCTTCTTTGCGACGACAACTGGGGCAATGTGCGCAGGCTACCTCCCGCCGCCGAGCGGAAGCGTCCGGGCGGGTGGGGCATGTACTACCATGTCGATTACGTCGGCGCGCCACGCAATTCAAAGTTCATCAACTGCACAAGCGCGATGTCTATGTGGGAGCAGATGTCGCTTGCATATGAATACGGCGTCGATCGACTGTGGATACTCAACGTCGGCGACTTGAAGCCGATGGAATATCCCATCACGCTCTTTCACGACATGGCATGGAACCCGACGAAGTATTCACCGAAAACGCTATTCTCCTTTACGGAGGATTTCTGCAAGCGGCTTTTCGGCGAAAAAGAAGCGTTGCTGGCGGCGAAAATCCTTGATACCGCCTCGCGCTTTGCCGCTCGCTGCACGCCGGAGATGCTTGACAAAAACACATACAACCTTGAATCCGGCGAGTGGGCGAAAGTCGCAGGCGATTACGAGAAGCTCGCCGAGGCCGCACGAACGCAATACGCCCGACTCGACGCCAATGCGAAGGATTGCTATCGCGAACTAATCCTCTTTCCGGTAGAGGCGATGGCAAACCTGCACGCGATGTATTACGCGCACGCCCGCGGCGATGACGACGAGGTTCGCCGCTGTTTCAAAGCGCACAGGGAATTGTGCGACGGCTACAACTTCGAAATCGCCGGAGGAAAATGGAATGGGATGATGCGCCAGAAGGTGATCGGCTACACTTCGTGGAGCGACAACTTCCCGGCGGACAAGTGTCCGGTCGAGAGCAAGCGCGCCGCCTCGCCTCTCGACGTAAAGGAGCCGCGCATCTACTCCATCCAGCGCGCAAAGTCGTACGACTCGAACATGGGCGAGAACTGGTGGATGCGTCGGCATGACGCGATTCTGGAGCGGCTCAAGACGGAAAAGACTTTCGATCTTGTCCTTTGCGGCGACTCGATAACCCATCGCTGGGAGCGTCACGGCAAAGAGGCATATGTCGGCGTCACGAACGAACTCAAGGTATTGAACATTGGCTTTGGAGCAGACAATGTGAAAAACCTGCTCTGGCGCCTCAGGAGCGGAGAACTCGACGGATACCGCGCGAAAGCCATCCAGCTCATGATCGGCACCAACAACGGAACGAACGAACCTGCCGAAGAAACCGCCGCGCAGATACGCGCCTGCCTGAGGGAAATTCGCGAGCGCCAGCCGGGAGCGACGATACTGCTTTGTCCGATTCTGCCGCGCGGCAATCCCGACAGCGTCGAGCGCGGCAAAAACGACGCGGTCAATGAACTCTTGAAGCCGCTTGCCGACGGGAATACAATCAGATGGACCGACTGGAGCGGATTCTTCACGCTTCCTGACGGACGGCTTCGTCCCGATCTTCAAGACGACGGGCTTCATCCAAATGCGAAAGGATATGCGGCTTGGGCGAAGGTCGCGCTGCCGAAGTGGAAAGCGGCGTGCGGAAAAGGAGATGGGCGAGAGACATTAGACGCAGGACGCAAGAAGGCTCAGCCGGTCTCTCGCCTCGCGTCTCGCGTTGCAAAGCCCGTTGCAACGATCCTCGAGGCGAAGGACTATGACTCCGCCATTGCGCCAAAAGGCTTTCGCTGGGAGTTTTTGCCGGGGCTAGGGCGCGGCAAAGGCGCAATGGAAGTTTTCCCAAGGCTTGAAGCGCCAACAGGCGCGAAGCTTGTCTATTCCGTTGAAGTTCCCGCCGACGTCCAAGCGTTAACTGTTGCAGTGACAACGCGCTCGTCGCTCGCGTTCGCCAGAAGCGAGGGACATCGCTATGAAGTCCGGTTCGGCGGCGGCGAAGCAAAGCTCGTCAATTTCAACGGCAATCTAAACGAAAAGCCGGAGAACTGCTATCGCGTATTCTATCCGACCGTCGCGCGCCGCATCGTCGAAAAAGAAGTCCGCTTCGACTCTATCGGGCCGCGAAACGCCGATGGCCGCATCTCTCTCGAGATATGTCCCCTCGACCAAGGCATCGCATTCGAGAAGATAGAACTTGGTTTCCCGTAACCCGTTCGGGCTATTGCCCGATGCAACGCTGAAAGAGTAAACTTGTTATCATGAAAAACACTCTCATTACCTCCTCTCTTTTGTCGATATTCGTCAATGCGGCGTGCGTCGCCGTCGCTTATGGCGAACCTGTACTCAAGGATGCTTTTGACGGGCGCTTCAGCCTCGGTGCGGCTGTGAGCGCCGGCGTATGGGAAGGCGGCCTCGTGCGCGAACGCCAGACTGTCGAGCGCCACTTCAACTCCATTACCGCCGAGAATGAAATGAAGCCTTGCTGTCTTCAGCCGCGCGAAGGCGAGTTTCATTTCGATACGGCCGATCGCTTTGTGGCTTTCGGCGAGAAAAACAAGATGAAGACAATCGGCCATTGCCTGGTGTGGCATCAGCAAACGCCGCGCTGGTTCTTCACCGGCAAGGATGGGCGAGACGTCGATCGCGAGACGCTCATCGCGAGAATGAGGGCGCACATCATGACCGTCGTCGGCAGGTATAAAGGGCGTGTTTACGGTTGGGACGTCGTCAACGAGGCTTTCAACGACAAAGGCGAGCTTCACGACTCGCCGTGGATGAGGATAATCGGGTCCGACTTCGTGGAACTCGCCTTCCGTTTTGCGCACGAGGCCGATCCAGACGCCGAACTTTATTACAATGACTATGGCATGGCTTCGCCGGGCAAGCGCCGCGGCGTGGC
>Ga0256405_10010230_pt1 | contig 12478 bp, 9 predicted proteins | sample RumenRJG_02DNA_FD_189096 | JGI IMG/M metagenome (GOLD analysis project Ga0256405, IMG submission 189096) | Bovine rumen microbial communities from Lethbridge, Alberta, Canada - RJG_02 | ecosystem: Host-associated > Mammals > Digestive system > Stomach > Rumen | place: Canada: Alberta | collected...
GAACATGATGTCATTTTCATGCCGCAAGGCCTGTATCTGGTCAGCGGCACCCTTGAACTGAAGCCCGAGACCGTTTTGATTGGCATGAGCCCGGTGTCCACACGCATCGTCCTTGCGGCCAATACGCCGGCCTTCAGCGGCTTCGGCGAGCCGGTCCCGCTGCTGGTCACCCCAAAAGGCGGCAAGAATATCCTGTCCGGCTTCGGTCTGGATGTAATGGGCTTCAACTACCGCGCCGTCAGCTGCAAGTGGATGGCCGGGGAGGGCTCCTATATGAACGACGTGCAGTTCTCGGGCTGGACGACCAACAAAGGCCCTGTCCGTTTTACCAATATGTCCCAGGAAATGAGCAACCGGATGCGCCGCCAGCGTATCGTTGACCGCGGCGTGGACGAAAGCTGGGACAACCAGCATTGGAACCTGTGGGTGACCGATGGCGGTGGCGGTATCTTCAAAGACATCTGGATCAACAATACCTACGGTAGCTGCGGCTTGTTTGTCGACAATACGGACACGCCTTCCAAGATCTATGAGATGTCCGTTGAACACCATCTCCGGAGCGAGGTCCGCTTCGACCGGGCCTCCAACTGGCGGGTCTATGCCCTCCAGCTTGAAGAGGAGACCCGGGAAGGCAACGATGTCGTTCCGATGGAACTGACCAACAGCCACGACCTGTTTTTTGCCAACTTCTATGTGTTCCGTGTCATCAGCATCATGCGTCCGCTCCGCAATGCCGTCCGCGTGTGGAACTGCCGGGATATAGACTTCTGCAATTTCCACAATTTCACCCAGATCCGGATGACGATCAACAACTCGGTCTTTGATGTCAATACCCGGCAGACCGTCCGTCCCTGGGAATTTGCCCGACTGACCGTGACGGGAGAGGAACCGGTCCTGCCGCAGACGACCGGCTACCCCGGCATTGAACGCCTGGGAGAGGGGTTCGAATATGCGGAAGGCATCGTCTCGGACTCCAAGGGGAATGTATTCTTTACGGAAGAGCGTTTGCGTAAACTGTACATGTGGAATGCATCTACGGGCAAACTGACGCTCCTGCTGGATCTTCCATGGCAGCCGCTGTCGCTGGCCGTCGACACGGACGATAACCTGCTGGTGGTCGTCAAGTATTATCCGCAGCCCGGAAACCAGGTTGACGGAAAACCGGAGACGGTTCCCATCCTGCCGGATTCCAAGGGTACGACGTTTGCCTGGTGGGGGAATTACGGGTTCTTGCCGATGGTCTATGCCATCGATCCGATGCATCCCTCCGCGTCTGTCCGTACCCTCCAGGCCGGGAAACCCCTTCAGCGTGTGGCCGCTTCCTGGTATGCGACCCACCGCTGGCGCGACTTGCACGATTTCGATGAAGCTTGCATGTTCCGGCCGGAATCCTATTTTACGGCACCGGACGGCAAGACTATGATTCCGCAGCAATATGACTTGGTCCGCAGTTCCTCCATCCGGGCGGCTGTCCCGGGCAAGCCTTTCTATGAGGTGGACGAGTTCCGCCATCAGGTCAAACGGTTCGACGTGGATGCCCAAGGCTTCCTGTCCAATCCGACTGTGTTCGCCGACAGGGGAGAGCATGGCATTGCGACGGATGCGACGGGGAATGTGTACATCGGTGAAGGAGATATCCTCGTTTATGCCCCGGACGGTAGCTTCTCGCGGCGGATCAAGACACCTGCGGGACCGAATTCCTTGGCCGTTTCTGGAAATTTTCTTTACTTTACTACGCGTGACGCATTCTACCGCATAAGAATAAACTGATAATCATCATGAAAAAAATGCAAAACCTGTTCCTGACCGTGCTGCTGGTCCTGTTGGCCCTTCCGGCCGGGGCGCATCACAAAAACTTCAAGGTCTCGGTCTATGTCCGGGCTTATGAAGTCGAGAAGATGAAGGACACCGAGTGGCTCGAGTCCTCTTGGAAAACCATTTCCAGCCAGCTGGATGTAGACAAGATCTATCTGGAAACGCATCGCGACATGCTGCTGGTCGATGACGCTACCTTGGAGAAAGCCAAAAAGTTCTTCGAGAAACAAGGCATCGAGGTCGCCGGCGGTATCACGTACACCATCAGCGAACCCAATGACTTCGAGACGTTCAGTTACTCCGATCCGGAGAACCGGGCCTGGGTCCAGAAGGTCGCCGAACACACGGCACGCCATTTCGACGAATTCCTGCTGGATGACTTTTTCTTTACCAGCAGCAAGAAGGATGTCGAAATCAAGGCCAAGGGTGAAAAGTCCTGGACGGAGTACCGCCTTTCCCTGATGAACGAAGCCGGCCGCAACCTGGTCGTAGGCCCCGCCAAGGCTGTCAACCCGAAGGTCAAGGTCATCATCAAATACCCGAACTGGTACGATCATTTCCAGGGCCTGGGTTTCAACCTGGAAGACGGTCCGCAGATCTTCGACGGCGTCTGGACCGGCACGGAAACCCGTGATCCGGCGGGTGCGCAGCATCTGCAGAACTACCTCAGCTACAATATCATGAGGTACTTCGAGAATATCTCCGGCGGTCGCAATGGCGGCGGCTGGGTCGACTCCGGCGGCATTACCATGAGCATGGACCGCTATGCCGAACAGCTCTTCCTGACCGCCATTGCCAAGGGCCGGGATGTCATGCTCTTCGCGTACAACCAGCTGTTGGATGTCCGGCTGAATCCGATGTACCGCGGCCCTTGGCAGGACCAGGGAACCAGCTGGAACTATGATGAGATGACGGCTCCTTTCAAGAATGGCAAGGAAACCGTGACTCCGACCACGATGGCGCGTATCGCGGACGTCGTCCTGCGCAAGACCGATGAACTGGTCGGGAAACTGGGCAATCCCGTGGGTATCCATTCCTACAAGGTCTATCATGCACCCGGCGAGGAATTCCTGCAGAACTATCTGGGCATGATCGGTCTTCCGATGGACATGTATCCTGCCTTCCCCAAGGGCCGCAAGACCGTCCTGCTGACCCAGCAGGCCGCCTCCGATCCGGACCTGACCCGGAAGATCGAGGAGCAGCTGATGGGCGGCGGCGACGTCTTCATCACGACCGGCCTGCTCAAGGCCGTTCCGGAGAAGATCGCCCCGATCGTCGAGCTCAAGTGCGATGACCTCAAGGCCATCGTCAACGACTTCGGCCGCCATGGCAAGAGCGAGAAAGACATCCTGATCCCGCAGGTCCGCTACTGGACCAACGACAGTTGGGAGGTCGTCAGTGCCGGCCGTCCGCTGACCCGCGGCGTTTCGGGCTGGCCGATCCTGCATCGCGCCACCTTCTCCAAGGGGACCCTCTATGTCCTTACGATTCCGGATGATTTCGGCAACCTGTACGATTATCCGGCCGGTGTGCTGAATGAAATCCGCCGTACCATGAGCAAGGACCTGGACCTGTATATGGAAGGCCCGTCCAAGGTCGGTCTCTTCCTCTATGACAATAAGACGGTCATTGTCGAGAACTTCAACGATGAACCGGTCGATATCAAACTCGTCGGCAAGACGGGGCTGAAAAAACTGACTGACCTGGAGACCGGGGAAGTGATCGAAGCCGTGGAGGATCAGGTACCTGCCTTCTTCCGCCGCATGATGACGCCTTCTGTCAAGGCTCCGATGACGGTCAAACCGCATTCTTACCGTGCATTCCGTTACGAATAGATTGAAAATGAAAAAGTTATTGTATCTTATAGCAGCCGCTGCCCTGGCAGCAGCCCTCCTGGCCGGTTGCAAGAAGGACCGTCCCACGGAATTCAATATTTCCCAGGGTGTCAACGTCGGGTGCTGGCTCTCCCAGTCCTGGATCATGGATGAACGCCGCGCCCAGATCTTTACCGACGAAGATATTGAGCTGTTGGTCGCCAACGGGTTCGACCACATCCGTCTCCCCGTCGATGAGGTCCAGCTCTTCAACCAGGACATGACCCTGAACACCGGTACGGCCGAGTTGATGCACAAGACCATCCGGAGTTGTATCGATCATGGCTTGAAAGTCATTTTCGACCTGCACATCCTCCGTTCGTTCAACTTCCTGGACAATGACGCCCCGCTCTGGAAGAGTGAAGCCGAGCAGGATAAACTCGTTGACATGTGGCGGGTTATCCAGGGACAGCTCAGGCAATATCCGGTCACGGATGTGGCCTATGAGATCCTGAACGAGGCGGTTGCCCCGACCGACGAGCAGTGGTCCAAGCTGATGCTCCGGGTCGTCGCCATGATCCGGGAGACTGAAAAAGACCGCATCATCGTCCTGGGTGCCAACCAGCAGAACAATGTTGCTCACGTCAAGAACATCCTGGTCCCGGAAGGAGACAAGAACATCATGCTGTCCTTCCACTTCTACGAGCCGCTGCTCATCACCCACTACCAGGCCTCCTGGACGCCGCTCCGCATCCTGAAATTCAACGGGCCCATGCAGTATCCCGGCCAGCTGATCCCGGATTCCGTCTACGAAGCGCTGACGGATGAAGAGAAAGCCGTCGTCGAGCAGTACAACCATTCCTACGACAAGGAATGGATGCGCAAGACCTGGCAGGAAGCGGTGGATTATGCAGCGGAAAAAGGCCTGAAACTCTATCTGGGCGAGTTCGGCTGCATGATCAACTGCGGCGAAGAGGTCCGTCTGGCCTGGCTGAAGGACGTGGTTGACCTCTGCCGGGAACTGAAAATCCCTTATTCATTATGGGAATATAACCATCAGTTCGGTTTTGCGGACCGTTTCAACAAGGGCGTGATCCACAACAAGCCGCTGATGGAAGTTGTTGTTAAATAAATAAGTCTAGAGATTTTTGTTAGAAAAAGGAGGACACCTTTGAAGGTATCCTCCTTTTTTTTCGTCCGTCAGGTCCGGCTTACTCCGGGAAAGCGTTGAACGGCGCCTTGAAGTCGGGCCGCAGCATGCAGGTATCCTCCAGCGGGAAATCCGCCGGGACCGGCTGGGTGACCTTCCCGGTCGCCGCCCACTCGCAACCGCGCAGGAAGGTAATCTGGTACCCCGAACAGGTCATCGAATAGATCATGTTCGGATCGTTCCCGCAATGGCCCATGACGTCCACGAAGGAGCGTCCTTTCCCATATTTGACCGTCCACATCAGAGGCTCGTCACGCCCCGCTTCCAGGGCGGTGGAAAGGATTTCTACGTTGCGTGCCGGCCCACGCAGCTTGGTGTAGATCTCGTCCTTAAAATGCCGCCAGCGGACGGGCAATCCTTTGAGGATCGGGTGCTCCGTGGCCCGGTTGACCACGGTAATCTGATGCTGCAGACCATGATAGCCGGCATCGCCCGGGGTATAGTCATAGATGGTATGACCGTCTTTCATGTACAGGTAAGGCCCCCACTTCTCATTCCGCCCGTTCCAGGCGCCCAGACCGGTGATGTCGTTCCAGGCCTGCCAGTTCTCCATCGGGATCACGGAAGAATGGATGAACACCACGCCGCCGCCTTCGCGGACGTATTTCTCGAAGGCCTGCTGGACTTCCTCGATCCAGGGAGCGCCTCCGTAATTGATGACGATGAGGTCATATTTGTCGAACTGCGGACGGAATTCCGCCTTGTCCCCGTTGTATCCGGGCGTGAAGCAAAAGTCGACCGTAAAGAGGCCGCTGTTTTCCAGGATTTGCTTGATGGCGTCGCAAGCGCCTTTCCACCAATGGCTTCCGTCTTGTCCGGCGATGACCATGGTGCGGATTTTATCCGGTGTCTGCCCCCAGAGGGCCGTGGTGGCGAGACTGACCGCCACCAGCAGGGTTGTCAGGAACTTCTTCATCGCTTTTTCTGTTGAGGGGTGAATTCAATCCGGTCATGGCAGCGGACGGCGCGCATGTGATAGCCCCGTTCGTCCACCTGGAACGTACCGTCTTTGATGTAGTTGACATAGAGTTCGCCCTTCCCGTCCTTGTTCCGGTCTTCGACGATGAGTTCATAGTGGTCCGTCACATATTCTCCTTCGGAAGTATACTGGATCTCGTGGGTGTAGGCGTCGACGATGACGTAATAGAACTTGAACAGGTCGAATTCCGGCCAGTGGCCGTTGTCCCGTCCGAAGAGGATGACCTCTTCCATTTGCGGATCATCATCCATTTGGAAGAGGACGGACTTTTGGAAATAATAGCCGCGGCGGACGGCTTCCGGCGGATAGTTTTCCCAGCCTTCCTGGTGGGAGGTGACGGAGAACTGCGCCAGACAGGGCAGCCCCAGCAGGGCTGCCAGCAGTGCCAGCAAGATCTTGCGTTTCATATATGGTTTATAATCAGTTATCTAGTGGTAGTCGCATAGCGACGATCGAACGTTTAGCGTTCTACCCGGACCTTCTGGTCCGGACCCCCTCCCCGGGGGAGGGGGATAGGGGGAGGGTCTGCTGAGTCGGTCGCATAGCGACGATCGAACGTTTACCGTTCAATCGTCGCTTCGCGGTCGGGTCCCAGGGAGATGATCTTGATCGGCACACCGAGGTAGTTCTCCATGAAGGCGATATAATCCTTGAACGCCTGCGGGAGCTGCTCCTCCTTCCGGATGCCGGTCAGGTCGGTCTTCCAGCCTTTGAAAACCGTGTAGACCGGTTCAATCTTGGCATGGGTATCATACGGGACGTGGTCGGAAGGCTGTCCGTCCACGAGATAGGACGTACATACCTTGATCTCGTCAAAGGAATCGAGGCAGTCGGATTTCATCATGATGAGGTCGGTCACGCCGTCGACCATCACGGTATATTTCAGGGCGACCAGGTCCAGCCAGCCGCAACGGCGCGGCCGTCCGGTCACGGCTCCGAATTCATTGCCCAGCTGGCGGAGACGCTCGCCGGTCTCGTCGAAGAGCTCGGTCGGGAATGGACCGCTGCCCACACGGGTGCAATAGGCCTTGAAAATGCCATAGACATGGCCGACACGGGATGGGGCGATGCCCAGGCCGGTGCAGACGCCGCCGATGGTCGTATTGGACGAGGTGACGAACGGATAGGAACCGAAGTCGATATCGAGCAGGGAACCCTGGGCGCCTTCGGCCAGCATCGGCTTGGAGTCCAGCCAGTCATTGACGAAGTACTCGCAGTCGACGAGCCTGTAGCCTTTGAGAAATTCAATGGCGGACATCCATTCGGCTTCATCTTTCTCGGGATCACAGACGAACTTCAGGTCAGCCAGCTGGCGGATGTGGCGCTGCTTCAAGGCGTTGAAGCGGGCCTGGAAATCCGGTGCCAGGATATCGCCGACCCGTACGCCATGGCGTCCGACCTTGTCGGTATAGGTGGGGCCGATCCCCTTGAGGGTGGAGCCGATCTTCCCTTTGCCGGCAGCCGTCTCGAGGGCGGCGTCCATCAACCGGTGGGTCGGGAGGATCAAGTGGGCTTTCTTGGAAATGCAGAGCTTGCTGCGGGTGTCAATGCCCATCTTTTCCAGGTTGAGGCATTCCTCCCGGAAGGTAATGGGGTCGAGGACTACGCCGCTGCCGATGACATTGGTGGATCCTTCGCGGAAGATACCGGAAGGGATGCTGCGGACGACGAATTTCTTGCCTTCGAAGTGCAGGGAATGGCCGGCGTTCGGACCACCCTGGAAACGGGCTACGGCCGGATAACGTGCGGCAAGGACATCAACGATTTTTCCTTTTCCTTCATCCCCCCATTGGAGGCCGAGGACGACATCAATTTTCATGGCTGTATGGTTCTAGAACGGGAGATCGTCTTCAGGGCCTTCGGCGGCCTGGGGCGCCGCGGGCTGCTGGACTTGCTGGTAAGGCTGAGGAGCCTGCTGGTAAGGCTGGCGGGCTTGAGGCGCCTGCTGGTAGGGCTGCTGCGCCTGGGGATAGGGAGCCGGTCCTTCCGCGCCCGGATTGTCGGAGCGCTTGCCCAGGAGCTGGATGGTGTCGGCTACGATCTCCGTGGTGAACCGCTTGTTTCCGGTCTGGTCGGTCCAGGAACGGGTGCGGAGCCGGCCTTCCACATAGAGCTGGGTGCCTTTCTTGACGAAGCGCTCCATCGTATCGGCCAGACCGCGCCAGGCCACGATGTTGTGCCATTCGGTGTTTTCGTGCTGCTCGCCGTTGCGGTCGCGGTAGCGCTCGGAAGTCGCAAGGGGAAAAGTGGCTACCTTGGCATTGGCGCCATTGGGGGAATTTCCTTCAAGGTAACGGATCTCGGGGTCTTTGCCAACGTTACCGATCAACATGACTTTGTTCAGTGACATGGTTCGTTTCTGTTTATAATTCAACTCTGCAATTTACGAAATTTCCGGACACCGGACAAAAAAATATCGGTGTTTTCCCGAAGGATTGCACCGATACATCTGTTTTACGGAAGGGCCTGTAGGATGGCTTCCCTGTCGGCAACTTCCCCGGTCATCAGGCCGTATCCGGTAACGGCTTGGTACATAAGCCACTGCATGCCGGATACATAGCGTGCTCCGGCGGCTTCCAGCCGCCTGCGGACCTCGCCGCTGAAGGCCGGCGTCTTGTAATTGGCTTCCAGGATGACCTTGCCGGGACCGCCTTCTCCCCGGAACCGGTCTTCGGTCAGTCCGTCGATGGCGGGAATCGCTTCCGGGAGGGTATAGATGACCAGGTCGCATTCCTCCAGGGCAGCAGGGAAGTCGCTGATCGGAACGGGGATGAATCCATATTCGGGCAGGTCTGCAGCCAGCGCCTGCGCCTTTTCATGCGTCCGGTTCATCAGGGCCGTGGCAAAACCCATCTCCGCCGCCGCGACGGCTGCCGCACGCCCGGCTCCGCCGCAACCGACAATCAGCGCCTGCGGCTTGTAGCCGTACAGGCTGTCCAGATTCTCCTTGACGAATTGATGGACCTTGATGTATCCTTTTTCCCCATAGACGTCATAGCAATGCCCGACGACGCCGGGGAAGCAAGCCTCGGCAACGCTCAGGATGATGCCGGAAAAATCTGAGTTGTGGAACATAAGTCCTTCGGCCGTCTTCACGACCAGATTGGTCGCTCCAATCTTGAAGCAAGGGCCGGAAATGCCGGCATAGCCGTTACGGGCCAGCTGCAGGCCCTGGGCGAAGGCATCCTGCTTGAAGGGCGCCGTGATATTGACAGCCTGGTATTCTTCCAGGAACCGTTTCCAAAGTGGCAGGAAATCCGTTCCGTCCAGCAGGTCATACGGGTAGCGGCCGTCATAGGCGGCGCGGAACAACTGCGGACTGCGGGATTCTCCGATCCCGGTGCCGATCAATCCGAAACGTCTGGTATCCATGGGGGAGGGTTATTTGCGAGTGGCACTGTTCCGCTGCCGGACCGCCTCGAAGAGGAGGATGGCGGCGGAAACGGAAACGTTGAGGGAATCCAGCTGTCCGAGCATCGGGATGCGGATGTGCGCATCGGCGGCCTGGCGCCAGATATCGGTCAGCCCGGTGGCTTCCGTGCCCATGACGATGGCCGTCCCGCCCGTCATGTCGGTATCATAGTACCATTCGGAATCCTGTAACTGCGCGGTATAGATCCGGATCCCACGGGCCTTGAGCCAGCCGATCGCCTCTTCCGAGGAACAGACCGCGATCTGCCGCGTGAACACCGACCCGATGGACGCACGGATCAGGTTGGGGTTATACAAGTCCGTCGCCGGGTCGCAGACAATCACGGCATCCGCCCCGGCGGCATCGGCACTGCGCAGCACCGCCCCCAGGTTCCCCGGTTTCTCGACGGCTTCCAGCACGACCACCAGCGGCCGGTCGGACAACCGGAGGTCTTCCAGCCGGCGCCCCTTTGCATAGACTTCCGCGACAATCCCTTCCGTCCCTTCCCGGTACGCGATCTTCTCATACACGGCCCGGCTCACCTCAATGACTGACACCTTTTCCGGATCGGTCTCCCGCTCGAGCCCGTAGCCGCCCGTGGCTTCGTGAACGGGAGGGGCCCAAACTTCTGTTTGGGAGGGATGAGGACGAAGTCCGAAGGCACAGAGGGGAGACTGATCCGGAAAAAGGTCCCCAATCGGAAGAATCTCCGGACAGACGAAGACCGTACGGACCCGGAAACCGGCATTCAGGCAATGCTCCAGCTCCCGGCGTCCCTCCACGACAAAAAGACCCTTCTCGCGCCGCAGGCGTGATTTTTCCTGCAACGCGAGAAGTTCCTTAATCTTGGGATTCTGAGCCGATGTAATGACCTCGCGTCCCATAAATAGCTTATTCTGAAGCTTCCTCTTCCTTGCGGACCATCTTCTCCGGCCGCATCTGCGGGAAGAAGAGCACGTCCTGGATCGTCGTCTGGCCCGTCATGAACATGGTCAGGCGGTCGATACCCATGCCCAGGCCGGAAGTCGGCGGCATGCCGTACTCCAACGCGCGTACGAAATCATAGTCGATGAACATCGCCTCATCGTCGCCACCCGCCTTCAGCTTGGCCTGCTCCTCGAACCGCTCCAGCTGGTCCACCGGATCATTCAGCTCGGAATAGGCGTTGGCCAGTTCCTTGCCGCAGACGAAGAGTTCGAAACGCTCGGTCAGGGCTGGGTTGGAACGATGCCGCTTGGTCAGCGGGGACATCTCGACCGGGTAGTCGATCACGAAAGTCGGCTGGACGAAGTTCTTCTCGCAATATTCACCGAAGATGGCGTCGATCAGCTTGCCCACACCCATCGACGGGGTAAACTCGACATTCAGTTTCTTGCAGGTCTCACGCAGCTGGTCGACATCCATGCCGGCCACATCCACACCTGCATACTCCTTGATCGCGTCCAGGATGCCGATCCTGCGGTACGGGGCCTTGAATTCCACCTCGTTGCCGGCAATCATCACCTTCGTCGTTCCATTGACGGCCACGGCGATCTTCTCCAGCATCTTCTCCACGAATTCCATCATCCAGATATAATCCTTGTAGGCGACGTAGATCTCCATGCAGGTGAATTCCGGATTGTGGGTTTTGTCCATGCCCTCATTGCGGAAATCCTTCGCAAACTCGTACACGCCGCTGAATCCGCCGACAATCAGACGCTTGAGGTACAGCTCATTGGCAATCCGCATGTAGAGCGGAATATCCAGGGCATTGTGGTGGGTGATGAACGGACGGGCCGTCGCACCGCCCGGGATGGCCTGCAGGATCGGGGTCTCGACCTCCAGGCAGCCGGCTGCGTTGAAATAATCGCGCATCGTCTGGACGATCTTTGCCCGCTTGATGAACACATCCTTGACTTGCGGATTGACGATCAGGTCGACATAGCGCTGGCGGTAGCGCAGCTCCGGATCGGAGAAACCGTCATGGACCGTACCGTCGGCATCAGTCTTGACGATCGGAAGGACCTTCAGCGACTTGCTGAGCACGGTGAGTTCCTTGGCATGGACCGACAGCTGGCCGGTTTGGGTGATGAAGGCGAAACCCTTGATACCGATGATGTCACCGATGTCCAGCAATTTCTTGAATACGGTGTTGTACATTGTCTTGTCTTCGCCCGGGCAGATCTCGTCACGCTTGACATAGACCTGGATGCGTCCGCTCTCGTCCTGGAGCTCCATAAACGAAGCCGCACCCATGATGCGGCGCGACATGATGCGTCCGGCGATGCAGACATCCTGGAAGTTCCCTTCCTCCGGCTTGTAGCCGTCGAGGATCTGCGCGGCGGTCGTGTTGACCGGATAAAGCGGTGCCGGATACGGTTCGATGCCCAGTTCCCTGAGCTTGTTCATGGATTCCCTTCTTTGAATCTCCTGCTCACTGAGTTGCTGAATAGCCATAATTGTCTTCTTACGTTAATCGTGCAAAAATAACACTTAAATTCGATTTTTGGAATTTTATGGCTATCTTTGTAGATATGTCAAAGGAAAGGAAATGGCTGGTCAAGGAGGTCGGGGAGCCGGAAACGGTCGCCCGGCTCAGTACGGAAATCGGAATCGATTCCGTGCTGGCGACCTTGCTGGTCCAGCGTGGGATCAAATCGTTCGAGCAGGCGCGGGCCTTCTTCCGCCCCAGCCTGTCCTCCCTGCACGACCCTTTCCTGATGAAAGACATGGACAAGGCGGTCGCCCGGTTGAAAAAAGCCGTCGAAGGCCGTGAAAAGATCCTGGTCTATGGGGATTACGATGTAGACGGCACGACGGCCGTCTCCCTGGTCTACTCCTTCCTCGGACGTTTCACCAAGAACATCGACTATTATATCCCGGACCGTTACGATGAAGGCTATGGCCTGTCCATCAAAGCCTTGGATTGGGCTGCGGAAAGCGGGTTCAACCTGGTCATCACGCTCGACTGCGGCATCAAGGCGATCGACAAGGTCCGCTATGCCGCTTCGAAAGGGATGGACGTCATCATCTGCGACCATCACCTGCCCGAGAACGAACTCCCGGCTGCCGTCGCCGTCCTCGACCCCAAGCGGGAAGACTGCCATTATCCCTTCGACGACCTGTGCGGTTGCGGGGTCGGCTTCAAGCTGGTCCAGGCCTACGCCCAGGTCATGGACATCCCGTTCGCCGAACTCGAACCGCTGCTGGACCTGCTGGTGGTCAGCATCGCCTCCGACCTGGTCAGCGTCACCGGCGAAAACCGGGTT
>Ga0256405_10010232_pt1 | contig 12477 bp, 7 predicted proteins | sample RumenRJG_02DNA_FD_189096 | JGI IMG/M metagenome (GOLD analysis project Ga0256405, IMG submission 189096) | Bovine rumen microbial communities from Lethbridge, Alberta, Canada - RJG_02 | ecosystem: Host-associated > Mammals > Digestive system > Stomach > Rumen | place: Canada: Alberta | collected...
CCGTGATTGGTGTCGAGGCGGGTTCTTCCGTCCTGGCGTGCCTCTTCGGTGCTTCTCTTTTTGGTCTCCAGGTTCTGCTTCTCTTCCAGGAGCAGCTCTTTCGCCGGAAGCTCTTTGTACCGTTCCAGCTGCTCTTTCAGCTGGGAGAGCTGTCCTCTGAGCAGGTTTACCGCTTCCCTGCAGCTTCGAAGCTTCTCTTCTGCGGCGTGGATCTCCTGCTGCAGCGTCTCCAGAAGCGTTTCAAGTTCCTTCTGCCTTCCGGCCGCCTCTTCCGCGCTCCCGTAGGCAAGGGATCCGGACAGCTCGGTGATCTGTCTCTCCAGCTGCATAAGGCCCGACTGTGCCGCCGCAAGTTTTCTCTCTTCGCTTCCCCGGGCGTCTTCCGTCTGCTTCAGCGTCTCCTCGTCTGCCGGGATCAGCGCCTCCAGCTGCGTGTGCCTGTCGATCTTTTCCTCTGTTTCGCGAAGCAGCTCTCCGAGTGTCTGAAGCTGTTCCCGAAGGCTCTCCTCTTCCGCCGACAGTTCTCGTATTCTCTCCTCGGGTTCTGCCAGACTGACCTGCTTTTCCAGATGCTCCCGCATCTGCTGGAGCTGGCCGTCTCTCCTGCGGTTCTCTTCCCTCGCGGAAGTAAGCTTCTGTTCGGCCGCCTTCAGCTGTTCCTGAATCTCTCTGACCTGTCGGGTCAGATCTGCCATGGCGCGCTCCGCCTCTGCCTTCGAGGCAAACTGCAGCACCATCTCACCGATCTGCTTCGTCAGACTCTCGGCCTGCGCCCGGAGGTAGGCGCTGTTCTGTTCCTTCTGCTGCAGCTCTGCCTTCTGTGCGGTCAGTTCTTTCTCCGTTTCCGGAAGCTTTGCGGAAAGCGCCTCCCGGCGTTCATTCCGTTTCTCTTCGTTCCGGAGACTGCTCTTCAGTTCGTCCAGATCCGTTCTGCTGCGCCGGATCTTCTCAGGCAGAACCGCCGCGATCTCTTCGGGAGACTCCGATCCGAGCAGTGCCCGGCCCCGCTTCTGTGTCTCTTCCTTACGGGCATTGAGCTCTGAGCGCAGACCTTCTGCCTCCCGGCCGGCGTTCTCGGCCTCCCGGCGTGCCTCTTCGGCCTTCAGTCTGGCCGCCTCCAGTTCTTCTTTCCCGGGGGCCTGCGCCGAAAGCTTCGCCGGTATGGGATGGTGCACCGATCCGCAGACCGGACAAGGCTTGCCTTCTGTCAGCTGCTCGGCAAGAATTCCTGCCTGCTCAGCCAGGAAAGCCTGATGCAGGGCGAGGTAATGCTCATTGTTTTTCCGATAGGCCTCGCTCAACGAGACGCAGTTCTGCTGCACCAGGGTGAATCTTTCTCTGAGCATCTCGTACCTGTCCAACAGCTCCTTCAGCTCGTTCAGGCCGGACGCTCTCTGTTCCTCCTGCTCCTGCAGTGCAAGCAGCTGCTGCCGCTTTTCCCCCGCGTCCGCCAGCGCCTGCAGTTCTGTTTTGGCCGCTTCCAGCTCCTGCGCCCGCGCTTCCGTCATCCGGCGAAGGACCGCTGCCGCGCTTTCCTCCGCCTCGAGGTTTTTCTTCACTCCCTCCAGGGCGGCTTTCCGCGCTTCTCTCTCGTCGTACCGGGGCAGTTCGGCGCTGATCCGGGTCGCCCGGTCCGTAAGCGCTTCCGCCTCGTCCGCGCGGATCTTCATTTTCTGAAGCTCTTCCTCCAGGCGCTTCTGCTCCTGTCCGGCGAGAAGCTGCCGGTCGGTGAGCATCTGATACCGGCGGATCTCTTCCAGCAGTCCGTGCAGCTCTGCCGATCTCGTTTCGGCCCGTTCCTGTGCGCGCAGGACTTTTTCCTTCTCTTCTCCCGCCCCCTGCAGGGCGGTTTTCTCGTCCCGCAGCTTCTGAAGCTTCACCTCAAGGCTGTCCCGTTCGGCGGCCAGCGTTTTGATGCGTTCTTCCGCTTCGGCGATCTGCGCCGTCGTTTTCCTGCGCTCGGTCCGCAGGTTTTCTCTTCTCTCATAGTCGGGCTGCTTCGCCTTCAGTCCGGCGATTTCTTCCTTCAGGCGGTCACTTTCCCGCTTCTGTTCTTCGGCCTTCTCCATCTGGGCCTCGGCCTCTTTCAGTTCCGTCTCCCGCAGTGCAAGATTCTTCTCGCCGTCGCCGAGTGCCGTAAGGGTTTTCTCCCGCTCCTCCGCCTGCCCGATCCGTGTGTTGACGCCGGCAAGCGCCTCCGCGATTCCGTTGAGCTTTTCTTCCAGCTGCGAGTCCGCTTCCTCATCCTGGGCGATCAGTTCACGTAGCAGGAGGAACACTTCCTCCGAAGGCAGTTCTCCGGCTCTCGCCTTCCGCACCTCTTCTACGCGCAGGCTGTCTTCGGCGCAGCGCATGCCGCTGATATACTGCCGGATGCTCCGCCGTTCGTTTTCACATTCACGGGAGAGCTCCCGGACGTCGTCCTTCAGCCGATCCTGAAAGACCTGGTAGTAGCCGGTATGGAAGATCTCGCGGAAAATCGCCTGGCGATCCTTTGTCTCCGCCAGCAGCAGGCGCAGGAAGTCCCCCTGGGCGATCATGGCGATCTGGGAAAACTGGTTCCGGTCGATGCCGAGAATGTTCTGGATGGCCGCGGTCACTTCCCTCTGCTTTGTCACGCTTCTGCCGTCGGGGCATATGAGCTCGGCTTCCGCCGCCTGTTTCGTCGTGCCGGTTCCGCGGCTTTTTGCTCTCTCGTATTCCGGCTTTCTCGTCACGGTATACTGCTTCCCCGCGTAGGAGAACGTCAGTGTCACGAAGGTCGGCCGTTCCGGGTCGGCGTACTTGGAGCGCAGCATGGAGGCCTCGCGGTTGTTTCCGCTGGCCTCTCCGTACAGGGCGAAGGTGATCGCGTCGAAAATGGTCGTCTTCCCCGCGCCGGTATCGCCGGTGATGAGGTACAGTCCGCTCTTCCCCAGCTTCTCAAAGTCGATGGTCTCCTCCCCCGCGTAGGGGCCGAAGGCCGACATGATCAGATTCAGCGGTCTCATGTTCTCTCCTCCCAGATGTTCTCAATCAGCGCCGTGACATAAGCCGTCTGTTCTTCCGAAAGCGGTGTTCCGTTCTGTTTTTCATACAGCTCGCCGAAGAGTTCCAGCGGGCTCTTCCGCTCCACTTCTTCCGCGCCTCCGACCGGGTTCAGGCTTCTGGTCCGCTGGTTGTCATAGCTCAGCTTCATCACGTTCGGATAAATCACCCGAAGCCGGTTCATGGCCTCCGGAATCTCTTCCGCGTCCGTCAGGATGATGTGAAGATAGTCCTCCACCGCCGTCCCGACGTAGTTCGGTCTCGCCGTCAGCTCCATATAGCTGCCGCGGAGGACTCTCATGTCATGCTTCGGAACCAGGGGAACCGTCCGGATCTGCAGCGTCCCTTTTTCCGCCAGTTCGGCCACCGTCACCGACTTGATATGCTCGGCTTCCGAGAAAGAGTATTTCAGCGGGGTCCCGCAGTAGCGGATTCTCTCGGAATCGATGTTCTGCGGGCCGTGGATGTGTCCGAGCGCCACATAGTCAAAGTCGTCAAAGACCTGCGCGTCCACATTGTCGGATCCGCCCACCGAGGTCTCTTCCGATTCCGAGCGCGTCGCCCCCGTCACAAACTGGTGCGTCACCAGCACGTTCCGGGCCGAGCGGTCCACGCCCATCTTCCGGATCGCCGTTCGCACGGCATCGGTGTAGCTCTCGATTCCCTCATCCGGGAAGTAGCGGCGCACATGGGTCGGTTTGATGAACGGCAACATGTAGATGTACACCGGTCCGTACCGATCCTCCAGCACGACCGGCTCCACCTCTCCGTGATAGACCGGGGACAGATGCACGCCGCTCCGGTCCAGAAGGCGGGAGCCGAACGCGATTCTCTCCGGAGAGTCGTGGTTCCCGCTGATGACGAAGATCTGAAGATCTCTTTTTGCCAGATTGTACAGGAAGTCGTCAAACAGCTGTACTGCTTCGGCCGGCGGAACGGGCTTGTCGTAGATGTCGCCCGCCAGGATCACCGCATCCGGTTCCTCCCGGTCGATGATGTCCAGTATTTTTTTCAGAATATCCCGCTGGTCCTCCAGCATGCTGAATTCGTTGACCCGCTTTCCCAGATGCAGGTCCGAGAGATGAATCAGTTTCACTCCGATGTACTCCTTTCCTGATTTTTCAGCGCACCATGTCCGGGCAGAGATCCGCGAGCTTTCGCGCCCCGACCATGTACATGGCCCCGGTAAACTCCTCGCGCAGCTTCTCGACATAGGTCCTGATCCCTTCCGCGTCTCCGCCGAACCAAGCCACCGCAAAGGGTCTGCAGATCATGACCGCGTCCGCGCCGAGGGCGAGCGCCTTCACCATGTCCGATCCGTGCCGGATCCCGCCGTCCACGATGATCTTCGTCTGTCCCTTCACCGCCCGGGCGATCTCGGGGAGCACCTCTGCCGTCGAGGGGACATCCGGCAGCACACGGCCGCCGTGGTTCGAGACGATGATGCCGTCCGCTCCGGCCTCCACGGCCTTCAGCGCTGCCTTTGCCGTCATGATGCCTTTTATGAGAAACGGTTTCTTCGTACAGGATTTCAGGAACTTCAGATCCTCAACGGTCTTCGAGCCCGGCCCCTCACCCTTGAATTTCCAGTGGCTGAGTCCGGCGCTGTCCACCACCACGCAGGTTGCCAGCGTTCCGCTCGACTCAAAGCGTTCGATCTTCTCGCAGATCTTTGCATTCGGCAGCGGGTTGAACACCGGGATTGCACAGTCCGGATGTTCCGCAACAGCCTCCAGCGCCCCCACGACGGTCTTCTCGACGATGCCGTCCCCGAAGCAGTCGACGATACCGGTTTCGGCACAGGCGCGGATCATCGCGGCATTGAACCCGACGGTGACGTCTTCCCTGCTGTACTGGGTCATGGAGCCGATGGGTCCGGTCAGGATCGGCAGGCTGAAGCGGTGTCCGAACAGGTCCATTTGGGTGTCGACCGCCGTGTCAGGCGCAAAGGTATCGACGTTCAGGCGGATCGCCTTCCAGCCCTTCCAGTTTTCGTGTGCGCCGTTTCCGGGCGCCTTGGATCCCGGACCGGGCAGGGTATTCCCGCAGGCCAGCCCGTTGCACTCCGGACACACCTTGCAGTTGAGTATGGTTTTTCTTGCGTTTTCCAATACTTCCTGATAAGTCATGATCATCACCCTTGCTCTCTTAATCAGTTATTATTACTCCATAGAAGCTTTATATTCCGACAATTCAGCGATCACCTCAGCATTGTTTTCCTGGATCGCGAAGTCAAAGAACAGATCAAACACTTCTTTTCTAATATATCTATTTGCTAACAGCTCGTGCAGTTCTTCTCTATTTTCATCGGCAAAAATCTCTCTCAGAAATTCTACGGCATATTCATCACCGGTTTCAGCAGCCTTCAAATAAAAGCTCCAAGCGCGAGACAGATCTCTATCTATTCCGGCAAGGCCGGTTTCATAGAGGATGCCGAGATTAACCAAATCGTCAGGATCATCCGTTCCCTTTTCAATGAGTTCAAGCAATTCCGATAACTGTTCTTTTTCAGATCTAAGACATGCCTCCGAAAGTTCATCGTCACCGACAATGTGACCTGATTTATCAATCGTGCAGGAAAGATCCCTCAGGTCTTCTTCGACATCACACTGGTAATCTTCGTCCCAGTCATCGGCTTCTTCCGCCGCGTTATCCTCATTATCTTCGTCATCTTCGTCAAATGCTGTAACGCGCTGTAACGTTTTGATGCTCAGCTTACCATTTGCATACTCAATCGTGTGATACATTTCGTCCACCTCACCATCCTCATAGGCAAAACTGGTTTCATAATGAAAACCAGCAGTGGGTATAGCCCTTGCTAGTGATGCGAACCTGCACAAGTCATCATACCATACTGACGCTTTCTCTTTTCCGAGCACATCAGTGATCCATTCATATACTATTGCATCACTACGCGGGCTGCCATACTTGCGAAGCAAGTTGAAAACCTTCAAGTGGATAATCTGCTGCCTTATCTTCCCTGCGAAGCCGTCTCCATACCAATCAACATATGTACTCATGAGGCTTCCTCCTGATTTCTATCATTTGTGCAGTTATGGACTTTTTGATTGCTGGCGTATTACAGCATATATATTACAGCATATATGTTAACACAAATCGGAACGAACATTTTCCTGTTTCTTACACAAATCGGAACGAATATGTTTCATGTCTCTCCGGCAGTTCAAAGGGACCAATCTCAGAGACGTCGCCAGAGACGTCGCTGCTCTATTACTTCTTTGGGTATTTATATACTCGCCGACTTGTTTGACGCTTACAGATCGACGGTAGAAATTTACCGCTTTAAATTGTTTTTCCGTCAATAATTTTCCACCAAAATGGACCGCCTTTCAGAGGTCCATTCTGTTACTTTTCGACTTCTGATTGTACCGTTTCTCGGAGCTTCTCCCAGACCTTCACCATGGCGTAGGTGTCCAGTCCGCAGTATTTTAACAGGTTTTCCCGGCAGGCCATCAGCTCTTCTTCCGTCATGTTCTCCATCGCGGCAAACGCGGCCGAAGCCTCTGTGCCGTTGTGCACGCCCTCGAGATTGTGATAGTTCAGCGCCGGATCATCCGGGAACAGCGCCGGCAGCACATACTTGATGGAATACGAGCCCTCCATCGCCCTGGTGTAGTACTGTTTCTTCTGAAACGGGACCATCAGGTCCTGAATATGGTCATGAATATCCATCAGATGGTCCGAGAGATCCGGATACAGCCCGGCAAGCTCCCGGATTCTGGTCTTCTCAAAGGTCATATTATAAGCCAGGGTACAGACGCCTCTCGGAATATCCCGGCAGAGCTGCTCAGCGAGCTTCCGCCTCGGGTCTTCTCCCGGCCGGGCCAGATACTCCTTATGCCGCAGAGCCTCTCCTTCCCCTTCGATCAGGTGCAGTGAATACTGAAAGACAATCTGATCATAGGGGCTGGAGTTCTCATACAGCGGCACCGCCGGCTGGAAAGACTCGAAGTCCAGGAAATACAGCGGATAAGAAAGGCCGGAGAGGAAGCTCCGGATACTTGCTGATCAATCTGATCGGGCAGCTCCGCCAGGGCATGGGAAATCTGAAGGCGCTGGCCGTCGTTCAGCTTCGCTCCCGTCGCCAGATCCTCGAAGGAAATGACTCCCTGATTATAATACTTGAACTTGGTCCTCTTCTGCATGCCGGAGACATCAAAGACGTTGGGCACGGGAAGATGTTCCGTGCAGTGATGCCAGAATCCGCAGTCATATGGATCGGAGCAGTGCGGCCCGATATCGTCTCCCGGTTCATCCGGATTCAGAATGGTCTGTTTCAGCGAAGCGGTTCTGGCCTCAACATCGTCCTGCATGGCCCGCACCTGATCGGTCAGGTCCTCGATTTTAAAGAGCTTCTCAATCTCCAGTTCTTTTCCGCGCACATAACTGCGGTCCAGATGGACCAGACAGGCTTTCGTGACGGTGAAGCCGAGATGCTCCAGCACATACATCTGGTAGGCCACATCATGGTAATAGATCTCATGCACCGAAGTGGCGCTCTTCACCTCATAGAGCTCCGCTTTTCCGTCCGGCAGATTCCGCAGAATATCCACACTGCAGAACATTCCGTCATAGGCGAAAGATGCTTCCGCGATGTTTTCCACGCCATCTTTAAGCAGGCGCTCCGTCTCGGCGATCATCTCGATAAGATCGCCGTAGGGCACTTCGCGGAAGTCTCCGAAAAGTCCCATGGCCAGGTCACCGACGGCCAGTCCGGTCTCAAGGACATTCTGATCCATGACGGAGTCGTCAAAGAGTTCCGGCCGATGCTTCTTCAGCCAGAGCATCTTCGGGCACTGCACGCCGGAGCAGTACAGAGATTTGGATAGATTGGTGGACATAGGCAATGGTGCTCCTTTTCATGATGCAGAGGGTTAAGTAATCTAAAACGCAGTTTTTTATTCTGTTATTCTATCATTATCGAAAGCTGAACTTACAGATTTCGTACTTGTATAAAGCTACAGTAAGTCTCCGAAGTATTTGGCCAACGCGTCATTACTGCTCCTGCGTAGGATCTCTAAATCATGATCTGTCAGCCGGTGCATGATGCTCCGATCCATACGGATAACACCGAGAAATTTTGAATGGCTCATGAATCCCATGTCTTCAAAACGCTTGAAGGGCATATTCAGGATCAGTCTTTCGACATCTTTCTGTGTATACCCTCCTTTTGTAAAAATACACGGTTTCTTTTCCGGTACCTTTCCTGCCTGAATCCGGTCCTCATAGAATTGCGCAAAGCTATCTGTAACCCCTTCAAGGCTGGCCTCCCCCTCCTGGTTCATCTGGTCAAGAAGAGCAAGGACAAAGACCGGCTTGTAGGAATAGCTCATCGTCATTTCTCTCGCCATCTGAAGAAACATGTCTTTTCTGTTAGTATCCGTGATCAGCTTCCATCCGAATTGTTTTGCATATTCCGCCGGTCTTTCGCGGTTAAAATACTTAAAACTGCGATGCTCACTGATCGGAACCTCGAGATCCGGGACGATTTTCCCTTCTTTGATATATTTCTCGATGGTTTCGCTTTGGGCACTGACCGATCTGATCAGTTCCATCTGGGACACCATATCTTTTGCCTGTTCCTGCCAGTTAAAAAGATCGACTACCTCGAAGTCCAGCGCATGCACAGGATAATCAATGAGGGCATCCGGTTTCTCTCCTCTGGCAAACATTTCATTGTCCCAGTGGATTCCGCCTTTTTTGCCGAGAACCATTCCTCCCGGATGGTAATTCTGAATATTAAAGAGCCGGTGCATGGAATACGGGCAGTTAAAAATATTCGCATTATCCACGAAGTCAAATACCATCAGGAAATCTTTACCTTTGCAGGTGCGCATTCCGCGTCCGAGCTGCTGCATATAGATTGTCTTTGACATGGTAGGCCTTGCCATGAACAGGACCTGAGTATGCGGACTGTCCCATCCCTCATTCAGCAGATCACACGCACAGAGGACTGGAATCTCTCCGTTTTCGTACTGCTCCAATATCTTTTTTCTTTCAGCAGGCTTTGTTTTTCCGGAAACGCTGGCAGCCATTATACCTGCTTCTCTGAATAATGCAGCCACTTCGTCAGCATGACGTACCGATGTACAGAAAACAACCGTCTGCTTATTCCGTACGTACTCTTTCCATGTATCAACAATCAGCTGATTCCTTCCCGGTACCATTATCGTACTTTCAAGGTCCAGGGTGTTATATCGAAATCCGTTTATTCTTACATCACGCAGATCAATATTCGTCTTGATTCTGATGCAGCGAACCGGCACCAGTACCCCTATTTCAACAGCTGTCTTGATATCCAGCTTGTGTGCAACGCTCTGAAAAATCTCCAGCAGATCTTCGCCGTCTGTCCTCTCCGGAGTTGCAGTCAGCCCAAGTGTAAACTCCGGGCGGAAATAAGACAGGACTTTTTTATAAGTATCCGCTGTCCCGTGATGGCATTCATCGATCACAAGATAAGCAAACTGTTCCGGCGTAAATGCATCAAGGTTTCTTTCTACACTCTGAATGGATGCGCAAAGAACAAACGCATCTATCTCTCTGTAATTCTCTACGAACCTGCCTACAGTAACCTGCGGCCACAGTCTGCGAAACTGTTCATACGCCTGGTAGACAAGTTCTTTAGTATGGGCCAGGAAGAGCACTCTTTTGCCATATGCTTTTGCATCTGATACTGCTGTTACAGTCTTTCCTGTTCCTGTAGCTTCATATAGCATGGCAATACTCTTGCCGGATTCTCTCATCTCTGAAAGATTGTAGAGTGCCTCCTTCTGGTGATGCTTCAGCGCAAAGGTTTCCCCCAGCTGCTGAGGCATGTCATCATCCATCAGTGTCAGATGCGGGTCATTGCCGAAGAACGTAACCAGTTCATCTTTAACCCGTTCTTCTGACTTCTCCAGCTGCCGGTCTGTCCAACGGAAGACTTTCCAGCCCTCATGTACCATACTGTTCTGTTTCAGGAGATCATCCGTATACTTGTCCTGGGAGACTTTTGCAGGATCATGCCATGTCGTTCCATCGACTTCGATCGCGACTTTTCCGTCAGCAGAATTGAAGGCATAATCAATGGAACGATGATTGCCGTAAATGTCTACAAAGGGATATTGCAGATAGACATACTGCCCTTTCTCCGGGCCGAACACATCGCAGAACAGTTGTATGAATCTTTCTTCCGCGCTGCTGTTTCCGGCGCGGTTCGCCTTAACTGTCGGCATTGCTCAATTCTCCACAACTTCTTTTAAAAGGATTTTTCTGTTGAAACTTCCTCTCTCATGAGCCTTTCTGACTCTGACCTGTTCCACTTCTTCAGGTGAAAAACCTCGTGCAGATGCTGCGGCATAGATTACTTCCAGCAGATCTGCCAGTTCTTCAATGCTTCCGGATTCGTGGTATTCCGCAAGTTCTTCATCCAGTTTTGCATCAATCATACGGAGATAATTCTCATCCGACAGGACTTCGGTTGTACAGCTCTTCCCTGAGGATCGAATTATGTCCGGAATATAGTCTCTGACAAGTTTGTTGTATGTTTTAATCACAAGAATACTCCTTATACAAGATAACCGTTATCATAAAAGAGCATAAATTCCCAAAATGCATTATAATAAAGCCGATACAAAAAGTAAACTGTTTTCTCGTCTTAATGTCCAAGTTTCCTACACTTCTCGTCTTAATGTCCAAGTTCCCTTCCTAACAGAAACTCCATGCAGTGATTGTTCAAAAAATGATGAACCGACCGAATCATTCCGGTCGGTCTATTATACTGCATGGTGCACTATAGTATAGCAGATTATTGGCCCATTCGTCAGCAGGAACTCTCAATGCGTCTACGGCCTGCTGAGCAGTCATACTCATGGTCTCTATCATGGCTTTCAGATTGCTGAGTTTTTTCCTGCCTGCCCTCAGCCCCGACTTCTTCAAATTCCTTACACCTGTATTCCAACACTTCCTAGAATACCCTGTTAAGTCTTTCAACAGCTCAAAAATCCATTTGCAGTGATCCGAATTCGGACATATCTGTCATCTGGGAGGCTTTCTCTTTCATCTCTACATACATCATCTGGTATCTGTTCTCAAGAGATGATCTGCGGTGTCACACTCAAAATCCGACGATTGGCGGACCTATCTTAAGCTGAATGAAATCCGAGGACAATTGAACGTTGCATTCTGCCTATCTGAAATTTTGCGGATTCCGCATTTTTATCACTTATATCCAACTAGATTTGATGCTTCTCTTTTCTCCGATTCCTGACACATAATTTGGTAAAATATCCGCGGGAGAAGATTTCTGAACCAAGCTGAATCAGTTTTTGACTTTCATTTACTGACACGCTTGATAATATCACGGTGTCGTGATACTATTATTCTGAAAGTAGATTGAAATCCACAAAGATGAGTTGTTGAAAATCTGGGAGACACAGGAATTTCAGCCGCTGGCTCCGTTGGAGTAAGGAGGCACGTATGTTCCACAAAGTGAAAAGTGTTATGGCATTGCCAGACTATGACCGCCGGAAGGCGGTCATATTTTTTGAGTTCTTCTAAGAAAACGTTGATTTAATCCTATATTTTCCCAATTTTTAGTATATGGAAGCTAAACCCGTCAATTCAGCACCGCCTCTTCTTCAGGCAGCCATTCTATCTTCTCAAACCATGCGTCTTCATTTTTGTACACATGTATAAAGTCGATGATTGTCCCATATTTCTCGGGAAACAGGCTCTCACAGTAACGGGTGGGGAAATGGTGCGGGACGATGCCAATGTAATCAGTGGCCTCAAATCGCGCAAGAAATTCCTCAGCTTCTCTGATGATAACTGGAAGTCCTGCGGAAGACAAGGCAAGGTAGAAACTCACAGCTTCAAACTGACGTTTTATTCCGGCAACTGCAAAGTAATAGCCTGCCTTTTCCTTTCTCCTGTTGTAATCTTCTTTATTGATTTTTCCGGTTCGCAGAAGCCAATCAAGATCATGGCTATCATTCCGTACATACAGTTCAACATGGGTGCTGTTGCCACCGGGGACGACTTCCCAGGGATGACCGCCTCCTCTTTTGCTGAAATACCACTCATCCCAGGCAGCGGGAGAATCGAAGTCAATGCCGGGTCCGGCGTTGAGGCCGTGCCCCTGCCCAGTCAATCCTTCATCCCTCCCGTCTGCATAATGCATATAGAGATCAGGGAGAGAGAAACCACTGCATTCCTTGCCAATGGCTTCATATCCAATTTTACAGGCGTGAAAGAAGTCATTTGCTGTGAAGTCTTTGATTCGCCCGATTTTCTCTTCATCATTAATTCCGGAAGTGATGAGCTTTTTGAATTCCTGGACAGCATCCTCAGACAGACCGTCATATGCACTGTCCTTTGCATCCGGCTCATATTCCCACAGCACCTTCCTTTTGATGACTCCTACACGGAACTGATAGGGGAGTTCCTTCT
>Ga0256405_10010233_pt1 | contig 12476 bp, 9 predicted proteins | sample RumenRJG_02DNA_FD_189096 | JGI IMG/M metagenome (GOLD analysis project Ga0256405, IMG submission 189096) | Bovine rumen microbial communities from Lethbridge, Alberta, Canada - RJG_02 | ecosystem: Host-associated > Mammals > Digestive system > Stomach > Rumen | place: Canada: Alberta | collected...
TGCTCCCAGAGTTTTCTGTCTACAATAAAATATTCCTGTTCAGGACCCACCGTTGTAGAAACATGTGAAACATTCGATTTTCCAAACAATTTGAGAATACGCAAAGTCTGCTCGTTAAGGCTTTCCATAGAGCGGAGAAGCGGAGTCTTTTTATCAAGAGCCTCACCTGTATATGAACAGAATGCAGTAGGAATACAAAGTGTATGTTCCTTTACAAAAGGGTATGCCGTCGGATCCCAGACAGTATAGCCGCGAGCCTCGAATGTAGCACGGCGACCTCCAGAAGGGAAAGAAGAAGCGTCTGGCTCACCCTTGACAAGCTCTTTTCCGCTGAAACTCATAATAACAGTTCCGTCATCCTGAGGAGTGATAAATGAGTCATGTTTCTCTGCCGTAATACCAGTAAGTGGCTGGAACCAGTGCGTATAGTGGGTAGCACCTTTCTCTATTGCCCACTCCTTCATGGCATGGGCAACAACATTAGCAACATCAAGTTTTAGCGGCTCTCCGTCATCAAGAGTCTTTACAAGAGCTTTGTAAGTCTCTTTAGGCAGTCGCTCACGCATAACTTTTTTATTGAAAACCATGCTTCCAAACAATTCAGGTACGTTCACCATACGGTCCCCCTAATCAGAATAAATAAAAAAGGCGATGTACACATTCTTTCTTTTTTAAGAAAAAGGAATATGTACATCGCCTTTGATGTATGCTTATTTATATAATTTTATCAAAAAAACGTCAATGGGCTTAAAAAACTTTTTTGATATTTGCCTAAATCGCAAATTTAGAGTATATAAGTAAAGAATGCGTATGAAAAAACTGATTTCTTTAATAACTATCACAATATTAAGTGCTGCAATGCTGTTTTCCGCAGAAATAACGCTTCCTACAGGAGAGAAAATCCGCGGTTCTATCATAAAAAAGACCGCAGACGGTACGATTCTTGAAGTAAGGCTTGTGCACAAAACAGATGTCTCCACACCGCTAGGCATTTTTCCTGCGACAGGCAAACTTGTCTACTACCCTTGCGGAGTACTTGAATCATTCAAATTTAACGAGCCGACCGCTGTTCAGATTGGCAAAAACAAAATAAACATCTCGCAAGCAGTTTTTTCCGAGGAAGGCGCTGTAATAAAAGCCGAGATAAAGGTAGACACACCGATTGAAACTCCTTACGGCACGGTCACGGCTTCGCAAATGCAAAACATTGAGTTTTACGGCAACGGAAACATAAAATCCCTGCTGCTCTCAAAGCAGAGTCAAATCACGATTGATTCCGAGAGGGTTGTTGCCTTTTCAAAAAGCGAGCTTAAATTCCATGAGAACGGAAAAATCGCATATATTAACCTACGCTCACCAGCAAAACTAAACACGGTATTTGGAAAAATCAAGTGCAAAGAGAAATCAGAAGTTTTTTTCGATGAACAGGAAATTGCTTACGAGTTCTCGCTAGGAACTATCTATAAATGCCAGATTGAAGGGAATGAAGTTATTCTGGACGGTTTTGCTCCTATAAAAATGAACGCGAACAATGTCCCAAGAATATTCAGAACCTACAAGAATGAGTTTAGGATTGGTCGGTTCAACCTGAAACTTGACGCAAACGAGGATGTCAGTATGCTTGTACGCTGCTACGATGACGGTTCATACGCCTTCGTAACTTTCGCAGGAGATTGCGAGACACGTATCAGCCTCACAGTAAATGACTCATCAAAAAAGATTTCTGTAAACGGTTTTTTCATCACGCCAGACAAACAAAAGCTTTGTGCATGGAAAAAAGCAGAAAACTCGCAAAAATCAGATTTGTACATCTTTAACGCGGCTCAAGACGGAACGACAGGATGCAAGGAGTACAAAGAGCGTTTTTATGACTACTACCAGTATTTACGTAAACACTACAATGAAATATTTGAGCAGGCTCCTTTCAAGGTAAACTCAGACGGAGCCATAACAAGCTATGTCTCAGCCTTTAAGAGCAGCAAGCCAAGCTACACAGATTTTGTCGAGTAACTGGCTTTCTAAAATGAAACGCCAGTAAGCCTTACTTAGTTGACATCTGCGTAGTGTACAACTCATAGTACGCACCATGGTGCTGCATCAGCTCCTCGTGCGTGCCTTGATCCGCAATGCCCTTGTTATCAATTACAATTATAAAGTCAGCGTTCTTTACAGTACTCAGCCTGTGAGCAATCACAATCGTAGTCCTGCCCTTTGAAAGCTCCTCAAACGCACCTTGAATTTTCTGCTCCGTAACAGAATCAAGGGCACTAGTCGCTTCATCAAGAACAAGAATCGGCGGATTCTTCAGAAAGACGCGAGCAATGCTTATTCGTTGTTTTTGACCGCCAGAAAGCTTTATACCTCGCTCACCTACAATCGTATCAAATTTTTGAGGCATAAGCTGTATGTCGTCATAAATCTCAGCACGGCGGGCGGCAAGCTCAATCTCGGCGTCCGTGGCATCAGGTTTGCCGTAAGCAATATTTTCCCTTACGGTTCCTGCAAACAGAAAAACGTCCTGCTGCACAAAACCAATCTGCTGCCGCAAAGATTTTAGCGTAACAGTCTTTATGTCAGTTCCGTCAATCAGGATTTTACCGTCAGTACAGTCATAAAAACGCGGCAGCAAGTGGCATACAGTAGTCTTTCCGCCACCGCTGGAACCTACTAGGGCAAGTTTTTTTCCAGCCGGCAGGTTAAAGCTGAGATTCTCAATAACCGAGCCATTCTCGCCATAACCAAACGTCACATTCTGATACTCTACAGCCCCGCAAACATTCTCCATGACTGCGGCATCAGGGATTTCATCCGTCTCCTCATGGGTATGCATAACCTCGCTAAAACGCAAAAAGCCTGCCATACCTGTCGAAAACTGCTCAACAAAGTTTGTCAGGCGGCGGATTGGCTGCAAAAAGGCCGCTACGAACATATTCGCCGCCACAAGGTCGCCAAGAGTCATCTCTCCTTTCAAAATAAAATATCCGCCAACGGCAAGAACAACAACGGCAAGGGAATGAGTCGCAAATTCCATGCGGCTGTGGAACTTTGCCATCATGCGGTAATAAAAACGCTTTGCAGAGATAAAATCCTCATTGCTTTTCTCAAACCGCTTTATCTCATATTCCTCATTAACAAAGACTTTAGTTACCCTAGCCCCGCTTATCGCACTCTCAAGGTCAGCATTTATCGTAGCAGTCTGGGATTTTACCTGCTTGCTTGACTTCATTATGCCGTTCTTGCTGGAACGGGTCATAAAAATCATCAGAGGAAGGGCAAGAAAAACAACTGCCGCAAGTTCCCATCTTATGCGGAACATTACGATAAACGCACCGCCCAAGGTAAGGACTGATATAATCAAATCTTCGGGACCATGATGAGCAAGCTCGGAGACTTCAAACAAATCCGTGGTAGCCCTGCTCATTATCTTTCCCGTGCGGTTCTTGTCAAAAAAACTGAACGACTGCTTCTCAATGTGCTCAAAAATATCGCGGCGCATATCCTTCTCAACGTAAACGCCGAACATATGCCCTAGATAGGAAATGAACCATTGCCCCGCAGCCCTGAAAATATAAAGCAAAAAACAACCTGCGATAATCAGCACGAATGTTCTGAGCGTCTTATCGGGAGCTTCTCCATAGCATGGGAGCACCTCATTCAATGTGTATCTTGAAATAACAGGAAAAGACAAATCAATGAGCGAAATCAAGAGCGCAAACAGCAAATCCGCAAAAAAAAGTGGTAAATGAGGTCTAAAGTACGACAAAAAGAATCTTAAGTCATTCTTCGTAACATGAATCTTAGAGGAGTGTTCCATAAAAATAATTTTATCAGAAAAAATATTTTTTCAAAATCCTTTGCTTGCCGTTTCTATAATTTATGTTAAACTTATATTAATGTTTTTTTATGATATTTTAGTCTGACATCATTTTTGGTAAAGGAGCTCTAATGGGAAAAAGAAGAGAAAGTCTTTTATTCAAATTCGGCATTATTTTTATCACATTCACCATAGTCATGCTTATTCTCAGTGGAATAGCAACCTACTACAACCAGAATAAGTCATACAAGCTAGAAAGGGAAGAAAGCATTCAGTACGTTGCCTCTTATCTCGATAATCTGCTCTTAACAGAAGGCGAAAACTTTGCCTATTATCAAAAATACTTTCTCTCCCATTACAGAGACATTTTGATTCCCCTCAATTTTGGCACAACGGAGATTCAGCTCTCAAAAAAGAACTATGAGAAGCTGTTCTCAGAAAGCTATCCAGGCAAAGTACTGGGCAAGGATATTTCATTTGAAGAACTTTCTGACGAAGTCAAGCTTGCGTTCACAATCTATCACCATGAATATTTTCTTGATAAATTTGAAAAAGCAAGAAAACTTTTTAATCTGATTTATGTAGAATACATCATTCCATTTGAATCTACAGAAACCGAGACCCTTGACGTCATGTATGCCCTTGACGCGTTGCGTGATGAACGTATCGTAGACGGAAAAAAATACATAGAGCTTGGGATTACAGTTCCTCACAAGCTTAAAAACCATAAAACTGAATTTGAAGCATGGAACACAGGAAAGAGACCTTCTGGCTTTGACACTTTTGATAATGAATACGGTAAAACCTATGCTTTCTACTCGCCTGTAATCATAAACGGAGAAAAACTCGGTGTCATCGGCGTTGAAGTTGAGATTGCTAAAGTCAATAAGAACATTTTGCACAACACGCTTACTCAAGCAGCCGCAATAGGAAGTATTCTGATTATCTGTGTCATAATCATGCTGATAATCATCTACAAAAAATACATCTCAAAGCTTGAGCATTTAAAGAACAACATAGGCGATTATACAGTAAAAAAAGACGTTTCTATCACAAGCGAAATAGAACGAAACGCAACTGGCAATGACGAAATTTCAATTCTCGCAAAGCAGTTCTCATCGATGGTTCTGGAGATTGAGAATTACATGAAAACCCTCCTTGCCACCACAAAGGAACTGAAAGATACAAAGCTCCATGCAACCGTGATGAGCGAGCTTGCCACAAAAGATGCCCTTACAGGAATACGCAACAAGACCGCTTATGACAAAGAGTTTGCACGCCTAGAATGGTCAATAGAAGAAGGAACGGCAGAGTTCGGGATTGCTATGGTCGACTTGAATTTCTTGAAGCGTATAAACGACACCTACGGTCATGAACAGGGCAACATCGCTATCAAAAAGCTGTGCTACATAGTCTGCCACGTATTCGAGCATTCCCCTGTATTCAGGATTGGCGGTGATGAATTCGTCATAATTCTTGAAAACGACGACTACAAAAATATCGAATCCCTTATCAAGGAATTCAATGACAAGCTAGAGGCAATGTCAAAAGAAGAAAACCTTGAGCAATGGGAAAAAGTCTCAGCAGCGATTGGCTACGCTCTTTATAATGCCTCGATTGACTCAAGTGCCGCAAACGTCTTCAAACGTGCGGACAAAGCTATGTATAACCGAAAAAGAGAGATGAAAGCCATTCGTGAGAACTAAACATCAATAAGCGAAGTTTGCCTACAGGTAAGCGTCTCCAATATTCACAAAGATTTCAAAACTCTGCTATAATTTTATTATGAATGATTTTGAAAACAACAACATAACACAAGACGAGGAGACTCAGGAAAATCCTCCTGTAGGTCCAAAAACAGCACTTGTAACAATCATTGGTCGTCCGTCAGCTGGAAAGTCAACATTCTTGAATACAGCAGCAGGGGAACCAGTCTCGATAGTCTCTGCAATTCCGCAAACGACACGCAACGCAATACGCGGTATAGTAAACACATCATTAGGACAGTTGGTTTTTGTTGACACGCCGGGCTATCACGACTCTGAAAAGAAGATGAACCTTCGCATGAGAAACATCGTTGCCGACAATCTCGCAAACTCCGATGCGATTCTCTACATTATAGACGCAACAAGGAACTGCGCGGAAGAAGAGCGGCTTATAACAGCCCTACTTGAAGAGCACACCGACAAACTTGTAATCGCAATAAACAAAACAGATGAAAAACAAGCAATGCTTGTGCACGTACACAATTTTATCAACGCGCACCTTAAAGCTGTTCCTGCGAACAGGATTCTTGAAATCTCCGCAAAAAACGATGTCGGTATAAACGACGTTCTAAAAGCACTTTATGAAATTGCACCAGAAGCTCCTAAACTTTACTCCGAGGAATTCTACACCGATCAGGAAGTTGACTTCAGAATCGCAGAAGTAATCCGAGAACAGGCTATCAACAGGCTTGACCAGGAGCTTCCGCATTGTATTTATGTCCAAATTGCCGACATGGAAATGAAAACACCAAGCAAGATGTGGTGCCGCGCATTTCTGTTCGTTGAGACAGAAAGCCAGAAAGGAATTGTCATTGGCAAAGGCGCGCAAATGATAAAAACGATACGAATAGAAAGTATGAAGCAGCTTCGCAAGATTTTTGACTACAAAATTGACCTTGACCTGCAAGTAAAAGTTGACAAGAACTGGCGACAGAAAGACATCGTACTAAACAAGCTTTTGAAATAGCAAAGCTTTCAAAACAAGGGGCATAAGCCCCTTGTTGTATATTAGCGTCTGATTGTCACAGAACCGTCACCCCTAGCAATGAATACTATAGGGCGGATTTTTGTAAAGAACCCGACTTCAACGACACCTGGCAGCAAAGAGATGTTTTTCTCCATCTCGCAAGGGTCAACAGGGCTAGCCCAAGTACAGTCAAGGATTTGGTTACCGTTGTCTGTAATAACAGGCCCACATTTCCGCACACCCTCGCGAAGAACGCAAGTCGCACCCATTTTTGCAAGGGATTTCTCAACAGAACGCCGAGAGCCGCCTATAATCTCAACAGGAAGAGGAAATTTAGTTCCCATATTCTGAACATCCTTGCTCTCATCAGCAACGATGGCAAAACGCTTTGAGCTGTAAGCTACAATCTTTTCAAGGAGAAGAGCCGCACCGCCTCCCTTTATCAAGCGGTTATCGCCGTCAATCTCGTCCGCGCCGTCAATTGTCAAGTCAAGCTCACCGTCTATGCAGCGGTCATTGAGCGAATATACAGGGATTCCAAAATCCTTGCAGCAGTTCTCAGTCTGAAAACTTGTCACAACGGCTTTTATGTCTTTTATAGTGCCGTCGGTGATTCTCTCAAAAAGGCGTTTTACAGCAGGAATGGCGGTGCTTCCTGTTCCAAGCCCGATTTTCATTCCGCTAAAAATCAAGCCTTCCTGAATCAACGTGTCAATTGCAGTACGCGCAGCAAGGATTTTCTGTTCATCTTTTGAAATCATGAGTTTTCTCCATATATTTTCTGAAAGAGTTTTGCTTGTTCCTCTCCCTGAAACTCCAACATAGAATAGCCATTGCAAACACGGCATCCTGCACGGCGGGCACGTGTCAGCATTGCTGTAGACTCTGGCTCATAGATAATGTCGTAAACAATCTCTGTTCCTGCAAAATCATAGAACCAAAGCGGGTCATTCACCTCGTTCGGTTCGTCTGTGTTCCCCATACCCTTAGAAGTGGTCTGAATTATGATATCCGAGTATTTTTTTAGCTTCACAAAAGCCGTACCAGCATCAAGGCTCTCGCTCTCAAAACCGTATTTTTCGGCAAGAAGCCGTGCTTTTACAAGGGTTCTGTTAAAAATACAGGCTTTGGCACCAAGTTCCTTGACAACATAACAGATTGCTTTAGCGGCTCCTCCTGCCCCAATTATAGCGACTCTTTTACCACGCAAGGTCTCAAGTCCCGTAAAAGAAAGCAAGGAGCGCGCAAAACCCGTGCAGTCCGTGTTGTAGCCAACCCAAGCATCATTCTCATATACAACGGTATTACAAGCACCAATATCCTCTACCTTGTGGTCAACCTTATCAAGGAATTTTATGATTTCCTCTTTGTGCGGAACCGTAACGCTGAATCCCTTTATACCCATCGTCTGGACAAAATCAAAGGCACTTTTTGCCGTATCTGCCTTAAAAGGAATATAAACAGCATTCATGTTATTCGTTTTGAATCTAGTGTTGTGAATCAACGGGCTTGAAGTCACTTTAAGCGGGAATCCTGTGATACCAAAAAGCATTGTATCCTTGTTCATGTCCTTAAAACGGTACAACTCGCAAAGAGTTTTAGGGTCAAGATGACCTATATCGGACAAGTTGGACAAAAGTTCGGCAGGCGATGTGTAAGTAAGATAAGAGTTGAACCGCTCCGAAAGGATTCGGGTAGGAAGCCCAAAAGAGCCCATGGCGCAAATAATCTGCTCTGAATCTTTCAAATCGGCAACTTCTTTAGCCAAATCTGCAATATCAGAAAGGTCATGTGGCATAAATGCAATTTTAGGAATTTCAAATCCTGTCTTGCGCATTTTCTCAATTCTTTCCGCGATATTTTTAACAGGATTATGCATATCATGGAAAGAGCGGATTATCTTTATTCCAAAAGCAAGCGCGGCATCGTTCAAGCTCGGAACATTAAAATCTTCCTCAAAATCTACATAATCAAAAACTTTTTCCTGCTTTGCAGAAAAAGACATTGCCATTGCAAAAAGTATGGTTCTGGAACCTTCGCCCTCATCATATTGACCACCATCACTAACTCGGCGAATAGTCAGGATACATGGCATAGGAACCATTGATGGGAACACCCTTGCTTTTAGACGCTCATTTTCCTCAAGAAAATCAACACGAAGCTCAACCAAATCAACATAACTCTTGTATCGCTCTGCAATCGCAGCATCCTCTGCAAGAGTTTTTCCAGTCAGACAAAGACAAATCAACGGTCTGGCCAATTTTTCCTCCTTAGAACAACTCCAACTACATTGTATCGCAACGCATGGATTTGAAAAAGGATAAAATCAGATTTTTTTTAAGCCGATATTCGCATCAAAAGCACAGCAAAACACGACGCTTTTGTAAGGGGAAAAAATACGTCGCATTTACGGTGCGGCGTATTTTTTTGTGAGAGATGTGGCTAAACTTACTGATAATGACCTCTACATTCTGCAATTATCACATTATCCCCTGAATATCCTTGATTAGCACATTTATCTTTTTGAGCATTTTCTTGTCGGTTGTCTGCCAATAAAGATAATCTTCCCAGCCCTTTTCGTGCCAAAGAAGAGTAATTGTCAAATGTTGTGGACAGAAGTTTGAATCAGCAAAGTTTTAAGCAGCTTCTTTCAACACACCATTTTCAAATATTATATCTTTGGCAACGAGGTCGAGTTTTTCAAAGCCTCTCAAACGTCGCCATCCTTTTTCTGCCTGCCGGCAGAGCTTAAAGGCCATTGCAACACTTGCCTTCGCAGTTCCGTTTCCTTTTGTTGAGTTGTGTCTCAAACGAACTGTGGCAAATGTGGACTCAATAGGATTGCTGGTCCTTATATGAGTCCAGTGCTCAGCAGGAAAATCATAAAACCTGAACAAATCGTCTTTATCCTTTTTCAGATTTTCGACTGCCTTCTCATATTTTGCTCCGAAAGTTTCTATGAACTTGTCATAGGCTTTCAAAGCATTTTCCCTGGTATCTGCCATGTGCATGTCGCGTATCATTTCAGTTGCTTTTCTCTGAACGCACTTCGGTACAGCGATACGCACCTGCTTTCGCTGTATATCAAGGATATCTGCCGTCTTATGAAACCAGCAGCGCTGTATTTTCATCTGACCCCAGATTTCGTCAACGGCATTCTGGAATCCGAGCGCACCGTCACAAATTGCAAGTTTCGGCGCCTTGCTGAGTCCCCGGGATTTCAAGTCAAGAAGGACTTCCCGCCAGCTCTGCGTGCTCTCACGGATACCGGGCTCTATCGCCACAAGATCCTTTTTACCGTCCGCTCCGACTCCAATCATAACAAGAAGACATGTCTTCTCGCCGTCAAGCCTTGATTTTATATACACTCCGTCCGCCCAGACATAAACATATTCCTTTCCCGTCAGGTCGCGTTTCTTCCATTCCTGAAACTCCTGCCCCCATTCTTTTGTAAGGCGGATTATGGTTGCCGGAGAAAATCCTTTGGAATCCGCTCCGAATACGCTGGAAAGAGCCTCCTGAAACTTGTTCGAGGAAACTCTCGCAAGGTACAGAGACGCTATCAAGGTCTCCACTGTCGGTGTTTTCCTTACGAACGGCGGCAGAATTTTGCTTACGAACTTCCGAGTTGCCTTCCTGTCGTCAACTCTCGGAAGCTTAACTTCAATGTTTCCGCACGATGTCTGAACCATGCGCTCCTTGTGGTACCCGTTTCTCACGACAAGCCTGTTGCCTTTATAATCAACAACATCACGCATCTCGTTCAGAAAGTTCTGCACTTCTTCCGCATAAATAGATTCAATCAGCTTCCGGCTTTCTTCCCGAATTTTTGCTTCAAGAAAATCAAAGCAAAAACTGTTTTCTTGTTCTGTTTTAAAGTGTAGAATGTTGTCCATAAGAGGTTTCCTTCGGTTTGTTGTTTTGTGCTAAAAACATTTTATCCGATTCAAACCTCTTTTTCTATTTACGCTTCCTTAAGCAGTCCACAACTTTTGATTATAACTCGCCAAAGAATCTTCATCTACTCAACCTCAATCAAATCGTGTTCCTGCAAAACGGCTTTGCCGCTGTCGATTTCAGAAACGATTTTTGACAAGTGCTGCATATTGCTTTCTGAATAAAACGGGTCGAGAGCCAAATCAAACGGTATTCGCTTTTCACAGATAACCTTTTTGGTGAACATTTTAAATGCGGCTGTTATAGAAATCCCCAACTGCTCGCAAATATTCTCAAACGAAGCTTTTTCGTCTGCATCCATTCTAAAGTTAATCATTGCCTGAGCCATATTTTGACCTCCGCCAGCATTATTGTAAAGCAAAATATAGCAACTGTAGAGCATAGTACACACCACAAACACAAACAAAGCAAACACAACAAAAAAAATACGTCGCATTTGAACTGCGGCGTATTTTCAAGATTTTGGACAAACACGTGGGCTGACATTTATCACAAGAGGTGGGGAGTTAGCTATTAACGTTGATTTGCAAGTTCTTGCACCTGCTCAAGAGGGAGTTTCGCTATAGCAGCAACTTTCTCTATGGGTAAAACATCTTCTTTTAGCAAGTCTTTTGCAACTTCAATTGCTTTTTCTTTTCTAGCTTCTTCAGCTCTTTCATTCCCATATTCTTCAAACGCTCTGCACATAGCTCTTGTTCCTCCTTTTTCTTGCTTATGAACCCGCACTCTCTCGGCGATTTCCGTATAATACATTTCGTCCGCATTACTCGAACAAAAATCGCACATCAACCGACCAATTGCGTAATTACCACGATACGAGCCATTTACAAAAATCGTATGCACACCGTCGTCATACGATTCACCATCAATTATCTTTTCAACTTTGTAAAGAGGCTTGCCTTTTTTCTTTATATCGTGCTCGGTGATAAAAATGATATACGTTTCGGGCAACTGGCTAAAATCGTCTTTCTTTTTGAGCGAGTGGCTGTCAATCATCGCTTGATTGTATCTTGCACGACGTTCTGACGCACCTTTATCTGCTCGTTGTATCTCACTGTTATACTGTTTGCCGTTCATGTCGATTGCGAAAATATCCAGTCTTACTGAACGCCAAAAAATGTTGTGCATCTCTTTTTGCGTTAAGCAACTTTTCACGGTCAAATCTGTTCGGTCGAGCAGTATCCGCAAAAGGAATTCCGTGAGCTTGTTATCGCCTGAAAACACGATTGTCATAAAATCATCATCCATCAATCGCAAAGACTGGATTCTCTCCATCATCTTCTGTATTACAGTTCGCCTGAATTAGCCACAGACAGTTCACCGATAAAAACCAAAAATCAGTCCAAGAGAAATGACCAGAAACTCAGTCTCTTAGAGCTTAGTTTAGTTTGACGCCGGTAGTTCGGCGTTTGTTGCTTATCCCCTGAGCGTTGTCAGGGGATAAGATTCACATTCCTTTCCGTGGTAACTGTTGCCAAGCAGGTTGAAAATCAGGGCATCGTCAAAGATTCTGTCCAGGGCGCAAAGAAGTGAATCGTCCTCGTTGAAGTTCTACTTCCACTGAGACGGCTGCTTGTTGCTGGTAAAAATCATCGTGTACGGACTTTCCTTGTCGAAGACGCAGTGTCCGACCTCATCAATAATCAGACACGACGGTTTCACAAGGTTTGAGATGACTCTTTCGCTCCGGCCGTAGGCACGTGCCTGTGTGAACATGTCATTCATCTCGGACATCTTAATGAAGTAAGTCTTGAGCTTGTGCTGGCAGCATTCGTAGCCGCAAGCCATCGCAATGTGCGTCTTTCCGGTTCCAGCAGGTCCAATCAGCGCAACATTCTTGTGCGAATACAGAGTCGAAAGAGACTGAAGACCTTCCAGCTGGTTCACGTTCTTGCCGTGAACCTGGCTGAAATCAAAGTTCGCGAATGTCTTCGGGGATTTCAGCGGAAGCTTACTGAGCCGAAGCATCATC
>Ga0256405_10010234_pt1 | contig 12473 bp, 11 predicted proteins | sample RumenRJG_02DNA_FD_189096 | JGI IMG/M metagenome (GOLD analysis project Ga0256405, IMG submission 189096) | Bovine rumen microbial communities from Lethbridge, Alberta, Canada - RJG_02 | ecosystem: Host-associated > Mammals > Digestive system > Stomach > Rumen | place: Canada: Alberta...
AGGAGCTGAACCTGGACGGGCTCAAGCGGCCGATCCTCGTGGACTGCTGGGCGACGTGGTGCAAGAACTGCACGGCGATGGAGCGCAAGACGCTGAAGGATCCGCAGGTCGTCGAGGCGCTGAAGGACTTCACCGTCATCCGCCTCCAGGCCGAGGACATCGACGAGCTCCTCGCGCTGCCGGACTTCGCGAACATCCACGGGCTGCCCGCGTTCGTCATCTTCGAGTGATTTTGGCGCGGATGCGCTCGCATTTCGCGCGGCAGATGTGATATACTACGCACTTATCCACGCAAAGGAACGACAGATGAACAAGATAATCGCCGTGGCCGCCCTCGTGGCGGGTGTCGGTTGCGCGCTGGGCGCGCAGGACGTTGCGCCGCTGGAGGCGCCCGAAGAGGGCGGCATCCGGTTTGACGCGGGCGCGGATCTGCGCATCCGCCAGGAGATTCTGCACAACGTGCCGACGATGCCGGGCGGCGGCATGGTCGGCAATCCGGCCGTCTCGCGCACGAAGACGAAGAACCAGCTGCGCTTCCGTCCGCGCGTGTGGGCGGAGGTGAAGTTCGGCGACAGCTGGCGGCTCTACGGGCGGCTCGCCGACGAGTTCCGCGCGGGGCTTGTCCAGAAGACGCACGCGCAGACGTGGCCGGGCGAAGTGGTGGTCGACAACATCTTCCTTGAAGGCAAGAACCTGATGGAGGGCGTCCTCTTCGACGACGGCTGGGTCGATGTCGTCGCGGGCCGGCAGGACCTCTACGGGCTGTACGGCCTCAACCACATCTTCGTCGACGGCACCGCGGGCGACGGCTCGCGCACGTCCTACGCCGACCTGGTGCGCGTGGCGATCCACGTCGACGAGGACTCCTGGCTCGACCTCTTCGGTCTCCTGAACAAGGACCGCGAGTATATGCGCTTCGGCACGCGGCGCAGCCGTGACAGCACGCAGCTGACGGGCTTCGGCGGCAACGACACCGAGATGGACGACTGGGGCTTCGGCGCGGTCTGGAACTCGAAGTTCACGGCGTTCGCGGATGCGTCGGCGCGGGGGCTGCCCGTCAACTACCAGCTCTTCTTCATCCAGAAGGACACGGCGAGCTTCCACCGCCGCGGCGTCAAGCATCCGCGCCGCCAGGTGAACCTGATCGGCGCCAAGCTCGTGCCGCACTGGACCGAGAACCTCACGACGCCGCTGGAGGCGATGGTGCAGGTGGGCGAGAACGGCGAGAACAAGGACCTGACCGCGTGGGCGGGCTACGCCGGCGTCGAGTGGAAGGACATGTCGAAGAAGACGTGGCGGCCGTTCGCCGGCGCGGGGCTGCTCGTCCTGTCGGGCGACGAGGACGCGGCGCGCGAGGACGGCGGGCGCAGCGCGTGGGACCCGATGTGGTACCGCGGCGTCAACGATTCGGAAATGATGCTCTACGGCTCGAACTACGGCAGCGGCTGGTGGTCGAACATGATGAACCTGAAGACGACGTTCGGCGTCGAGATCTCGCGCCTGCACAAGGTCTCGGTGATGATGGGCCCGATCTTCGCGGAGGCGAAGGACGGCCTCGGCGGCGGCGACGGCCAGTACAAGGGCTTCCTCTCGCAGGCGCGCTACGATTTCCCGCTGTGGCGCGCGGACGCGGCGAAGGGCGAGCGCTTCGAGATCTTCGGGCACCTCCTCTTCGAATGCTTCAACCCCGGCGACTACTACGAGACGTCGAAGCCGGCGTACTTCGTGCGCTGGCAGGTCGATTTCAAGTTCTGAGGCGGGGCGCTTCACGCAATTTAACACAACAAGGAGAAGACAAAAGATGGAAGAGAAAATCAAAGCCAAGCTGGAGGAGCTGCGCGGCGGCCTCCAGGCGGACGGCGGCGACCTGGAGCTCGTCAGGATCGACGGCAAGGTCGTCTATCTCAAGCTCGTCGGACACTGCGGCTCGTGCCCGTTCGCGATGATGACGCTCAAGCAGGGCATCGAGATGGGTCTGCAGGAGATCGATCCCGAAATCACGGTTGAAAGGGTGACGGACTGATGAAGACGGTCAACGTCTCGCTCGTCGGCGTCGGCGGGCAGGGAATCATCCTGACGGCGGACATCCTCGCGAAGACCGCGGCGATCGCGGGCTTCGACGTGAAGAAGTCCGAGATCCACGGCATGGCCCAGCGCGGCGGCAGCGTCTCGTCGCAGGTGCGCTTCGGCGCGTCTGTCGCCTCGCCCATCATCCAGGAGGGGACGAGCGACATCCTCGTCAGTTTCGACAAGCTCGAGGCCGTGCGCAACGCGCATCTGCTGGCCGCGGGCGGCGTCGCGGTGGTGAACGACCTCTACCTCGTGCCCGTGACGGTCTCGTCGGGCCAGCAGGCGGACGTGCCCGACCTCGACGCGCGCGTGAGGGCCATCCCGAACCTCAAGCTCATCGACGCGATGAAGATCGCGACCGACGACGTCGGCAACGCGCGGACGATGAACATGGTGATCGCGGGCGCGCTCTCGACGCTCTGCCCGTTCAAGGAGGAGGACTGGCTGCGGGCGATGGGCGAGATGCTCACGGGACCGAAGGCGAAACTTCTCGACATCAACAAGAAGGCGTTCGCGCTCGGTCGCGCGGCCGCCCGGTAAGATCCGTTCGACCGAAGCTGAAAGGGGTGTCATGATGGGCATGTGGAACCGCGCCGCCGAGACGATGTCGCGGGACGAACTCGCGAAGGTTCAGCTGGAGGGCCTCAGGAAGTCGCTCCGCCGCGTGTGGGACAACGAATTCTACCGCACGCGGCTGCAGGCGGGCGGCGTCGCCTCGCCGGACGACGTGCAGAGCCTCGCCGACCTTGAAAAGCTGCCGTTCTTCACGAAGGACGACTTCCGCGAGGCGTATCCGCTGAAGATGAACTGCGTCGACCGCCGCGATCTGCTGGAGTTCCACATGTCGAGCGGCTCGACGGGCACGCCGGTCGTGATGGCCTACACCAAGAACGACCTCCTGCAGTGGTCGGAGTGCATGGCGCGCTGCCTGACGATGGCGGGGCTGGAGAAGGGCGATGCGTTCCAGATCATGCCGACGTTCGGCCTCTTCAACGGCGGCTTCGGCTGCTACCACGGCTGCCGCAAGGCGGGGCTCTTCTGCGTGCCGGCGTCGTCGGGCAACACCGAGCGCCAGATCCGGCTGATGAAGGACTTCAAGGTCAAGGGCTTCTGCTCCGTCGTCAGCTACGTGCCGCGCATCATCGAGAAGCTCGACGCGCTCCCCGAGGGCGAGCGCGACCTGCCGTACCTGAAGGTCGGCATCTTCGGCTCGGAGACGTTCTCGGACGAGACGCGCCGCCGCATCGAGTCGCGCCTGGGGATCGAGTGCTTCGACATCTACGGCATGACCGAGACGGGCGGCATCGGCACGACGGGCCAGGACTGCCGCTGCCACGCGGGCCTGCACGTCTTCGAGGACCAGTACATCACCGAGGTGATCGACCCCGTGACGGGGAAGGTGCTGCCCGACGGCGAGTACGGCGAGCTCGTCTTCACGTCGCTGACGCGCGAGGCGATGCCGATCCTGCGCTACCGCACGCACGACATCTGCCGCATCCTGACGCGCGAGACGTGCGCCTGCGGGCGCACGAGCCTTCGGATCGACCGCATCACGGGCCGCACCGACGACATGCTGATCGTCAAGGGCGTCAACTTCTATCCGCGCCAGGTGGAGCAGGCGCTCATGGAGATCCCGGGCGTCAAGGACGAGTTCCAGATCATCCTCGAGGAGCGCCACGGCATCACCGACGTGACGGTCAACGTCGAGGCGGAGCCGGGCGTGACGGGCCACACCGTCGCCAAGCACCTCAAGGAGCGGCTCGGCTTCCTGCCGAAGGGAGAGGTCTTCCCGATCGGCGCGCTGCCGCGCAGCGAGGGCAAGGCCAAGCGCGTCATCAAGCGTCGGCTCGACTAGAAAAACGCGCGCGGCCCCCTTGATTTCCGCGCCGATATTCGGTATCATATACGACAACTTTCCGACAGACACACAAAGGAGCATAAAGAAATGAAGTTCTCGACAATCATGGCAGTCCTGACGATTGCGCTCGCGGTGGCCACCACCGGGTGCCGCTACAGCAAGGCGGGCGCTGAAGGCGACGGCGCGGCGACGGCCGGCACGGGCGTCAGCGACCTCACGTCCGAGGTCGACGACGTGGACGTCGCCAACCAGAGCGGTTCGCTCGATGCGATCGCCGAGGGCGGCCGCTTCGAGGATCTCTACACGCGCTGCACCGACGTATCGTTCGATTCCGTCTACTTCGGCTTCGACTCCACCGTCGTGCCGCAGGGCGAGCTCGGCAAGATCGACGCCGTCGCCCAGCACTTGACGGACAACGGCAAGCGCGTCGTCGTCGTCGAGGGCAACTGCGACGAGCGCGGCTCCAACGAGTACAACCTCGTCCTCGGCGAGAACCGCGCGATCATCATCCGCAACTACCTCGTGCAGAGCGGCATCGGCGCCGACCGCATCCAGACGCGCAGCTACGGCGAGGAGCGTCCCGTCGCCGTGGGCCAGGGCGAGGCGTTCTGGTCGAAGAACCGCCGCGGCGACTTCGTGATCTTCCAGAAGTAAGCAAGGCGACCGTTTCACGTGCTGCTGGCGTTTCTCTTCGACAGCGCAGGCTTCGGCGAGTGGTTCGTGCTGCTCGCCGTTGTCCTTGTCGTGGTCGGCCCGAAGAACCTGCCGTCGACGGCGCGCCGACTCGGCCAGTGGTACGCGCGCTTCCGCCGCCACGCTGAGGCGTTCAAGCGCCAGCTGATGGAGATGGACGCCGAGCTGACGCGCGAGGCGGCGGACGCGACGCGCGAGGCGACCGACTTCTTCCGGATCGACGGCGACGAATCGGCGGCGCTGCCCGCCCGGACCGACATTCCCGGCTCTCCCGATGGCGATTGAGCTGATCAAGGATCCCGACGCGCGCAACGACCCGCCGCGCCCGCTGCTCGCGCACCTGACGGCGCTCAGGGACGCGCTCGTCTTCGCGGCCGTCGCCTGGGCCGTCTGCTTCCTCGTCGCCGCCGCGTTCTCGCCGGCGATCTTCGCGTGGCTCAAGGCGCCCGCGATGCAGTACGCCGAATCGATCGAAGGGCTCGACCTGACGAGCGGCTTCTCGGCGGCGATGTCCATCGGCGTGTGGGGCGGCACCGCGCTCAGCTTCCCGTTCCTCGCGTATGCGCTCCTGCGCTTCGTCTTCCCCGCGCTCACGCGGCGCGAGAAGGCGGTCCTGCTCGCGATCCTCGTGTTCGGCTCGGCGCTCTTCGCGGCGGGCGTCGCGCTCGCCTACGAGAAGACGCTGCCGCTCGTCGTCAGCACGCTCCAGTCGATCAACGGCTGGGTCGGGCTGCCGGTCGAGACGATCCGCATCGAAGGGTACATCTCGATCATCCTCAAGACGATCATCGCCTTCGGCCTCGTCTTCCAGCTGCCGCTCATCCTGCTCGTGCTGGGCTGGTTCGGCGTCATCACGAGCGCGGGACTGCGCGCGAAGCGCCGCATCGCCATCGTGCTCGCGTTCGTGCTCGGCATGCTGCTCACGCCGCCCGACCCGATGAGCCAGATCGCGATGGCCGTGCCGCTCTGCCTCCTCTACGAGCTGTCGATCGTTCTCGTCTGGCTGCGCGAAAGGATGCGCTGAGCCGATGCGCAGGCGCCCCTCGATCGCCGTCGGCTTCCTCGTGCTCATCGCGCTCGGCGCGGTCGCGCTCGCCGCGCCACCGTCGCAGGCGAGCGGCGCGTGGGGCCGCGCGCTGGACAGTCTCTTCACGGCGTTTTCGGCCGTCTGCGTGACGGGCCTGACGGTCGTGGACGTCGCCGCCACCTATTCGCGCACTGGCCAGATCGTCCTGATGATCCTCGTCGAGATCGGGTGCCTCGGCCTCATGACGTGCGGCACGTTCCTCCTGATCGCCGTCGGGCGGCGGCTGTCGCTCTCGCGCGAATTCTCGCTGCGCAACGCCTACGGCGTCGCCGAGATCCAGGGCCTGCGCGCGCTGATCTGCTGGATCGTCGGCTCGATGCTGCTGTTCGAGGCGCTCGGCGCGTTCGCCTACTGGCTGCGCCTGCACGACGTCTACCTGTCGATCTTCTACTCGATCATGAGCTTCTGCAACGCGGGCTTCTCGATCCTGCCGGGCTCGCTCGCGTCGTTCGCGCACGATCCCTGGCTCGTCGCCACGTCGGCGCTCCTGACGATCGCCGGCGGCATCGGCTTCCTCGTCTTCTACAACCTCTTCACCTATCGGTTCGCGCGGCGCACGTCGGGCGCGCGCGGCCGCCTGTCGCTCCACTCGAAGCTCGTGCTGCGCTTCACCGGCTACCTGCTCGCGTTCGCGTTCGCCGCGTTCCTGCTGGTGGAGTGGCGCGGCACGCTCGCGGACCTGCCGTTCGCGCAGAAGCTGTGGGTCGGCTTCTACCAGGCGGTGACGCCGCGCACGTGCGGCTTCTGCATCGTGCCGACGGAGGACCTGAACCCCGTCACGCGCCTCGTCTACGAGATCCTGATGTTCATCGGCGGCGGCCCCGGCAGCGCGGCGGCGGGCATCAAGATCACGACGTTCGCGGTCCTGTGCTACACGCTGACGGCGATGTGCCGCGGCGACACCGAGACGATCATCCGCCGGCGGGTCATCCCCGTCGAGATCGTCCGCGAGTCGCTCGTCATCCTGATGGCGCTGACGAGCTTCGCCGTCGTCATCACGGGCGCGCTCTTCGTCACCGAGGCGGCGGCGATCCGCGCCGGACGGGCGGCGCTCGACGCGCTCGCCTTCGAGGCGATCAGCGCGGTGACGACGACGGGGCTGTCGGTCGGCTCCACGACCGCGTCGCTCTCGACGGCGGGGCGGCTCGTCCTGATGGTGGCGATGTTCATCGGGCGTCTCGGCGCGCTCACGGTCGTGATGATGATCGGCGACCGCGAGGTCAAGCGCCACATCCGCTATCCGACCGAGGAAATCGTCGTCGGCTAGCCATCCGCCTCCGCCTCTCCGTTGGAGAGAGACCCGATCTTGTGTGCCTGTGGTGTGAGCCTTTACCGCGTGCGGCTTGTTTCGCCGCAACGGTGCTCACGATGTCAGGCCGGGCGTTCTGCGCGTCCTTCGCCCCGCTCGGCAACCTTTAGGTTGGTCTCGGGGGCGAGTCCTGCGCAGCCCGCCTCGGCCTGAATCGCTCCGCCCCGCTGGCGGCGGCGAAACAAGCCGCGCATGTCACCCTGGTCGCGTTCGGCGGCACGACCTTCGTCTTTCTTCGGGCTCGTCGTCCCGCAACCGCCCGTTGTGCGGCTTCCTCCCGGCGCCTTCGCGCGCGGCCCATCCCGCGATGCGTCGTCGCCGGGGTGCCGGCTTCCTTGCCTCGCGGGCGCTCCGCACGCGCATCCGCCGAGCCGTCGCCGCCTAACGGGCTTCTGCAGTCCGCCTCGTCCTCGAAGCCGCCTGCACCTCAACAGCGGCGCGTTTTTCTTCGTTCCATTTTGCGCGTCGTCGTCTTCCGCCGACGCCGCTTAGCAATTCTAGAAGCGCTAGACCGCTCGCGTTGCTCGCTGACCTAGATCGCGCGGCACTCTTGCTCGGCACTCGCTTCGCTCGGCTCGGCCGCTTCCCCACGGGTCGCGGCCACCCGCAAGGGGCGGTTATGCGCTGTTCTAGATGTTCTAGATATTCTAGAATAGCGCCTGTCAAGGCGCGTCCTAGAATAGCCCGCGGGAGCGGGCGTTCGAGATGAGCGGCCTTCAGGCCGCGTTCGAGACTCGCGCCCCGGAGCCGCGCAGAGCGCGGGGGTGGCGCGGGTAGATTTATGATATACTGTTCGCATGAAGACTTATCTGTGCCCTCATTGCGGAAGGGAAATCCGCGAAGACGAACTGCAAGAATCCGCGCCGGACGACACGGCGTTGGCGGGCGGCAAGCCGCCGAAGCATCTGCGGGTCTCGACCGAATACGACGACGGCGTGCCGGTCACGATCCTCCGTCACAAGCGGATCAGCCCGTCCGTTTTCTTCTTCGTCCCGTTCACCTGCGTCTGGGTCGGCATGTCGATGGCCGGCATCTACGGAACGCAGATCGCCCGGCGGGCATTCGACCTCAAGCTGTCACTCTTTGGCATTCCGTTCCTCCTCGGGAGCATCTTCCTTGTCGGCTCATGCCTCTTCATGCTCTTCGGCAAGCGCGTGCTGACGCTGCGCCGCGGCAAGGGCGTTTACTTCAGCGGCATCGGGGCGATTGGCCGGAGGACGCGCTTCGACTATAATCGCGAGACGCGCATCGAAACGGGCTGGACGCGCTACCAGGTCAACGGCAATTCCCTGCCGCGACTGGAACTGAAGACGCCGGGCCGTTCCGACACGGTCAAGATTTGCACGGGCATGGACGAGGATTCGCTCGACTACGTGGCCGCGCTGCTGCGCCGCGACTGCCAGCAGGTCTAGACCGCTCGCGTTGCTCGCTGACCTAGATCGCGCGGCACTCTTGCCGCGCTGTTCTAGATGTTCTAGATATTCTAGAATAGCGCCTGTCAAGGCGCGTCCTAGAATAGCCCGCGGGAGCGGGCGTTCGAGATGAGCGGCCTTCAGGCCGCGTTCGAGACTCGCGCGGCGGAGGAGCAGAGGCGGTTGGGCGACGTTGAAGTTGAGCCATGTGCATTCCGCATGGAGGCGTTTTTAATCCGGCGAAACTTCACCGAACGCGCGCGTAGGTTGATTTCCCGCAACGCGGGAATCGCGGCGCGCGTGTTCGCCCCGACCGCCTCCGCCCCGTAGCCGCTCATTCGCCCCGCCCGCTTCCGCTCTGGAACTTCTGGAGGCGGCACGCGCAGCCGCGCCTTGTCTCGGACTGTGCGAAATATGATATACTATTGGCGATGAAACTGCTGACGAAATACGTCCTGCGCGAATTCCTGGTGCCGCTCGGCTACTGCCTCGCGGGATTCGTCTCGATCTACGTACTCTTCGAGCTGTTCGGCTCGTTCTCGCGCCTCGTGGAGGCGAGGCTGCCGTTCGCGACCGTCGTGCAGTACTTCTGCGGCTACCTCGCGCCGTTCTTCCACTACCTCGCGCCGGCGGCGATGATGCTCGCGACGCTCTACACGATGTGGAGCTTCTGCCGCCACTCCGAGATCGTCGCCATGCGCTCGAGCGGCGTCAGCTTCCTCGCCATCGTCAAGCCGCTCCTCGCCGTCGCCGTGCTGATGGCCGGCTTCGTCGCGTGGGTGAACGAAAGCTACGTGCCGCGCCACGCGCAGTGGGCCAAGCGCCTGCGCGCCGCGTCGTTCAGCCTGGAGAAGGTCGCGCGCGAGGACAAGATCGCCTACCGCAACACGCCCGCCAACCGCTTCTGGACGGCGGACGCGCTCGCGGACGACACGACGGCGCACCTGTTGGACGTCAAGGTGACGGTCGACCGCGATTCGGGCGCGCGGCTGATGTCCGTCACCGCCGAGCGCGCGGACTACGCCGACGGCGAATGGTGGTTCACCAACCCGACGGTCCGCCACTACGGGCCCGACGGCAGCGAGGTGGCGACGCCGACGCCCGAGCTGGACGCGATGGGACTGCGCGTCTTCCCGGAGTTCCGCGAGAAGCCGAGCGACATCGCGCTCCAGAACCAGGACTGGCGCTACAACTCGGTGCGCAGCAAGCGGCGCTTCATCCGCACCCACCGCGACCTCGACGCGCAGCAGCGGCGCGACTTCACGTACGACGCCTGGGCGCAGGCGCTCTCGCCGCTCGCGTGCCTCGTCATCACGCTCTTTGCGATCCCGGCGGGCATCGCGTCGGGGCGGCAGTCGGTCTTCAAGGGCGTGCTCGGCGCGCTCGGGCTCTACTTCTCGTTCTACGGGCTCGTCATCGGCTGCTGGGTGCTGGAGTCGCGCTGGGCGGTTCCTCCCGTCGCGGCGGCGGTCCTGCCGTACGTCGTCTTCCTCGCCGTCGGCCTGCGCGCGTTCCACCGCCAGCGCTAGCCGCGTGCGCGGGCGGCGCTTGCCCTGACGCCGTGATTTTTGGTATACTTTCCCCTTAAGGCCCGCACGGCGGGTTTCACACAGACAACCGCCCCAACACAGATGAAAGTCGAACGGCAGAGCGAAGAACTGAATCGGCGCAACAATGCGTTCGACAACCGCCTGCGTCCCGTCGATTTCGAGGGCTTCGTCGGCCAGCAGAAGGTGCGCGACCGGCTGATGCTCGCGGTGGAGGCGGCCAAGGCGCGCGGCGAGAGTCTCGACCACGTGCTCTTCTCGGGCCCGCCCGGCCTCGGCAAGACGACGCTTTCCTACATCCTCGGCGAGGCGATGGGCGTGAACGTCAAGACGACGTCCGGCCCCGTCATCACGAAGCCCGGCGACCTCGCGGGGCTCCTGACCTCGCTCGAACCCGGCGACATCGTCTTCATCGACGAGATCCACCGCATGGCCAAGACGGTCGAGGAATACCTCTACTCCGCGATGGAGGACTATGCGATCGACATCATGATCGACCAGGGGCCGAACGCGCGCTCGGTCCGCCTGGAGCTGCCGCGCTTCACCCTCGTGGGCGCGACGACGCGCATCGGCCTCATCGCGGCGCCGCTCCGGGCGCGCTTCGGGCTTGTCAACCGCCTCGACTACTACGCGCCGGCGGACCTCGCCGAGATCGTCCGCCGCTCCGCGACCAAGCTCGGCGTGGACATCGACGACGCGGGCGCGCTGGAGATCGCCCGCCGCAGCCGCGGCACGCCGCGCATCGCCAACAACCTCCTGCGGCGCGTCCGGGACTACGCGCAGGTCAAGGCCGGCAATTTCATCACGGGCGAGGTCGCCGTCGCGTCGCTCGGGCTTCTGGAGATCGATCCGCACGGGCTCGACGACATGGACCGCCGCATCCTCGAGACGATCTGCGTCAAGTTCGGCGGCGGGCCGGTGGGCCTGTCCACCATCGCCGTCTCCGTAGGCGAGGAGACCGATACCGTCGAGGAGGCCTACGAGCCGTTCCTCATCATGGAAGGGTATCTGGAGCGCACGCCGAAGGGGCGCGTCGCGACGCCGCTCGCCTTCGACCGCCTCGGCCTCAAGCGCGGGACGCTCTTCTGATGGCGGGAACTCACATGAAAACGGCCGCGTCCGAGATCGAGGTGCTGCAGGAGATTACCTCCGCCGTCGTGCGCGAGCGCAACGTCCGGCGGCTCCTGGAGCAGGTGCTGGAGATTCTCGAGCGCAAGATGGGGATGCTGCGCGGCACGTTCTGCCTGCTGGAGGGCGACGAGCTGCGCATCGAGGCGTCGACCAGCGCGCTCAACGCCGAGGAGCGCGCGAACGGCCGCTACCGCATCGGCGAGGGCATCACCGGCATCGTCGCGCAGACCGGCCGCCCGGAGGTCGTGCCCGACATCCGCCGCGACCGGCGCTTCCTGAACCGCACGGGCGCGCGCGCCGCGCACGAGGCGCTGTCGTTCGTCTGCGTGCCGCTGACGCACCTCGGGCAGGTCATCGGCACCCTGTCCGTCGACCGCGCGATGCGCGGCGACACGACGCAGCTCGTCAACGACGTGGCGCTGCTCGGGATCATCGCCAACATCACCGCCGAGGCCGCGCAGGTCTGCCGCGAGGAGCGCGCCGAGCACGATGCGCTCATCGAGGAGAACCGCCAGCTGCGCGACATGCTCCGGGGCAATCCGGGGCGGCTGATCGGCAACTGCCGCGAGATGCGCGCGGTCTACGAGCAGATCCGCCAGATCGCGCCGAGCGACGCGACCGTCCTCATCCGCGGCGCGAGCGGCACGGGCAAGGAGCTCGTTGCGCGCGCCATCCAGGGGCTGTCGCCGCGCCGGGACAAGCCGTTCGTCGTCCTCAACTGCGCGGCCCTGCCCGAGACGCTGATCGAATCGGAGCTGTTCGGCCACGAGAAGGGCGCGTTCACCGACGCGCAGAGCCGCCGCATCGGGCGCGCCGAGGCTGCGGACGGCGGCACGCTCTTTCTGGACGAGATCGGCGACCTGTCGCCCAAGGTGCAGGTGAAGCTGCTGCGCTTCCTGCAGGAGCGCACGTTCTCGCGCGTCGGCTCCAACGAGGAGCTTCATTCCGACGTCCGCTTCATCGCCGCGACGTCGCGCAATCTCGAGGAGCTGATGGCGAAGAAGCTCTTCCGCGAAGACCTCTACTACCGCATCTCGGTCATTCCGGTCACGATGCCGGACCTCGCGGCGCGCACGGGCGACATCGTGCTCCTCGCCGAGCATTTCCTCGCGCAGATGAACGTCAAGTACGGCAAGAAGGTGACGCGCCTGTCGCCGCCCGCCGTCAACATGCTGCTGGCGTACAAGTGGCCGGGCAACGTCCGCGAGCTGGAGAACTGCATTGAGCACGCCGTCCTGACCGCGAAGGACGAGTGCGTGCACAGCTACAACCTGCCGCCCGCGCTCCAGCTGCCCGAGTTCGCCGAAGACCCGTTCCGTCCCGACGAGACGCTGACGCTGGACGAGCAGCTGGCGGCCGTCGAGAA
>Ga0256405_10010238_pt1 | contig 12471 bp, 14 predicted proteins | sample RumenRJG_02DNA_FD_189096 | JGI IMG/M metagenome (GOLD analysis project Ga0256405, IMG submission 189096) | Bovine rumen microbial communities from Lethbridge, Alberta, Canada - RJG_02 | ecosystem: Host-associated > Mammals > Digestive system > Stomach > Rumen | place: Canada: Alberta...
AAAAATGAAGTGGTTGATGCTATTACTTGCAGGAATATTTGAAATTGTATGGGCAATTGCGATGAAATATTCAAACGGTTTCAGTGTTTTAATTCCATCTATCGTTACTGCTGCTGCTTACATTTTAAGTGCTGTATTTTTAGCATTTGCACTAAAATATTTACCTCTTGGAATGGCTTATGTGATGTGGGTTGCTTTTGGAATAATCGGAACAACAATTCTCGGAGTTTTGTTATTTAGCGAAAAATTAACCGTTGCGCAAATAATATCCATAATCCTGATTATTATTGGCGTTATTGGGTTAAAGCTTTTTGCAAAACAATAAAGTCTATATACGTTTTAATAAAACTGAAAAAATAAAACTTTGATGTGAGTAATATAAAAAATGCTTGACATTAGTTGATTAGAACTTGTTATTTTGCTAGAGTAGATACAGATAAAAAAGGATTGTTTTATGATTAAAAAGTTATATATTACAGTTTTAATGTTTGCTTTGATGTTTAATCTTAGTGCATTAGCAAAGGAGAGTAAAAATATGACAAGACAAGAAATTGCCGATAAAAATTTAGAAATTTTATTTAATATCTCGGCTAAAAACAATAATGGTCCGGATAAAGACTTTATGAATATTTTGCAAAAATATATTTTCGGGGAAGTATTTACAATCGGAGATTTGGATATAAAAACAAGAGAACTTTTGACTGTTACAAGTTTAACTGTTATGCAGACGCTTCCGCAGTTAAAAGCACATATAAACTGAGCCTTAAATGCCGGCAATACTCCAATCGAAATAAGAGAAACAATTTATCAGTGCGCGCCGTTTATCGGTTTCCCAAAAACTTTAAATGCAATCTCAGTTTTTAACGAAGTTATAAAAGAAAGAGGGTTGGAAAAGGAATTAAAAAGCACAAAAACAACCAATGAAAATAACAGATACAAAAAAGGTTATGAAATACAAAATCCTATGTATGGTGACGAAATCGTGCAAAACATGAAAGGGCTGCCTGATGATATGGGAGCTGATGTTGCAAGATATTTAACAGAAGTTTGTTTTGGCGATTTTTATACAAGAGAGGGCCTAGACCTTAAACAAGAGAACTAATGACAATAGCAATACTCACAACAACAGGCAACACAAAGGTATTAAAAAGCCACATCAAAGGAAACCTGAAAGCCGGCAATTCAATAGAAACAATCACTGCTGCGATCATTCAGGTTATGCCATACGTTGGTTTTCCAAATTCCTTTGCGGCATTAAAAACGGTTAAAGATGTAATGAGTGAATAAATTATAGGGGTAAATATGAAAAAAATATTTTTATTAACACTTGCCATTTTATTTTTGACATCTAATTTATGTTTTGCGTTTAGTTTTAAGAAAAAGGAGGATAAAATGCAGACATTGGCAGAATATCAAAAAACCATAATGTTTCCGATTGGAAATACAAATGATGCTTATGCAAAATATTTTATAGGTCAAAGTTATCTTGCGCCTGTTTCAACAGAACAGGTAAAAATTTATAATGTAACATTTGAGCCAAAATGCAGAAATAATTGGCATATACATAAAGCTAAATCAGGCGGCGGTCAGATGTTAATTGCAGTTGGCGGCAGAGGTTATTATCAGGAATGGGGCAAAGAACCAATTGAGATGAAACCTGGTGATGTTATAAACATTCCTGCTAATGTAAAACACTGGCACGGTGCGGCACCTGATTCGTGGTTTTCACATTTGGCAGTAGAGGTTGATGGAGTCGAAACATCAAATGAATGGCTTGAACCAGTTACAGATAAAGAATATAACAAACTAAAATAGGGTAAAAATGGAAATAACGACACAAAAATTTAGAGAACTAATAGCAAATGGAACTTATGTTGTCGCAAATAGTGAATTACATCAAACTTTTCACAAATTCAGTCAAGATGCTTTGAAAATAACATCAGAAATAAATAACAAATATCATACACCGGAAGAAGTAAGAGAATTATTTTCAAAACTTACAGAAAGCGAAATTGACGAAACATTTGGATTGTTTCCGCCCTTTTATACAGATTGCGGAAAAAATATCAAAATAGGTAAAAATGTTTTTATAAATGCGTGCTGCCGTTTTCAAGACCAAGGCGGGATAGAGATTGGTGACGGTTCTTTAATCGGACATAATACGACAATTGCAACTTTAAATCACGATTTTAACCCATCAAAAAGACAAAACCTGACTCCGAGCCCTGTTAAAATCGGCAAAAATGTTTGGATAGGTTCGGATTGCACAATTTTACCCGGAGTAACTATCGGTGACGGTGCAATAGTCGGCGCAGGAAGCGTTGTAACAAAATCAATCCCCGCTAACACAATAGCAGTCGGAAACCCTGCAAGAATAATAAAAGAAATAGAGGTGAATAATGTTTAAAAATTTTTTATTAGGACTATTGGCAATTTTGCTAATTTTTGGAGGTTCAAATATGGCTAATGCAAAAACTTGGGATAAGACTTTCCCAAAATCAGACAAAGTTAATGTCCAAAGGGTTGAATTTAAAAACAGATTCGGAATAACGCTCGTTGGAGATTTATATACACCAAAGACAATGAAAAATAATGATAAATTGTCGGCAATAGCAATATCAGGCCCTTTTGGTGCGGTTAAAGAACAATCGTCAGGACTTTATGCCCAAACTTTGGCTGAACGCGGTTTTATTACTCTTGCTTTTGATCCGAGTTACACAGGCGAAAGTTCAGGGACACCAAGAAACGTCGCAAGCCCCGATATAAATACTGAAGATTTTTCTGCTGCGGTTGATTATTTGAGCAACAATAAAAATGTTGATGCTGATAAAATCGGTATTTTAGGTATTTGCGGCTTTGGCGGATTTGCGATAAATGCCGCTGCCATTGATACCCGAATTAAAGCAACTACAGCTGTTACAATGTACGATATGACAAGAGTTTCAGCAAAAGGTTATAACGATTCGGTTGATGAAAATACCCGATATGAGATGAAACAAAAACTCAATAAACAAAGAACAGAAGATTTTAAAATGGGCAAATATAAAGGTGCAGACGGCTTACCTGAAAAATTAACAGGAAATGAACCTTTATTTGTTCAACAATATTTTGATTATTATAAAACTAAACGAGGTTTTCACGCACGCTCAATAAATTCAAACGGCAAATGGAATATGACTTCATCCTTATCTTTAATAAATCAACCGATTTTACAATACTCAAATGAAATCAGAACTCCTGTATTAGTTGTTCATGGGGAAAATGCGCACTCAAGATACTTTGGGGAAGACGCATTTAAGAAATTAAAAGGTGATAACAAAGAATTATATATAGTAAAAGGCGCAAACCACGTAGATTTGTATGATGGCGGAGATAAAAATGCAATTCCGTTTGATAAAATAGAAAGTTTTTATAAGGAAAATCTAAAATAGGAGAAAAAAATGAATTTAATCGAACGCAATAAAAATTTGATGAAAAAATTTGAAACAATGATAAATACAGCAGATGAAAAATTAGCAGAAGAGTTGGTTGATAGTAATGCACCATTTTATACTCCTGCAAATCCTGAACCTTTGTATGGAGGTAAAGGATATTTATCAGTTGTTCATTTTATGAGAAAAGGGTTTTCTGATGTTCAATGGCATATTACTGACATGGTGGCCGATGAAGATAAGGTTGCTGTTAAATGGGATTTAACAGCAACTCATGATGGTGAATTTATGGGAATAAAACCAACAAATAAAAAGATTTCTATCTGTGTAATGAACTTTTATTACTTTAATAAAAACGGTAAGGTTACAAATGATGTAGCAGCAGAGGGTATGATAGGTATATTAAGAGGAATAGGTGCATTATAATAAAAATATTATTATCAACAGATTACCTCATAAGGAGGGCTGTACCTGTACAGCACACGAAGAAATTGCCAAAACTCTAAAAGAAGAAGGCATTGATTCTGAAATTTATCAAATCAGTATATAGGTAAATGAATAGGAATTGTTTTTATAGTTTGAATTTTAACAAAGAAAGGCAGAAAAGTTTATGAGTAAAAAAGTTTTAATATTATCAGGCAGCCCGAGAATTGGCGGAAATTCTGACATGCTGTGCGATGAATTTATGAAGGGGGCAATAGAATCAGGTAACCAGGTCGAAAAAATAAATGTTTCAAAAAAGAAAATAGATTATTGCAAAGGATGCTATTATTGTCAAACCCATAACGGCGAGTGTGTAATAAAAGATGATATGGCTGGAATCCTGCAAAAAATAATAGAGGCAGATGTTTTGGTACTTGCAAGTCCTGTATATTTCTATTCAATAGATGCGCAGTTAAAAGCCTTGATAGATAGAACGGTTGCCCGTTGGACTGAAGTTAAAAATAAAGACTTTTATTATATTGCAACCTGTGCAGACGGGAAAGCAGGATTAGACAGAACCATAGAATGTTTCAGAGGTTATGCGGATTGTGTGAACGGGGCAAAAGAATGCGGTATAATCTATGGTCATAGCGTTTATGAAAAAGGCGAAATCAAAGATAAACCACAAATGAAAGAAGCTTACGAAATGGGTAAATCTGTAAAATAAGGAGTGAATAAATGAAAGTATTATTATTAAACGGTTCACCACATAAAAACGGCTGCACTTATACAGCATTAGAAGAAATCTCAAAGACATTAAAAGAAGAAGGGGTTGATTCTGAAATTTATCAAATCGGAATTAAATCTTTGACTCCGTGTCGTGCTTGTGGTGCTTGTTCAAAAATAGGCAAATGTGTGATAAATGATGATGACGTTAATAATTTTGTGGAAAAATGCAAAGACTTTGACGGCTTTATTTTTGGTTCGCCTGTTCACTATGCTTCTGCGAGCGGCGGAATAACAGTATTTTTAGACAGAGTATTTTTCTCAGCATTTATGTCAGGGAGAGGAGAGATTTTTTCTCATAAGCCGGCTGCCGCAGTTGCAAGTGCAAGACGCTCCGGAACAACTGCGACATTAGACCAGCTGAATAAGTATATGACAATTTCTGAGATGCCTATAATCTCGGGAAGATATTGGAATATGGTTCACGGTCATACTCCTGATGAAGTAAAACAAGATTTGGAAGGTATGCAAAATATGAGAATACTAGCAAGAAATATGGCTTGGTTCTTGAAATTGAAAGAAGCAGGGGAAAAAGCTGGCATACTGATACCGAAACAAGAAGAAATTGTATACACTAATTTTATAAGGTGATTAATATGGAAGAAGTTAGAATTGATGTTAGAAATCAAGAACCTGAAAGAATTGCAGAAGCAAAGAGAAGTTCGGATTTGTGTTTCAGGATAAATCACACAAACCCGACAACACTTGAATGTCAGGAACTTGTTCAGGAACTTTTTAATCACACCTTGGGTGAAAATACGGTTATTCATCCGCCGATTTTTACAATATTGGCAGACAAAGTAAAAATAGGTAAAAATGTTGTTATTTTAAACGGATTTCAATGCATGTCAGCAGGCGGACTGACTATTGAAGACAATACGATGATATCTTTGAATTGTACCGTCGCAACAAATAATCACGATTTTTATGACAGATACGTTATCACCTGCAAACCTGTTCACATAAAACGCAATGTATGGATTGGAGTAAATGTAACAATACTACCGGGTGTAACAATAGGTGAAAATGCCGTAGTCGGTGCAGGTGCCGTTGTTACCAAAGATGTTCCGGATAACGCAGTTGTTGTCGGAAATCCAGCAAGAGTAATCAGATACCTTGATGCGGAAAAGTTTAAGGGGTAAATTGTGGAATGTTAATAAAAACTTTTTGTAGCTGCTCAGATCTGAAATATATCATTATAGTTTAATTCGGAGTCGCACTCAATATTAAACAAATTTTGAATTAAAATTTTATCATCGGTTCGTTTTCAGCCCATGTTAAAAAATGTGTCTGAAATGTGCGGTATTATTGATTGATAGACTTGACTTGCTGCAAAAACGAGTTAAGATGAATAGTGACATAGCAAGCGTTTTAAGACTCCACAGGTTCGGGTCCAGCGCAAGCGAGCAGAGTGCACTCTGCCGAACAAAACGATTAAGTATCGTTTTGTGAGAGGTAGCTTTTGCAAAAAGAACGAGGTTCTTTGAAGCAAAGCACGTAGGCACGTTTAATGCGAGCGCAGCAAGACAACCCAGGCAGTTTTAAGAGTTTGTGTATATAGATACTCATGTGGGTTTTAATGGGACTGGGTTTTAATGGGACATTTGAAAAAATATTTTTCTGCCGACTTTCGGCTGGTGTAAGTCTCACAAAAAATTCAACAAATAAAAATGTAATTGAAATTGAGAGGGAAGATACTTCCCACTAAAATCGGGGAATTTATGGTATTTATTGCTTTGTAAACAGTTCCGGCTTTCAGGGGGAACAATAAAAATATGTAATTGAAATGTCCGATTTGGATCAATGCCGGCAGAGCCCATAAAATTTATATTAAACGGCATTTAAGGGTGATTTAAATCGGATTTTCGTGTAATCGAAAGTGGACATTTCGGACTTCAATTACATATTGGTTATCATTATGAGGGAAGTGCCTCAAAGGTAAATATATCGGGGCTTAACGACTAAAAATTTTCAATTACATATTTTCAGTTTGTCTAGAGATGTTATATTTTAAGTGATTGTTTACAGAAAGATACCGTACATTTTCGTCCTAATAACCGGACATTTCGGACTTTTCAAAACCCCGACTCTCAAACTCGGGGAAGCGGGTAAAACTCAAACACAAAGCCAATCATAGCGATTAAGAAAAGCAAAAATCAATTTCAAAAGTGTCCGAAAAACTATATCGGAGATTTGAGAATTTCTTATAAAGTCATTCCGTCAGGAACTTCTATATCAATTATAGGCAAACAAAAACCTGATAATACCCTGACTTACATGACAGTCAAAGACAAAGCCGTATATCTTCAGCAGGACGGAATAAAAGACAAAGACGAAATGCTCTATTCTTTCAGACAGGGCAATAAATTACTCACAAACATTTTAAGAGTTGTCGGGTGGTTTTTAATGTTCATCGGGCTTAACGCTCTGATAAGTCCGCTTGTTACGATATTCAAAGTCGTACCGTTTATAGAAAAAATTGTCGGCTCACTTACGGGCGGTGTAGTCTTTTTGATTACGCTTGCACTGTCGCTTTTGACTATCGCTGTTGCATGGCTTGCATACAGACCTATTTTGTCAATCGGCTTGCTTGCAGTTGCCTGCGGTATTACATTTGCATTAAAAAGTATATTTGCAAAGAAAAAGGAAACCACAGAAGAAAAATAATTTTGTGTCAGGTAAAACCTGACCTGCAAATACATCCCTCTTTCCCATGCGGAGAGAGTGATAAATTTGAACTATGCGTAATTTGATATATCCTGCTTATTTACAAAATTACCTTAATTAAAAATTTTTACATTTTTGCAAAATAATGTTAATATTTATTTCAAAGTATGATTAATAGTTTAAACGGTATAAGGGCTTTTTTGTTTTTATTAATTTTCGGCGCACATTTTAAGTACGTTATAATTTATTCCGATTTGGGCAAAAGTCTTTTTAATTTTTTCAATACTGCAAGATTTGCCGTACTGTTTTTCATACTTTTATCAGGTTTTTGTATGGCTTTGGGTTATTACAACAAGTTTCAAACCCTGTCAAAACAAAATTATTTTGATTATATAAAAAGACGTTTTATTAAATTTTATCCGCTCTATTTGCTTTCCGGACTTGTCGGACTGTTTTTTATTTATTTACCGCAGGATTCGCACTACCTGAATATATTTGTTTTGTTTTACGTTACAATGTTGGCGCCATGGTTTGGAATAGACGCAGGCGGAAATCCTGTCGGGTGGTTTATGAGTGCAATATTTTTCTGCTATTTGGCCACACCGCCGGTTTTATATCTGCTAAACAAAAAATTTAGTCCTAAATTCCACGCCGGATTTTGCTTAATAAATTATCTGATACTTATTATTTTTAGTTTTTGGCTTTTCTTACGGCATGATGTTTATAATGAATTTTTATACAGATTTCCCGTTGTAAGACTTTTTGAGTATGTCATTGCTTTGGATATCGGTATTGTATTTGCAAAATTACTGAAAGATAATATTAAACCTAAATTTTTAGATAACTACTTTTATAAAAGTTTGGTTGATTTGGTATTTGTCATTTTATTCCTTGTAATTCTTTATATTTGTCCTAATAACCTGTTATACAGGCATTTATTTGAAATACCCTTGGTTGTTTTGTTTCTTGTTTATATATGTATTCAAAAAAGAAGTGTTTTGTTTGACATCTTAAACAGTAACATTTGCAACCTGTTGGGAAATATCAGTTTTGAATGTTTTATGATACATATTTTGGTTTTTAGACTTTCTTCTTCTTATTCAGCGGGAAAAATATTTTCAATACCCGATATTACCGTTCTTTATTTCACATTATTATTTGTGACAATTTTGATTGCTTTTATTTATAAAAAAGCCGAAACAGTTATAAAAAAACGGCTTATTCGATGCTGAATTTAAAACTTTTTCATCGGTAAATCGACACTGAAACGCTCTTTATATTCTTTGCGTTCAAGTTCTTCCGTGCGTTTTTTCAGGCTCTTTTTAATGTCCGTTGTTGTTATTTTCATCGGAATAATATTGTCTTCCATAGCGTCATAATCACCTATTACATAACGATTATCGTTTTCACGCTGAATTTCACGCTGTTCATCGGACAAAGGCTCAAATCCCATCTTTTTATAAAAATCCATTGCAAACGATTTTTCCGGAACTTCAGAGCGGACATAAATCTGCTTGAACCCGTCTTTTAATACTGTATGGAAAAATTCGGTTACAATGACTTTGCCTTCACCGAAAATTTTTTTATTCCATGTCGCAAGCCAGTCAAGTTCGGTTTCGTCTTTGGAATGATTTTTCCTGCTTGAATAATGAAATTTGCCGTTTTTATCTACTTTTAAAACATTACCGATTAATATTGCGCTTGGTTCTTCATCTGACAGGGCAAGCAAAATTTTTGCTTTCTTTTCATATTTGCTTTGCAGAATTTCTATCCCTGCATCAACGGCTTCTTTTACAACCTGTTTGGTCGAATCGTCGGTTATTTCGTGCTTTTTATAAAATCCGTCAATATTATCGGAAATATTTTTTAAATAATCTATATCCCGTTGTTCAAGTTCGTAAACTGTCACATCCTGACGTTTATCGTGCAGATAACCGTATTTGGCAAGCGGTATTGCCGTAAAATTCGGGGTATTTTTTATTACAGGATTAAAATTTATATTCATAAATGCCATTCCTTTTGTTTTTATAAAAAAATGACTGAAAAATTTTTTTTGCTTAAATATTCTAAACCGTTTACAATACTTCATAAGTATTTTTATAATTCGGATTTTTTACTGTTTCTTTTAATTACTTTTTTTTGATATTTTTCATCATATTGAAATTTGTATGCTTTTACAAAACTTTTTACAATGGCGGAAGAAAATATTCCTCTTGCACTCCAATATGCCGTGTGTGCAAACGGAAACATCCTTCTGCTCCATACTCCTGAATTGTCATATATTACCCCTGACGGATTTTCCATTTCAATATCCAAATATTTTTCAATATCTTTTATTGTCAAATTTCTGTTTGTCGGAAATCCGAGTGGGTCTTCTCTAAAATTTATCGTCATCATAAATATTCCTTTTTCAAGAATATATTTAATCATTAAACGGTTGTAATAATTTAATTCATAGTTCGGGTCTGAGATTTCGGAATAAAATAAAACCAACGGACTTGCAAAATTGACGATTCCTATTACTTCATCTTTTGGCGCACAAACTTGTTCTGTTATTTCATCAAGTTTTAAGTAGCCGTCTTTTAATAATTCTTCATTGGGGTTTACTATCATATGACCGATTGATGAAAATGTCCCGAGTCCTGCTCCGTCCTCTGATAAAGCCGTCATACAAGTGTTTTGTCTCGGGTTTGATTTTATGAAATTCATCCAATCTTCATTCGCATCGGCTTCTTTAAATAATTTTTCCAAATCTATGTATCTTAATCTGTTAAACATATATTGGTAAGTAACAAAAGTTCCCGCACTATAACCATACAAAATAACTTTGTTATTCTTTTGGGATTCAATTTTTACCGTTTTGTTCAATTCATCAAGTATCGGTTTCATATTATGAGGTTTTTGCACCCAAATTGCGTCATGCAAAAATTTTGTTGTTAAACTTCTTACAAGATATGCTCCGGATGAACTGACCATTTTTGAGATTTCAAGTTGTCCCTTTACAAAATCCAAATCGTTTTTACTGTCGTATCCCCAGAAAAATATTACCGGTTTTTCTTCAATATTTAATCCTCCCAAATCAGAATAATATTTTTTTATAGAGTGGTTTTTTAATATCTTTTTACGCAAAACCGGATGTAATTTTTTAACTCCGTTTTCATACCAGTTTGCCATTTTTTCATCGTTGTTATTTGATCCGTTAATATAAATAAAACTCAAATTATCTGCACCAAATGATGCTGATGCAAACATTATACTAATTATTATTGATAATATTATCTTTTTCATTTTCACCCCTTTCTTATATGCTAAAATCTATAAAATCTTTTGTCAAATAAATGTTAATTTTTACCCCGTAAAAATATATAGTGCTATAATTTCAGAAAAAAGGAGAGTTTTATGGAAGTTAAAATTGTAGAAAACGTAAAAAACGTTGAGTGTGATGTCCTTATTATCAACAAGTTTGAAGATAAACCGACTGCTTGTGATTTTGTAAACGAATTTCTGCCTGAAGAATTTAACGGCAAAAAGGGCGAAACTTTTGTTATTCACACCCATAACCAAAAACCTGCAAAAAATATTCTTGTTGTTGGTTTTGGTAAAGAAGAAGAAATTTCAAATAATGTTATCAGAGAAAATACCGCAAAAGCAATAAAAAAATGCGGTGAGTTAAAGGCAAAAAAAGTCGGATTTTGTTATTCAACCGATTTCAATTACGGCGGGCCTGCCGTTTTGGGTGCAAAAATTTCCGATTACCGTTTTGACAAATACAAAACAAAAAAAGACCATCACATTGATGAACTTTATGTTTCCGATGTTGACAGTGAACTTGTAAAAAGAGCGCTTGTTATTGCAGATTCAATGGAACTGTCAAGAAATCTGTCTAATGAGCCTGCGGCTTATGCTACACCAACAAAACTTGCGCAGGTTGCACAAAGTCTTGACGGTATCGAAACTGAAGTTTTTGACCATAATAAAATTGAACAAATGGGAATGGGTGCATATCTTGCGGTAGCCAAAGGCAGTATCGAACCGCCGAAATTTATCCACATGAAATACCTTCCGCAAAACCCCAAAAAACGTATCGCAATAATCGGTAAAGGTTTGTGTTTTGACAGCGGCGGTTTGGATTTAAAACCTGCCAATTCAATGCTGACAATGCGTGATGATATGAGCGGTTCAGCAGTTGTAATCGGAATTATGAAAGCGGTTGCAAAATTAAGACCTGATGTTGAAGTTCACGGGATTATCGCAGCCTGCGAAAATATGCCGGGGATGGGCGCATACAAACCGGGAGATATTTTAACCGCAATGAACGGCAAAACAATTGAAGTCGATAATACCGATGCTGAAGGTCGTTTGACTCTTGCTGATGCTCTTTGCTATGCATGTAAACTTAATGTTGATGAAGTTATTGATATTGCAACATTAACAGGAGCCTGTATGGTCGCATTAGGCACTGCCGCATCAGGAATTATGGGTAACGATGAAGAATTTATCAATAAAATCATTGAAACAGGTAAAATTGCAGGTGAAAAATTCTGGGAACTTCCAATGTGGCAGGAATACAGAGATAATATGAACAGTGAAATTGCCGATATGAAAAACACCGGAACACGTTACGGCGGTGCATCTGCTGCCGGAATGTTCTTAAAAGAATTTGTAACCGATAATGTAAAATGGGCGCACCTTGATATTGCAGGAACTGCCTTTCTTGAAAAACCTCAAAAAGAATTTTTCTGCAACGGTTCAACCGCATGCGGTGTCCGTACACTTGTAAAATATATTCTTGAACAGTAAATTTTTTAAATATAAAAATAAAGGACAAGGGAATTTTTCTCTTGTCCTTAAAAATTGCTTTTATTATGTATAATCTAAACTTTTTGTCGGGCTTTCTGCTTCATAAATCTATTATTTTTTTACATCTTCTTTTACAACAATCAAATTATTCATAATCTTCATTGCGGTTGTCGGAAGAACTACATGCTCCAAACCATCGGCAATAGAGATAATTTTGCCTGCGCCTAAAACAACTTCTTCCCCTTTGTACATAAATTTGTAATCTGTGTCTCTGTCAGAACGAATAGTAATTTGTGTTGTCATTTCTTTTCCTTTCCAAATCGGTTAACAGTGTTTATTATAAGCGATATTTCCCCTTTTTGCA
>Ga0256405_10010239_pt1 | contig 12471 bp, 9 predicted proteins | sample RumenRJG_02DNA_FD_189096 | JGI IMG/M metagenome (GOLD analysis project Ga0256405, IMG submission 189096) | Bovine rumen microbial communities from Lethbridge, Alberta, Canada - RJG_02 | ecosystem: Host-associated > Mammals > Digestive system > Stomach > Rumen | place: Canada: Alberta | collected...
CATCAAAGTAAAAGAAGCGTTTTGCTGAATTTTACACTGCTCCCCCGATACTTATCGGGATGAAACTTCACGGATTCAGGTATAAATCTTAGATAACTCTTATTTTAAATACTACCGGCATGTCACTCTTAACCGGACAATTTATATGAAGACCATCTTTTTCAGTTGAAAATGTAAGCTCTGCGCCGCCGCCAAGCAAGGATACATCATCCACGATAACAGAACCGCCATTTCCGCCTGTTCCTTCAGCAAATGGTCTAAGTGTCTTTACCACGTATTTTCCATCATCAGCAGCCTTCATTGCTATCGCATAGATATCGCCATGGCAGGTAGTGAAACGGAAATCCTCTGAAGTGTAATCGAGCTTTTCACCATCGTTGAAATCACCCTCGGATACCCTGTGGTCTCCTTCACCATATACCTTATAAGGCTTTGCATTGTATATAGCTTCACCGTTTGTCTTAAGCCATTTTCCGATTTCAGTAAGAACCTTTGTCTCTTCCTCGGTAATGGTTCCGTCCCCCTTAGGGCCTACATTAAGAAGCATTCTTCCGTTCTTGCTGACCACATCACAAAGAGTACGCACGATATCAAGTGAAGTCTTAAATTCATTGTCAGGAATGTAACCCCATGACTTGTAGCCTATAGGTGCATCCGTCTGCCAGATGAAAGGCTTGATATCTGCAAACTGCCCTCTTTCAACATCCGGCACAGCACTGCCAAACGGGAACTCGTCATGCTTGTAATTGATAACTCCGCCAAGTCCTGCCTCATCCATCTTGTTGTAATAATAAGCTGCTGCCTTCTTTATATAAGGACGGGCAACAGCATGCTCTATCCACCAGTCAAAATAAAGGATAGCAGGATGGAAACGGTCAACTATCTCGCAGGTTCTTGCAAGCCAGTCCTGCATAAATTCTTCACTTGGCTCAGGCTTTGCATAGATATCATACTGGGCAGACCATGGCAGGTATACCGACGGCCAGTAAAAATCGCCCCTCTTGTATTCACCCTTTATATCGCTGTCAAACTGTCTTCCATCGCCAAGGAACCACCAGTGCTCTATTCTGTGTGAACTTGCACCGAATACTATATCCTGCTTCTTTGCGGCCTCCTTAAGCTCTCCTAAAACATCCCTGTGAGGTCCCTTTTCTGCCGCATTCCATTCCGAAAGCCTGCTCTTATACATCTGGAAACCATCATGGTGTTCTGCAACAGGAACAACATACTCTGCACCGGCTTTCTTAAAAAGCTCCATCCATGCGTCCGGATCAAACTTCTCACCCTTGAAGCGGTCAACATAATCAATATAGCCTGTTTTCTTATGCTCCCCAAAAGTCTCAATATGGTGCTTATATTCGCGTGAATCCTTGACATACATATTTCTCGGATACCACTCATTAGCATAAGCCGCCTCTGAATAAATGCCCCAATGGATGAAGATACCAAACTTGGCATCCTTATACCACTTTGGCACCTCGTACTCTGTCAAGGACTCATTTGTATCCTTAAACCTGCCACTCCCAATCACTTCGTCGATACGGTCCATTTCAACCTTAAGATCGTAACTCATTCCCCTTTACCTTCTTTCGTAAGTTTTTCTGAACTCAGCCGGGCTTATACCCATAACCTGGCGGAACTTCTTGCTGAAATAATCAACATCATTGTAACCCGTTCTTTCGGATATCTCATATATCTTCAGATTGGTTGAAATGAGAAGGTCCTTAGCCTTAGCGAGTCTTATATCATTAACATAGCTGTTAAAGCTCTTACCTGTTTCTCTGGCAAAAACCTTGCCAAAATACACACTGTTGTAGCTGAAAAGCGGCGCCACATTTTCCAGTGTAAGATCCCCGTTATAATTATGTTCAATATAGTCTATAACATCATCAACCGTACTTTCCGCGCCACTCTTGGAACGGATAAGCCTGATTGCCTCTTCCGCCTTTGCTCTTATATAATCAAAAATCTCATAAAGATAAAATCTTGTGCTCACATACTCTATCATTTCCGCATTTCCCGGAAATATGCCTGCACATTCGCTATAGGCTCCTGTCACCTTTTCCTTTATCTGTATCAATATATCGGTTAAAATAAGACGAACCTTTGCTTCTGAATTTGATGTCTGCATAAACTTCTTTTCACATTCATCCACAAGATTTCCGGTTTTCGAAAGGTTTCCTGCAATAATGAGCGATGCAAGTTTCTCTGGTAATTCTCTCTGCTCTTCCTTCGTCACAAAACTTCCGCTTCCTTGCAGTTTTGGCAGACTGGTATATGAAAAAGTATGCTCCCCCTCAGGGCAGAAAAATCTTCTTGCACAAACCCCTTTGGCATCCTCATAAGAAATGTGGATATCCTGCGGTTTGTCTGCCACTCTTCCAAAGCCCAGAAAAACAGAATCAAGCGGACTGTCCTCTTCCAAAGGTCTCTGCCTGTATTTTTTCAAAAACAGATCAAACCTTCTTACCGCGTCTATAGACTTTAAAAGCAATACATTTTTAGCATCAATTACAATCTCTTCTATTTTTGAAGGATTCATTACCGCAGAAAGAATCTCTTTAAGGTCGTACTGCTTTTGTCCGCTTTTTTCTGTATGGTAGGTTTCATAACAGATAACCTGATAGCAATCCGCCTCAAGTTCAAATTCCTTAAGCCTTCCTGCGAGAACCTCCGCACTATCGTCCGTCTCGCCTGTGATAAGTTCTCTTAAAACTGTATCTTTAGCCTTCGTCTTTATGGTTGAAATATCTCCGGCGAGCCTTCTTTCTTCCTCTATCTCCTTCTTAATACGAACAAGTACCTCGCATAATTCATCCTCATCCACTGGCTTTGTAAGGTAGTCTGTAACGCCATACCTTATCGCCGTCTTTGCATAGGCAAAATCTGAATATCCGGAAAGGATTATAAATCTCCCTGTATACCCCTCTTCTCTGGCTATCCTTATAACCTCTGTTCCATGCATTTTTGGCATGTTCAGGTCCATAAGAACGACATCCGGCTTTTCATCCATTATCTTTGAACGAGCTTCCTCGCCATTTGCCGCTTCGCAAACAATTTTATAAGAAAGCTCATCCCATGGAACTATAACCTTCAATCCCTCTCTTATAGCCTGCTCATCGTCCGCAATAATAACCTTTACTGTCATAAAATCTTCCTGCTTTAATTTTTACCCTTTCTACAAGCTGCATCCTTCCTGTCAAATTCAACGACTTTATCATAGCCAAGTCCCTTGCACACCTTTACCATTTTATCATACGTCTCGTTGAAATCAGCCTTCTTAGGTGCAAATACAAGCTTCCATGAATAATACACAAGCTTCTTTCTGACCGCATCACGCATTTCCGCAATCTCATTGCTTTGCACAGGCGAAGGGTTTTCCGTTCCCCTTGCTACAGCTAACATATTATTTTTCTTAAGAAAATCCATTGTATTATCCGCCTGCATTTTCTTTTGCCAGTCACTTAACATCGGTGACTGCTTGTGTTTTGCATACGACTCCCACAATATAAAGGTGTATGGATTGCCGTCATCATCCTTTTCTTTAAGATTTACCGCATTGAAGTTTAGCTGTGAAACACCATCCGTAAATGTTCCAAGGGTTTCCTTGTCAGAAAGTTCAAGTGAAATCTTTTTTATTATAGAAGCCTCACCGATATCCGTAAACACCGGACCTTCGTCAGTCTTCTTCCAACATAGACCCACAGGACCTGCGGTTCCGTTGTCTGCATTGGCTTCGTTGCAGTAAACTCCATCGTCAGAATAAAGCCATGCTATAAACTTTGCAAGCCTTTCCGGATCCTTCGCCCTGCCTCCCACCGCAATACATTTTTTTGCATTTCCATAAGGAGTGCATCCGGCATCATATATCTTCATATCACTTATAGCAAGCGGCATAAAGCCCTCACCTTGCTGCATGTGAAGGTCTGTATTATAAGCCGACTGACCTAAAAAAGTCCACGGAGAAAAGAAAATCTGCCCCTTTTTGTATTTTTCAAACACTTCAGAATATGTCTGATTTCTACTGTCTGGGTCTACCAGACCAAGTCTGTAAGCCTTATTAAAAAATTCCAAAGACCTCATATAAAGAGAGTCTTTGGAAAGTATATCCTGCACATCATTTCCATCTGCGGAAACAAGCAAAAACCCCAGCTCGTCATAACCGTAAAAGCATGCAGGCTGCTTGGCTGCAACCATCATATTTCCATCCCAATCCGGAAAAAAGCTGAAAGCATAGGTTTTATCACCCTCTTCATTTTTCGGGTGGTCATGCTGCATTTTCAAAAGGATCGGAAGAAAATCCTCCATCGTATCAACATTCGGGTACCCCTGCTCCTTATAATAGTCCCACCTTACATAAGGACAATAACTTGGCTCCAAAATACTCGATGACTCCTCAGCCGAAGCAGTGGACATATCCCCCTGAATGGCATATATCCCGCCGAGCCCCTCATTTAATTTATTTACAGCAGTTCCATATTTCCCCATAAGCTTTGTATTCTTAAGATACTTTGAAATATCCGTAAGCAAGCCCCTGTCTACCAACGACTTAAGATTTTTATCATCAGCAGAAAATATGACAAGATCACCGATATTGCCCGCTGCCGCCCTGATATCTATCATACTTCCGCCATCCTCACGAAGATTTGGCGCTATCAGGTCAAGCTTCATGTTGAAATGATCTTCTACCTCCTTTGCAAACCATCCCGATTGAAGCCCTTCATATTTAGCAAACGAATCAAATACCGAAACCGTTATCTTTTTAGGATAAGCTACCTTGTTATAATAACTCTTTTCGTCTCTTACGCTCCCACACGCTGTCAGTATGCTCACCGACAAAGACAAAACAATTGCTGTCAAAAGCCTTCTCTTAACACTCATATAGTCCGATTATACAGCTTTCAAACACAATAAGCAATTAAAAAAAGCCTGCTTTTTACCCATAAATTGCTTTAATACCTAATTGATAAAAGTTACGGATTAATAGTTAGCAACATTTCTCTGCATTTCTCGCTTTCTCTCAAAGGTTAATCTGCCTTGTTATATATTAACTGCATTATTGTTGCAATCATATTAACAATGAGTGAAACAAAAAAGATACTTGCTACCATGTCTTTATCAACACTGCTCCAAAGTATCAACCCTGTAAAAACATTTACAATACATGTAATGACCAAGCTAAATAATACAATTTTTTTATTTTTCATCATTCTTCTTTATCCCCAAACTTATCTGCTGCATAACACGGTGTTATCATAGATACTGAAAGTATCAATGCCATAATACCATATATAATTTTCTTCATCAAAATTCTTCTTTAAAATTGTTCTTTACTGTTTGTCTTTTTTATTATTTTTTTCTCCTTTCAACTTTATCTTACATTCTCACTTTCACCATTTCAACTAAAAATGTATGAACGACCTCTTTTTTGTATAAACTGCATCTTTATTGTATGAACTACACAAATTTACTTTATTCTTATTCTTCTATAGCAAATTTTCCCTGTATGAAATAGAAAAAAATATTCCCGTTATCGTAAACAAAATAAGTAATTTCGTTTACGATAAACGTCGCTCAGAAATAATGCTGGATATTGTGATCTATAAGTGTTACCTGATTCATGAAGAAGCACCCTCCTTTATTGCAGACTCACTTGTTGCCCTGTCATCATCACCCGAAAACGCAAAATCATAAAGCTCCTGCCGCTGTGACAACGCATAGAAACAGAATTGTCAGTTTCAAAAATATATGCTTTTTAGTTCTTCTTTTCATGATGCCACACTTTTTGTATTTCCTGCAAACTGCGAATTGTACAGCTTCGTGTAGAAACCATTTTCAGCTATGAGAGTCTCATGATTTCCCTTTTCAATGATCTTTCCATCCTTCATTACAAGGATAAGATCCGCATTTCTTATGGTTGAAAGACGGTGCGCTACAATAAAGCTTGTCCTGCCATCCATAAGCTTGTCAAAAGCATTCTGGATAAGCACCTCAGTTCTTGTATCTATGCTTGAAGTCGCCTCGTCAAGAATAAGCATCGGCGGGAGCGTGAGCATAACTCTTGTAATGCAAAGGAGCTGCTTTTGCCCTTGGCTCAGACTATCGTCTGTTATCCTTGCGTCAAGCTTGCCCGGAAGCCTTTTTATAAACTCCCAGCTATGAGCTTCCTTTGCCGCAGTGATTATCTCTTCGTCCGTTGCATCAGGCTTTCCAAATGCGATATTTTCCCTTACAGTACCATTCATGAGCCATGTGTCCTGAAGCACCATACCGTATAACTTACGGAGCGACTTCCTGCTCGCAGAATAAATATCTGCGCCGTCCACCTTGATATCGCCGGAGTTAACATCGTAAAATCGCATAAGCAGATTTATAAAGGTTGTCTTTCCGCATCCCGTAGGTCCTACTATCGCAACTGTCTGTCCAGGCGCAACATCCAGGTTGAAATGTTCAATGAGCGGCTTTTCAGGTACATAAGAAAATGAAACATCCTCAATCTGGATATGTCCCTCTGACTCATCGATATCCTTATCAGGCTCTTCCGGCTGAGGCTTTGCTTCTATAAGACCAAAAACTCTTGCCGCACATGCCATCGCATTCTGCAATTCTGTAAACACAGAACTTATGTCGTTGAAAGGCTTCATATACTGGTTGGCATAAGTAAGTAATGATGTAAGGCCACCTACAGTAAGACTTCCCGCAAGTATCGAAAATGCACCGATAAGCCCTGTAAGTGCATAGATAACTGCATTTACCGCTCTGGTACAAGGATTTGTGAGTGACGAGAAAAATATGGCTCTTACAGAATATTTCTGAAGTTCAAGGTTAATCCTGTTAAACTCCTTTGAAGCCTCTGCACTGTGATTGAAAGCTTTTACAACCTTCTCATTTCCTATCATTTCATCGATAAGAGCGGTCTGCTCACCACGAATCTTGGTCTGCATCTGAAACATAGAAAATGTACGCGACGCTATAAACTTTGCTATGATAAAACTTACAGGTGTAAGCACAATGATCATAAGAGTTATAGGCACACTCTTTGAAAGCATGAAGGCGATAGTTACTATTATCATAACAACTCCCTGAAAAAGCTGAGTAAAGCCAAGCAAAAGACCATCTGAAAGCTGATCCGTATCCGCTATGACTCTCTGAACTATATCACCGCTGCTATAGGCGTCAAGATAAGATAAAGGGAGAACCTGTATCTGTCTTATCGCCTTTGAACGGATATCTGCAACAGTCCTGTAGGTAAGTCTGTTGTTTATCATGTTCATAAGATAAGTAGATGCAGAAGTAAGTACAATAAGAAAAAGTATCTTGCCCGTATAAGAACCTATCGTCGCAAAATCAGTCTTTCCTTCCCCTGCTATACAATCGATCGCATCACCAAAAAGAATCGGGATATAGAGCTGCAATACCGCTGAAACTGCAGCAAAAACAATACTCAAAGCAAGGAGGATACGATATTTTCCAATAAATTTCAGCACTTTTTTAAACGTAGTAAATGAATCTTCCGTTATTGTATGATCCTCTTTCATGCTGTGACCTCCTTTTTATTTTCCGGCTTTTCCATAGGAAACTGTGAATAGTAGATTTCCTGATATACTGTAGATTCCTTTATCAGTTCCTCGTGTGTTCCCTTGCCGCAAACCTTACCATCGTCAAAAACAAGTATAAGATCTGCATTTTTAATACTTGAAGTTCTCTGCGATACAATAAATACAGTCATCTTGCCTTCCATTGCCTTTACGGCACGCCTTAGAGCAAGATCGGTCGCAAAATCAAGTGCACTTGCAGAATCATCCATAATAAGTATCTCAGGCTTTTTAACCAGTGCTCTTGCAATTGTAAGACGCTGTTTCTGTCCTCCCGAGAAGTTACGGCCGCCCTGTTCTACCATGGCATCAAGACCACCTTCCTTGCCTTTAACCACATCTTCTGCCTGCGCAGCTCTAAGTGCTTTCCAAAGTTCCTCATCTGTAGCATCTTTGTTTCCCCAAAGAAGGTTATCCCTTATTGTTCCCTTAAAAAGAACTGCCTTCTGCGGAACTATACCAATCTTATCTATAAGATTTCCCTCAGGATATTCGGAAGTATTTATACCATCAATAAATATATTGCCCTCGGTAGTATCATAAAAACGCATGATAAGGTTTACTATGGTGGACTTACCCGAACCTGTTCCTCCGATAATACCTACCGTCTGTCCGGCGTATGCTGCAAAATCAACCTTCTCCACTGCATTTGTTTCACTGCCGTCATAAGAAAATGAAACATTTTGGAACTCTACAGCCGGAAGCTCTTCCTGTCTGCCCGAGTACTCACGCATAGTCTTTGGATATGCCATATCCGGTTCAATATCAAGTATATCTGCCACGCGGTCTGCACAGGCAAGGGATTTATTGATGGTGATTATCAAAGAGGCAAGTTTTATAAGTTCTATGATCATCTGAGCCATGTAGTTGTAAAGTGCAACGACATCGCCCTGACGCATATCCCCTATATTTACATTTACAGCGCCTTCTTTGATAAGAACTATCGAGGCCACATTTATGATTAAAAATGTGATCGGATTCATTAAAGCTGAAAGTCTTCCCGTAAATTCATTTATGCGGGTAAGATTATCGTTTGCCTCATCAAAGCTCTTTATCTCCTCTTTTTCCTTACAGAAGGCCCTTATCACACGCACACCTGAAAGGTTTTCCCTTGTCACCTCGGTAAGCCTGTCGAGCGCTGCCTGAGATTTCTTAAAAAGAGGGATGCTCGCAAGCATGATTCCAAAGACAACCACACTGAGCAGCGGAACTGCCACTACAAATATAAGTGCACCCTTTATATTTATGGTAAATGCCATTATGACAGACCCAAAAACAATAAAAGGGCTTCTTAAAAGAAGTCGCAGGGCAAGATTGATTCCGTTCTGAATCTGGTTGGTGTCACTTGTCATTCTTGTAATAAGTGAACTTGTTCCAAGTTTATCCAATTCAGAATAAGATAATTTCTGAATATGATCAAAAAGAGCTTGCCTTAATCCGGTTGTAAAACCGACACTTGCATTTGCAGCAAACCACTGTGCCACAAAAGAAAATACCATTCCCGCAATGGCAAGCACTACAAGTATGGCAAAATCTTTAAAAATGATCGGCTTATTGCTGTCGGCTATACCAACATTGATCATCTCCGCGATTACAAGCGGCACAAAAAGATTCATCAGTGCCTCAAGCAATTTAAAGAGCGGAGCACACACAGCTTGTTTTTTGTAGTTCTCAAAAAACCGCATAAGTCTTCGCATAATATTCCCCTTTCATGGATAGACCACTTAAATTTATTTAAGCGGTCTCTTTAAATTTTATCGCTTTCACTTTTAATAAGCAAAAGAAGGTTGCATTTATATATTTATTATGATACCATAAAAGAAGGTATAATAAAAATATATATTACATATAGAAATATATGTTTATCGTATATTAAGGTGGCTTATGGATCTTTTGCAAATGAAATATTTTATTGCTGTTGCTGAAGAGGGAACTATCTCTGCTGCCGCAAGAAGACTGAACATTTCCCAGCCTCCCTTGTCCGTACAGATACGCAATCTTGAAAAAGAATGTGGCATCAGGCTTTTTGAAAGAGGAGCAAGACACATCAGGCTTACAGAAGGTGGCGAGCTTCTTTATAAATATGCGGTCCGTATGCTTGAACTGAGGGATTCCGCTGAAAATGACCTAAAAAATCTGAAATCAGGTGCCAAAGCAAGCATAAAAATTGGTATAATATCCTCTGGTGAATGTACGGAGCTTCTCTCCGGTCTTTCTGCATACAGGAAGAAAAATCCTAACATTTCATTCAGACTTTACGATGCCAACACCTATGAGCTGCTGAATGAATTAGCAAAAGGCAGGATTGAGCTTGCAGTGATAAGAACCCCTTATAAGGCGGATAACATTGATAAGCTTGCATTAAGGAAAGACTCATTTGTCCTTGCCGGCAGTGAAAAGTATCTTGATAAATACCCTAAAAGTCCTCTCCCTGTCAATGCGATTGAAGATCTCCCTCTTATAACATACCGCAGGTGGCAGGATATAATAGAGCGTGAACTTGCAAATGCAGGCATCAATCCATTTTTCGTATGTATAAATGATGATGCAAGAACAAGTATCCAGTGGGCTGAGGCCGGCATCGGGGTTGCCCTTGTGCCTGAATCGATCCTTACACTTTGTCCCGCTCTTCCTTTCAGGCATCTTAAAGACAGCACACTTACAAGCACCATTCACCTCGTAAAGCAGACCGACAGGAACATTTCAGAAGAGGCATCCCTTCTGTTTGATTTCATGAAAGAAAGACTACTTTTGTAATATTTATACCTTTAGCTACATTTCAACCATGTGTAAATATCAAGGTAGAAGGAGGAGAAAATGAAAAGAGAAAACCTGATAAAAGAAGTCATGAATCTCTTGGATAAACACGACTTTGCCGAATTAAAAGTTTGGCTTATACAATTAAACCCCGTAGATATAGCGGAAATTCTGGCGGAAGTCCCCGATGAAACCCTCCTCATGCTTTTCAGAATACTGCCGAAGGACCTTGCGGCCGATACCTTCAGTGAAATGGATGGAGATGAGCAGGAAAAGCTTTTAAATAACTTCACCGATCAGGAAGTACGCGATGTCGTATATGAAATGGGTCTTGATGATACTGTAGACATGCTCGAGGAAATGCCTGCAAACGTAGTAAGACGCGTTTTGAGCAAAGCTTCGCCGGAGGACAGAAAGACTATAAACGAACTGCTCAAGTACCCTGAGGACAGCGCCGGAGCAGTTATGACAACCGAGCTCATGAGGCTTAAGGAAAACATGACAGTGACCGAGGCTCTCGATTGGATCCGGACTCATGGAGATGATAAGGAAGATATTTATACCTGTTACGTTACAAGTAAAGATCAGATACTCATGGGCGTTATCACCGTCAGGGAACTGCTTCTTGATAAGCATAACAGCGTGATAGGCGACATAATGGAAAGAAACACCATTGAAGTACGCACAAATGATGACCAGGAAGTTGCCGCAAAGCTCTTTGACAGATACAACTTCACAGCCCTTCCTGTAGTTGATATGGACAATCACCTTGTCGGAATAATCACTGTCGATGACGCTATCGATGTCATGACAGAAGAAACCACAGAGGATTTCCAGAAACTTGCCGCAACCACGCCTTCCGAGGAGCCTTACCTTAAGACCTCCGTATTTTCCATGGCAGGTCACCGTATCGTATGGCTTATTGTACTTATGGTATCAGACCTTATCTCCGGCGGCATCCTGCAAAGCTTTCAGGATGCCCTTACCGCACTGCCTATACTTATTTCCTTCATTCCAATGCTTACAGATACAGGTGGAAATGCAGGCAGCCAGGCAAGTACACTGGTAATCCGCGGACTTGCGCTAAAAGAGATCACTGTAAAGGATGCCTTCAAGGTTATGTGGAAAGAATTCAGAGTCGCTGTTATCTGCGGCGCCGCTCTGTCTGTACTGAACTTTGCAAGAATGCTTATCCAGTTTCCAGGACAGATGGCAGTTTCCATTGCTGTATCGGTTGCCCTTTTCTTTACAGTCATCATGGCAAAGGCAATCGGCGGTCTCCTTCCTATTGCTGCCACAAAATTAAAGCTTGATCCGGCACTTATGGCTTCACCGCTTATCACAACCATCGTCGATTCAGGTTCATTGCTTATATACCTTAACGTAGCAAAAGCCTTGTTACATATTTAAACAAAAAGGAGGACCTTCAGGTCCTCCTATCCATTCTCAGACATCTCAAATTTCTAATACCGCTCCATGACATCACCTTATTTCAACGATAATACAGTTATGCTAAATGGAGGAAGTTTCACTTCATTTCTCGAAAAAGAAGCGCTTGTTCCACCTGTAGACAGACATTTTAAAAGTTTATCCACTTTGCAGGTGCCTTCATCCACTTTTACACTCTCTTCATTGTTGCCTGTGTTCACGATTATAAGAAGATCTTTCCAGTTCTCACTACCTTCTGCCTTTGTAAAATCATAATTACTGCCGGTCTTGGTTCTGGTAAAGGCTGCAACTGTTTTGGAAGACATTGAAGCTATGGCAGTTGTCTTTCCTCTTGCGATCAGAGGATATTCATTTCTAAGCTCATTTACCTTCTTTACATAATTGCATATTGAATTTTCGTCCTTTAACTGTTCTGCCACGGGCGGATATTTCATCTCGATCTTATCCATATCGTCAGGACCCTTGCACATTCCTGTGCTTTCTGTATCCTGACTCCAGTACATAGGAGCTCGTTTATTTTCATCCTTTTTGCCCGGACCTTTCATGCCTATTTCTTCGCCATAATAGATATAGGCATTGCCGGTCATCATAAGGTTAAGTCCGCACGCAAGCTTTGTCTTATCTTCTGCATTTTCACCTGTATAAAAACCAGCACCGCGGTTCATATCAT
>Ga0256405_10010241_pt1 | contig 12470 bp, 8 predicted proteins | sample RumenRJG_02DNA_FD_189096 | JGI IMG/M metagenome (GOLD analysis project Ga0256405, IMG submission 189096) | Bovine rumen microbial communities from Lethbridge, Alberta, Canada - RJG_02 | ecosystem: Host-associated > Mammals > Digestive system > Stomach > Rumen | place: Canada: Alberta | collected...
CAGACCTTCGAGGCACCCACGCGGATGTACTCGCCGGACTGGAGCGCGCGCAGCAGCTTGGCCTGGGTCGGGAGGGGCAATTCGCCGATCTCGTCCAGGAACAGGGTGCCGCCGTCTGCCTCTTCGAAGTAGCCCTTGCGGGCCTCGATCGCCCCGGTGAAGGAGCCTTTCTCATGGCCGAAGAGTTCGGAATCCACCGTCCCGGAGGGGATGGCCGCACAGTTGACGGCCAGGTACTTGCCCGTCTTGCGGAGGCTGTGCTGGTGAATGATCCGCGGAATCACATCCTTGCCGGTACCGCTCTCGCCCGTCACCATCACCGTCAGATCGGTCGGCGCCACGGCGACCGCCATCTCCAGCGCCCGGTTCAGGCCCGGGTCGTTGCCGATGATGTCGAACTTGTTCTTCAGACGTTGTAATTCCATTGTTTCCATCGTCTCGCAAAGTTACGAAAACGAACGAAAAAACTGACCCCGGAATGGAAAAATCTGCATTTATTCCTATATTTGCAGATAGCCCGGTCCGCCGGGGGACTGACTGAAACCAACAATACTATAATTATATGAAGAAAGGTATGAAACTGCTGGCAGCCGTGCTCATGGGCATCAGTGCTGTCGCCTGCTCCTCCTACGAGAAAATGGTCAAGATGGCCGAAAATGTCAAAGTCACCTGCGATCCCGAGGTCCTCGAAGTGATCGCTGACAACATCGACGCCGACCTGACCGTCACGTATCCCGCCGATTATTTCCACCCGAAATCCATCCTCGAGGTCACTCCGGTCCTCGTTTACGAAGGCGGTGAAGCGGCCATGCAGCCGTTCATCTATCAGGGCGAGAAGGTGAAGGACAACTATAAAGTCGTCTCTTCCGCCGGCCAGACCGTCCGCGAACATGTCCACTTCGACTATGTCGAGGGCATGGAGAACGCCGTTCTCGAACTGAGGGCCGTCGCCCGCTACAAGGCCAAGTCCGCCAAGCTCCCGACCCGCAAGGTCGCCGACGGCTGCAACACCACTTACAAGATGGTCGACGCCAAGGGTTACCTGCCGTACAAGACCGACAACTACCAGGAGGTCATCAAGCAGACCGCCGAAGGCCAGATCAAGTACGCCGTGAACAGCGCGGACGTCAACAACAAGGAGCTCAAGAGCCAGTCCATCAAGGACTTCCAGGCCGCTCTCGACGAGATCAAGGCCAATGAGCGCAAGACCCTCACCGGTACCGAGGTCGTCGCCTACGCTTCCCCGGAAGGTGGCAAGGACCTCAACGCCAAGCTCTCCGACAAGCGCTCCAAGAGCGGTGAGAAGGCTTTCGGCCAGGTCACCAAGGGCAAGGAAGTCGGCGACACCGACGTCAAGTCCGTCGGCCAGGACTGGGAAGGCTTCCAGGAGCTCGTTTCCAAGAGCAACATCGAGGATAAGGACCTGATCCTCCGCGTCCTTTCCATGTACAGCGACCCGGCCGTCCGCGAAAGCGAGATCAAGAACATGTCCGAGGTCTACACCTCCCTCAAGAGCTCCGTCCTTCCGGAACTCCGCCGCGCCCGCTTCATCGCCAATGTCGAGTACCAGAACTACACCAGCGAAGAGCTCCTCAAGCTCGTTGACGACAACATCGACGTCCTCGACGAAGAGGCCCTCCTCCGTGCCGCTTCCCTCGTGAAGGACAATGACAAGAAGGCTGACCTCTACCAGAAGGCCATCGACAAGTTCGACAGCGACCGCGCCCGCTTCAACAAGGGTGTCGCCCTGCTGAACGCCGGCAAGGTTTCCGCCGCGGAGCGCGCCTTCGGTCAGGTTGAGACCAAGGACGGCGAGCTCGAGAACGCCCTCGGCGTGGTCGCCATGCAGAAGGGTGACTACCAGGAGGCTGCCCGTCACTTCGCCAAGGCCGGCACCAAGGAGTCCAAGTGGAACATGGGTGTCTTCGACATCCTCTCCGGCAACTACGACAAAGCCTGCCAGGAACTCGCCGACACCGAGGGCTGCTGCTTCAACCGCTCCCTCGCCTACATCCTCGCCGACCGCCTGAACGACGCTGAGAAGTCCTTCATGTGCAACGATCCGCGCGTGGCCTACCTCAAGGCCATCGTCGCCGCCCGCAAGGGTGACGCCAATGGTGTCGAGGAGAACCTCAAGCGTGCCCGCATGAGCATCGCCCTCGGCGAGCGTGCCGAGAAGGACATCGAATTCGCCCAGTTCCGGTAAACAGACACTGCGAATTACTCCTCGGAGATTATTTCCTGCAACAGGAGATCCCTCAACTCCTCCCGGATCATCGGGAGGAGTTTTTTGTTTCCCATTCACGGTCAGACGCTGCTTCCTTGTGTTGACCGCCATCTCTTGAGGAGGCCTTACAAAGAGGCCAGGGATATCGTAGCGGAGTGGCCCCCGGGTGCACTTTTGGACCCGGAGGCCTCATTTCGCCCCCAGGGCCACCTCAAGATCCGACCCTGGGGGCAAAATCGAAGGCCCAGGGTATTATATGCACCCAAAGGATGTCTGAAAAGGCAACACAATATCAAATTACGTATATTTTATTATACATAATCAGGTAAAATCCCTATCTTTGCACCGACGAAAGAGCCGGATCATCCTGAAAACAGCACCGCCGAAAGATCGGAGAACTTTCGATAACGGCCTGTCAAAAAGCAGTTTTCAGCGAAAAAGCCGCACCCCGGAATAAAAAAATGTATCTTTTATGATACGTTTTTGAAAATTCTTTCTATCTTTGCGGCTAGATGAAAACTTTAATGACCATACTAACCGGGTCGTTCCTATTGTTAGCCACTGCTCCCGGCCTGCGGGCACAGGACTTCCAGAACGACACCCTGTCGCTGAAAATATATTTCCAGCGCAACAATTCCGAGATTGACAGAACCTTCCGGGACAATGCCGCCCAGATGGAGGATTTCCAGTCCTCCGTCCGGACGATGCTGAATGATCCCATGGCTTCTGTCCAGCATGTTTCCCTGAGAACTTCCGCTTCGCCGGAAGGTAACACGGCAGCCAACCAGCGCCTCTCCGAGGCCCGGGCCGCTGCCCTCGAGCGCTTCCTGGTCGATGAAATCGGCATCGACCGCAGCAGGCTTGACATCGATGCCATCGGTGAAGACTGGGAAGGACTCGCAGCCATTGTTCGCACGATCGACGCCCCGTGGCGGGACCGTGCACTGGCCATCATCGAGAAAACGCCTGTCTGGATCAGGACTAACGGCCGCGTCACCGACGGAAGGAAAAACCAGTTGAAAACCCTTGACGACGGTGAAGTCTGGCAGTATCTGGACGAGAACATCTTCCCCGACCTGCGGACCGCCGGCGGCGCCGTATCGCTGGTCATCCGACGCCCTGTCCGGGAAATCATCCGCGAGACGGATACCCTCTACGTCACAAAGACGGAGCGGGATACGGTTTTCGTGGCCGGTGAACCGTCGGAACTCTCCGACGAAGAACTCCATGACATACTCCGCCAGCGCAGAGACTATGACATTTCCGGAAAGAAATTCCTGCTCGCCCTGCGGACCAATGTCCTGGCTGTCCCCTTCGCCAACGTCGGTATCGAAGTGCCCATCGGAGAGAACTGGTCGGTCGGAGCCGACTGGTATTCCCCCTGGATCTGGCGCGAGAAACACAACAAAGACATTGACATGAACGGTTGGTGTTTCGAGTTCCAGGCCGCGGACATCGAAGCCCGGTACTGGTTCCACAACAGCCGGAAGAAGCCGCAGGCTCGCCTGCTCGGCCATTCCCTCGGCGCTTATGCAGCTGTCGGCCACTATGATTTCGAGCAGGACTGGTCCGGCCACCAGGGAGAATTCTGGAATGCCGGAGTGGACTACCTCTATGCCGCGCCGATCTTCGGCGGCCGCATGCACCTCGAGTTTGAATTAGGTGTCGGATACATCTACTCCGACGCCCAACCGTATGACTGCTTCATCGCCGGCGAAAAATGCTTCCGTCAAAAAGGCGTCACGAAGAAAATCCGGTGGTTTGGTCCGACCCGCGCCCAAGTCTCCCTCGTTCTCCCCATCTATGTCAATAACAAAAAAGGAGGCAAATAATGAAGAATCATACCTGCACTATTAAGAGTATGCGAAGAATCTTCCTCCTCTTGACCCTCTTGTGCCTTTTCCTGGCGACGGGTTGCAAGCGCATCGAACTTTATGACCCGCTTTCAGACGTCTATCTCAAACTTAACCTTAAACTCAATACGGACGTCAAGCTCAACGAAGACATCGACCTGGAAGGAGACGCCGCCCTTCGCGAAAAAGTCTATGGCAAAATGCCGGAAAAGGTTCGTGCCTGCTTCTACAGCGCCCAGACTCACGCTCTGGTAGCCGAAGAATTCCTGCCCCCGACCGGCGGATTCATCGACATCCCGGCCGGAACCTACGATATCATCGTCTACAGTCTCGGTAATGAAATTACCCAGACCGAAGGAACGGCAACCCGCGCAGGGGCCTACGCTTTCACCAGCTACCTGGGATCCAGCCTGACTATCCGATCCAAAAACGAGGAGAATCCCGAAGCCGATCCGACCATCAGCCACCAGCCGATCATCTACGAACCGGACCACATCTTCGTCGGCACGAAAGAAAACGTTGTCATCCCCATCCGTGCAGAAATCGACAAGACCCTCGTCATCGAAATGGACATGACCACCCTTCTCGACACCTATTCCCTGGAGGTCAGGAGCATTCAGGGTGTGGATCGGATCAGTAAAATCGACGTCTATATCACCGGTCAGGCCCAGTCCAAGTATATGTGGGACCGCCGCTTCCCGTCGAAGGTCTGCGCCATTTATTTCCCCTCCGAGGTCAATGTCAACAAAGGCAATCTTTACACCGTCTTCAACACCTTCGGGAAATTCCCGGGCGCGCACAACGACGTGTATCTCAATGTCCTGGTAACCGGCACTGACGGCGGTCACTACCAGTGGATCTACGACGTTACCGACCAGTTCGACAATCCGGACAACATCAACCATGCGCTGATTATCGATGAGGATATCATCATACCGGAGAAGAGCGAAGACGGGTTCCGCCCCGAAGTCCAGGATTGGAATACGGAAATCATCTATGTGCCGCTGAGCTAAGCTCCGGCAAAACAAATAGAGCAACAACAGAAACCATTAACATCTTTCATTAACCTTTAAATTTCTTATCTAGATGAAAAGATCAATTATGATTCTTGGCGCCGCAGCTCTTGCGCTCGTCGCCTGCAACAAGTCCGAGGTCGTCGTGAATGAGACCCCCGCCGAAATCGGCTTCAAAGCCATTACTTCCGCCCCGACCAAGGCCGGTGAACTCAACGGCACCTCTTTCGACGGCAAGAACTATGTCATCTACGCTTCCGCTTCCCAGTATTCCAAAGACGGCGTCCTGGAGAATGGCGTCTTCTTCAACGATCAGGCTTTCAAGGACATCGCCGCCCCGAAATGGCAGCATGTGACCTCCGAGGACGCAACTGTGGCCGATCCGATTTACTGGCCGATCGGCGGTGCCAAGATGGATTACCTCGCCTATGCCCTCCCGAAGGGAAAGAAGGCTGACATCCCGGCTCCCGCGTTCAACGCCACCGTCGCCGCGCAGGACTTCACCGTGACCGAGTGGGATACCTATGCCAAGCAGGTTGACCTCCTCTATTCCTCTGCCAACACCCAGACCTCCGCGGCCAACGGTATTGCCAGTGATTATGTCAAGATGACCTTCAAGCACGCCCAGGCTCTCCTTGTTTTCAACGTCAAGGTCAATGAAGCCGCTGCAGGCAAGCTCACGATCAACAACATTTCCTTCGTCGAAGATCCGAAGGCCGCTACCATCAAGGGCACCCTCAAGACCAAAGGTACCTTCAAGGTTGACAACAGCCACAACAACCTCGTCGCCGAATGGACGCTCGGTGAGCCCGGCGCCAACTACGCCATGCCGCTGACCGCCATCACCGCCAAGTCCGAGTGCAACCTCAGCACGGTATCCGGCGTTGAGAACTACGGCACCGCCCTTACCAAGACCGCTTATGCCCAGCTCGGCGAGACACTCCTTATCCCGACCCAGGCCCGTCAGGACTTCACCATCAACTACACCGTCGGTGGCAAGACCATGGATTACACCTATGCTGTTACCCGTGGCAGCTGGGATGCCGGTAAGAAGTACATCTACAACCTGGATCTGACGGTCAACGAAATCATCATCACCGAGTCTGTCGTTGACTTCGAGGCCAACACCGAGGACGTCACCATTGACTAAGGTTTTCTATTTAATAGTTCATTAAACGGCTGGGCAGGCTTGACCGCCTGCCCAATTGCTATACCATGACAAAACTACACTTTCCATTATTGATAGCGGTTTCGCTGCTGGCGGGTGCCTGCGGCAAAACCGGGATCTCGACAGACGAGGTGCGGGAGTTGTCCGTTTCTCCTAAGATTACGCAGCTGACCAAGGCGGCACTTTCCGGCAATACGCTTGGAACGGACAATACGTATGTCGTGTATCTTTCTGCCTCCAGTGCCGAAATGGGCAATTATTTTTCCGATCAGCTTTACTCATACTGCGACGGAAAGTGGAGAGCCTCGTCTGAACCGGGGACACCAGACCCCATCATCTGGCCGACCGGCAGCAAAGAACTGGACTTCCTGGGCATCGCCTGTATGCCACAGGCGCACGCAGACCTGCAGGACCAGATCAAATGGGATGCAACCCTTCCTGCCAACACAGTCAAAATTGAAGACTGGGACCTGAACGAGTACCCGTACGATATCATGTACGCCTCCAAGAACGCCCAGGGATATACTTCCAACAACGGAACCGTCGACATGCAGTTCCGCCATTCGCAGGCCCTCATCACCTTCTCTGCCAAGTGTGATATTGCGGAAGCCTTCACCCTCAAGGGTATTACGGTCAAGAACCTCGACCATGTCGGAACCCTCATGGTTGACAACTCCCAATCCACCCTGACCGCATCCTGGACGAAAAAAGAAGGATCGACCCCTGCCGACATGGAGGTCTCCGGATTGGGAGAAGACGGCATTGTATTATCAGACACCGACTATACGCCCTGCGGCGACGGATTTATCATCATGCCCCAGTCGGCCAAATCCGTTACCATCAAATATCGTCTCCGCAACGCCGTAAACGACCTTGAACACACCTTCGACATTCCCCGCACGGTCTGGAAAGTCGGGAAGAAATACAACTACGCCCTGGACCTGTCCCTGGAGGAAATAAAGGTTACGCCTACCATCACGAACTGGGGCACGGGCGAAAATGAAGTTAACAGCGGCGATGGCGCTCATGACATAAAACCTCTCTAGAAGATGAAAAAGACAATCTATCTTATTTGTTTTTCCCTACTGGGTTTAGGGAGCGTCTCCTGCCAAAAAGAAAAAGCCATGGAGATTGCCTCTTACGGGGAAGCCATCGCGTTTACTGCCCGGACACCTGAGACGAAAGGAGTGGCGCCGTTGAATGACCTCGGCGATCTGGCCATCCAGGATTTTAGTGTCAGCGCCTGGTACTCGCCGGAAGGAGAGGAATTTGGCAGTGACTCGAAGTATTATATCTCGAACCACCGGTTCGGCACGCTGGACGGTGGTACGACGTGGCAGGGCATTTCAAAGGATGGAGACACCAAGTCTTCTGCCCCAGTCTATTATCCTCTGAGCGGTTCCCTCTCTTTCTTTAGTTATGCACCTTTCATCGAAATAACCGAAGACTCTTCCGTTCATATTATCGATAAACCGGATCCGGCGATTACCAGTCAATTGACCGACTACCTGTCCGGTTCTCCCCTGATCAACTACAAGCCGGAAACGGATCTCCGGAAACAGGTTGATTTTGTGGCAGCCTCCCCGGTCCTCAACTGGGAGAAGGAGAACGGACTCGTCCCGCTGAGTTTTTCAAATCACCTTACCACAAGACTCAGATTCTACTGCAACTATACCGGCACCTTGAATGCCGAGGAAGAGATTTTTGTAACAAGTATCCAGCTAACCAATATCATTGGTTCGGAATACCTGTATTTCACGCTGGAAGGAGATCAGATGGGTTACAAATGGTGCGACAGTATCTCTCCTGAGGACGGCACCGCAAACATGCCGCTTGTTTCATATCGGATTTCAAACGACGAAATAGATGAGGATGACTTAAATCCAGCCAGACTGGTAAACACGAAACTCTCGACACCCACGGATGCAAGTCATCCCAACTTCCTCTTCGTAAACGATACGCAAGAAGGCAAAATGTATGTTTTGCCGCAGAGTTTCTCTCCCCGCGACGGAGAACATGATGAGACTTCTGATCCGACATTGTTTCTCACCTATCAGATTCGAAACAGCGAAGGGGTGGCGGTTGAGGAGAACATCTTAAAATACGATCTGAGAGGGACCGAGGCATGGCGTACCGGCGAGACCGTGTCCTATAAAATAACCATCGGGGTCGCAGCGCGCAAAGAGCTATACGTCACGACCGTCGCAATAAACGACTGGATTGATGCCGAGAATACACAAGAACCAGCAGAACTATTGTACTAGATGAAACGGACAATTCAACTTCTTTTATTGCTGCCGCTTCTATGGGCAGCCGGATGCCAGAAAGAAGCATCCAAGACAGAAAGTGAAAAGGCCGGCATAGCAGGGGTGGAGGTGCCTGTTACAATCCAGGCCACCTTCTCGGATCCGGCGAAGCCAACCAAGGCCATCATCCAGGGAACCGAAATTCCGAATGCTTTCGGGTATGGTATTTTCGTTTGCAAAAACGGAGCGACAAACGAAGCACACAAGGCGAATTCCTGGAACCTGAAAGCCACCTATGAAACCAGTCAGGAGGAAGGAATGGCGGGCTCTTGGACCTATCAGTATGTCAATGACTTCAACTCTGGGGCCCTGTCAATTAATAGCTATCCCAATATCACCATCACGTCCCGGGTCGATGAGGCAACGGCGGATATTTACGCCTATGCTCCCTATATGAAGGAAGCCTATGAAAAAGGCCCGACGGCAATTCCTTTTTCTATCGCTCAGGATAACCAGATGCAAGTCGATTTAATGTATGCGATAGAAAATATGGATCCCACGAAAAACAAGGGTCTGGATCCTTTAAGCGCAGGAGACGAACTGCTCACAGCGGATTTCACCTTCAAACACGCCCTCGCGCTTCTCTGTTTTGAATTCACAGTAAAAAACCGGATCGACGGGGTGGGCACCGAAAGATCAACCTTATACAGATTGCAAGACATTACGATCAAAAACAACGGCACAAGCACCGTAACCAAACTGTATGAGTCGGGAGAATTCGACGCCATCACCGGAGATTTCAAGAATTGTGTTGAAACACAATCTCTCGTAATAAAACAGTATAATCCCGGGTCACAAGAATACCTGCCACTAGAGCCTTCGGCCACACCCAAGGAATCATATGTAACGTTGGTCCCGACGCAAATAGAGGATGACGACCTGGAGATCATTGTACAAGTGGACAATCGGTATGTAAAGCCGATTAAGATCAAGAAGGCGGATTTGAAACACGCCGACGGGGAAGAGTACGGCTTCCAAGGAGGATATAAATATACCTTTAAGTTCACCTTGGATAATTATCTATTCCTGAACGGCATTACCGTCAATGAATGGGAAACGGATGTAACCGACTTAACAGAAGTTGAGATATGATGAAGCTTAAACGAATTTTCATGATTATCCTGATGCTGCCGGCCTTCTCCTGCGAACAATTGGAGAATTCGGAGATACCGCAGGAAGAAGGGACTCCCGTATTATTCCCGCTGGACACAAAGGCACCATCCGACGGCGATCGAACGTATCGGGTCGTCATGACGAATATGGGAGGAGACCTCAAAGGTCAAGGGTCATATTGCAGTAAAATCTTTGTGGCCGGATTTGGCCCGGAGGAGAACACCCCCTACACTTGGTACTCGCCTTGCCGCGTAGACAATAATGGAACGCCACTTAACGGCGAAGGGAATCCCGTTACAGACCTTGACGATGCGGATCATTCCAGCAAAAACGGCCTGTTCTGGTATACCTATTCGAGACAAGGGACCATATTATCGGTCGTGTCTCCTGCCATTAGAATCAATCTGGACGCGAATCAAAAAGCCTACTTCGAATGGGATTCGGTAAAACAACTCTTCCTGAGTGATAACCAAGCGGTCTCTTTTGAAGGTTCCTGGATCAACGACGCCGAAAAGAGCTATTATGTTTTTGACAACGCGGATATGCTTAAGCTGACAGAGCGACGGGCAAAGTTCTCCGTCAGCATCGAGTGCGGCGAACAACCTGAGGCAGATATCCAGTCCGTCATGTTTAATTATGTTACGAAAGCGCGCTGGTATATTCCAGGCGAAATTTCCACGACAGAAAATCATTATCAAAAGAGCGACGTCGCCCTTCATGATTGGCTGGCAGACACCGAGTTCAAACATATCACCAAGAATGGCGAATCTTGGTCCTCCGGAGACACCTACATCCTTCCGCTCGACTATTCGAAACAAGAATACCTGGGCATGGTGCCAAAACTGGTGGTCAAGTTAGGCACCAATAGAATTAAACCGATTGTAGCGGAGGTTGAACTATCAGAATTGTTTGAACCAATGCACAACTACAAGCTAACGATAAAAGTATCCTCGACGACAGTCTATTTCAAACTCCAGGCAGAGCCTTGGTATGATGGCGGAACGTCCTCTACCGCTGATGAAGGATGGGCCACGATCGCTGTCGGCAGCGCCGAAACCTGGGAACCCGGAGGTACGATTGGAACAGATGACTGGAATACAAGTATTTAACGATATGAGAACAAACAAAATACTGACCTTGCTATTGCTTGCAGGGAGCGTCCTGCTCGCAAGTCCATCCTGTACCCGGGAAGAAGTGAACATTCCCGCTGCGGAAGAGTCGGAGCGTGTCCCCGTATCTTTTGCCTTTTCCGTTGCCGGCATGGAAGCCGGGACTCCGGAGACCAAAGCGGTGATCGAGCCGGAAACGATTGACCACGATGCAACGACGGCAGAACAAATCAATAACTTTGTCGTACTACAGTTTGACGGAACAACGGATAACGCGAAACTGGTTGGAGTCAAGAATTCTTTCCCCTACAGTGCAGAAGACGAACAGAGTGACGGGGCGGTCGGAAAGCTGATTCCCTCTGAAAATCCTGCCACAATCGTTGTTGTCGCAAACATGAAAGCCGACGATATCTACGCACCGACAGAAATCACTTTAGGGAAATTCAAAGAGGGCTACTCAACCCTGACACAATACGCCGGCGTACTCTACGGCGAGGGCGGCAATGACTATCTCCGCATGTGCGGAATGACCGAAGTTGCCAGCGTCTATTTCGGGATGAAAGTAGAAGTCTCCCTGATCCGCAATGTCTCAAAGATTACCATCAATGTGAGGAATAATACCACAGGGGATGACCAGGTGACGCTGCAAAAAGTTCAACTCCGGGATATCAACGCAAAGTTTTACTATCTGACGCCGCTTGACGCCTCTAAGGAAGCCGCGTATTCGGACATCTATTCCGCCAAGGATCGGTGCCGCATTGACAAGGAACAAGAGATCTTTACAGACAACGCTTCCCTCCAAACCTTTACGTACTATATCCCGGCCAATCTTCGGGGGACAACCGACAATGAGAAGCAATACAGCAAAGGCCTGGGAGCGCCCGACGGAGCAACCCGTTTCTGTCTGTATGGAACGTATGGTCCGGACAATACGCCGATCAACTACACGTACTATCTGGGCGGAAATCTGGTGAATGACTTCAACCTGAAGCCCAACCACGCCTACACCTACAACATTACACTGAATGCAAAAGGTGACTCCCGCTACGACTATCGGGTTGAGGATCTGGCTGAGGAGAAGTTCCACGTTGATGCCAACAGCTATATGCTTCATCCCCCGAAGGCGGAGGGTCAGTCACGGATCTATGCCATCCCGATCCGCCGCGCTGCCACCTTCTGGAACAAGGAAGGAGAGAATGGCGGCGTATATGGAGCCAACCAGTGGGACAAAATGGATTACTCTGCATGGAACATTACTCCGGAAACGACGTGGACGGCAGAAGTCCTATGGAATGATTTCGGTTTAAGCGACTATTCGGATTTTCTGATCAAGAACTCGGGGACCGGCTATGATCCGACCAAACCGACACAGGACCCTTATTTCAAAATCAAGGTCAAAGCCGGCATGAAAGGGAACGCCCTGGTCGCCGTCAAGGTTGGAGCGAATATCGTCTGGAGCTGGCATCTCTGGATAACAGACTATAACCCGGACCAAGAGGGGCTTTCGCCAGTGGCGGGCACTTATTTTTATGACGTGGAGGGCGGCCAGGTCCTTCGGTTCAGAGACAAAGACGGCTATGCCCATCCTGTTTGGAACAAAGAGCCCACCGAAAACGAAGTCGGTTACAGGAATGGCTTTATCATGGACCGGAATTTGGGCGCGCTCGGTGTATTATCCTTT
>Ga0256405_10010242_pt1 | contig 12469 bp, 14 predicted proteins | sample RumenRJG_02DNA_FD_189096 | JGI IMG/M metagenome (GOLD analysis project Ga0256405, IMG submission 189096) | Bovine rumen microbial communities from Lethbridge, Alberta, Canada - RJG_02 | ecosystem: Host-associated > Mammals > Digestive system > Stomach > Rumen | place: Canada: Alberta...
CCTTCGGGACAGGAAAAAGAAATAATTAAGTATTTATTAAATTCAGGACAGATGCTAACGAAATATTATATTATATAATTAGGTATTTATCGGAAGGAGCATCTGTCCTATGTCTGTTTTTACAGTTACGAAAAATGAAGCTGAGGCTTTTAAAGATTTTTTTCCTGAAGATATATATAGCAATATTGAAAAAGAAAACTACTACACCCTGGGGGCTTTTGACGACGAGGAATTCGTTGCAGGAGTCCTGCAGTTTTTTGTGGGATTTGATGAAAATAAAGGTACCTACTCCAGGATATGCTATCTCTATGTCCCTGAGGAGTTTACAGACGGGGAAATTGCATTTCTTCTTATGGACGAATATAAAAATGTTGCGCTTGAAAGCGGGATTTCGGAAAACTTAGTGGAAGTTTTAGATGATTCCTGCGTCTTTGTCTATGCCGCACAGGCAAAAGAGCTGTGTGAGATGGATTCTATTAAAGCTGCCTCTGGCAAAAATATCTATAGCATTTCTTTTATCGACAATCTCGAGTTTATCAAAATAAAAAAACAAGTGGCTAACGGAGTAGAACTTGAGCAGAAGAGGTTCTACGAAGATGAGATAAGCTCTTTTTACAAGGCAAAAGACGGATGTGCACTGCTCCTTGTAAAAAAGGATGACTCTGAAAATCTAGTTATAACTTTCCTTGGATGTGATAACCCTGAAATAGAAGACAGGCTAGTAAATCTGTTAGCTTACAGCGTGAAAAGAGCCAGGGACCAGTATGGTGAGGATGTGCTGATCAGAATTGAATATAAAGACTACTTGGAACTTGCAAGCATATTCAAAGCTATCCCACAAGTACAGCCTCTGTCTGCGATTGCCGAAGCTTAACTTTGTAAAGTCATATAAAGATCTTATCTAACGAGTGACGCTATCACAAAATAGAAGGTGATCATATGGATACGCAAAAACTCTACAAATGGAATAGTCAGCAGGATATGAACATTGGCATTCTGGATGATCCTAAAGAACTCCAGGAAGCCAAGGCTCTTGATAATGCCTTAATGCAAAAACATAAGATGGATGAAATTGGCAAGGACATCTACGAGAGTAATGCGATCAATGATGTTTCTGTGGATGCGTCTCTTATCCAGGATAAAAGGCAGAACGTTGAGGCTAACATGCCTGAATCTGTCAGTGTTTTTAGCATGAAACGCTCTCTTATCAGCGAAGGTAAGTATACTTTTCTTTCAGGTGGAACCTTCAAAAAAGCAAAAAGGACAGCCCCATCAGGCAAGTATATGCAGCCTATTCTTGATAATCTTGCAAAGCTGGACAGACTCTTTGAAAAGGAGTTTGATGTAAAGGATCAGGAAGCTATACACAATGGTTTTCGTGATGCTATTCTTTCCTGTGAAAAATATATATCAAACAGGAATCCATGGACAGCAGAGGGTAAGGCCAGACTTCAGATGGTCAAGGACTTTCAGAAACAGCTGCAGACTGAGTCGATACAGTTTGAGGACAGAATGCAGGAGCTCGCAGATGAGTCTGATCAGGCAGATCAAATGCAGGCAGATCAAAAGAAGGTAGCAAAAAAGAAAACCTGGCTAGATATACTTTCTAAAGTCAGAACGGAAGAAATTGAAAATGGCAAAAATGGCTATGAAGTAGAAATAGGAGGAGAAGGAAGTTCCAAGGTATATATTATAAAAAAAGATGGCAAGAAGCGATTTTTTAAAGAAAATGAAAAAATGCCTTCAAGTTCCTTTTATGAATATTTTAGGGATGAAAAAAAGATGCTTTCAAAAAATAACGATGAAAAAAGTATTCGTCGAAAAGGATATCTTGATATCATCCATAAGGCTATGCTAATGAAATATGCAACTGAAAGTGAAGCATATCATAAATTTGCAGGTTTGACCTCGAATGTTGATAAGTTCAAAGAACGTTTGATAAAGGTGCTTAGTTGGGATAATAAATTTAAGAAAATGATCGGTGAAATAAATGAAGAAGATAGTAAGTACGTTTTTGATGTTTTAATACAGGGAACAAGGAACATGACTCTTAGTAATATGTGCATAGATAAAGCCATGATCGATAAGGGGGCCGAAATATCGAAAAGAAACGTTGCTACCAGCAGGATGGCGAAGATGCTGGGACTTGAAAATCTGGTTACAAAATCATCGCTTGTCAATCTGAAATTCAATGGCAAAACCATGCAGGGAATCTCCATGGAGGAAGCGGAAGGAGAAGAATTCCAGACAATACGTGAAAACGCAGAAAAAGGCAAAAAGCGGAAGGTCTATACGACTGAGTGCTTTAGGAAGCTTCTGAACCTTCAGGTATTTGATATTATATGCGGGCAGGTTGATAGAAACGCAACCAATTATTTTGGCAAAGTAACGCAAACAGATAATAAGACAGTTATGCAAGTTGAAGATATCAAGGGCATTGATAATGATACGTCTTTTGGAAACCTTACCTACAAAGATGTTGTAAAGAAAGGTTTCGGCGATCTACATGCGCTGGTAAGCATCGAGAGTGATGGAAAACTTACTGCACCATATATGGACGAGGAACTTGCTAATAGTATCCTTAAGCTGGATGCAAAGATCATCAACTATACTATGTGCGATATCTTAAGTAAAAATGAGAGGAATGCGCTGATAGATCGAATAGAAGGTTTAAAGAAACTGATAAACAAGACCAGGGCTAAGGAACAAAGACTTAGATCAAAGAAAAAGAAAGTCAATTCGGTATTTATAAAAGATGACAAAGAAAGTTGGAACAAAGCATTTTCTGACTATAAAACGCAGTTTAGGAAAAAACATATTGAAAATCCCGAAAGGGCTGACAATGGTGTGTTCTATACTACGTATCTAAAACCTGATTTCCTACAAGAAAAATAACCATAATAGGAGGCCCAAATGAACATCATAGAACTTACAGAAGATAATATAGAAGAGTATATGGAGTATCTTACAGAAGATGTTGCAGAGAACATCGGAAGGACTTTTTATAGTGGACTTATAGCCACTGATGATTTTGGAACTCCCGCAGGCGGCATTGTATGGAGATATAAGAACATGCTTAATGACTCTGACAAGGAGAGTCATATAGAATGGCTTCAGGCTGACGAAGAGGAAGTTTTTAATGAACTTTTTGATAAGTATGACAGGGAAGTAAAACAGGAGGGCATAGCCACGTCATTCTTTTGCCTGCCTGCAAAGACCAGTAAGGACCTTAAGAAGATGTTAAAGGAAAGAGGCTTTAGCGTAAATCTCATGGAGGGTGACAGTATTACTGCAAAGCTGTCTGAGATAGCAGATATCAGTGCATTTGCCAAGATAAGTATTTCAGACGCAGTAATGCCGCTAAGGAGTGCAACGCAACGAGGCTTTTCAGCTGCAGTCAGCAGGACTCTTGTGCAGGGACACTATGGAACCTGTGAGGATCTCGCATACCTTCCAAGGCTCTACTTTGAAAATGATGTATCCTGCTATGCTGAGATTGATGGACAGATAGTGGGGATGCTGCTTCTTCACAGGACACCATCGGAGCAGCTTGAGGTGGTGCTGATGCATGTTTCAGGAAAAAACTCTGTAAAGCTTCTTCCTCAGCTTATTAAGCAGGCCGTTGAGAGCGCTTATGAATCCTATGATCCTGATACCAGGATAATCATAAACCGTCACGACTATGCATCACTTGCCCTTGGAGAGAGATTGTTCCCTCGAGGCTTTGGAATACCTGTGTATGAAGGTGAAAGAGCAGAGAACTGAATATAAAGGAGCACAAAAAAAGAGGTTCTGAAAACAGAACCTCTTTTATGTTGCCATCTTAAGTTGTCAGTATATACGCTGGATCAGCCGATAGCTTTTTTAACGGCCTCAAGAACACGGTCAGCCTGGAAAGGCTTAACGATAAAGTCCTTGGCACCTGCCTGAATAGATTCAATAACCATTGCCTGCTGACCCATAGCAGAACACATGATGCAAACCGCATTAGGATCTGCAGCCTTGATTCCCTTCAAAGCTCCGATACCATCAAGCTCAGGCATTGTGATATCAAGAGTTACAAGGTCGGGCTTCAACTCATTATATTTCTCGATTGCGACTTTTCCGTTCTCTGCTTCGCCAGCAATCTCATATCCGTTCTTGGAAAGGATATCCTTGAGCATCATGCGCATGAAAGCGGCGTCATCTGTAATGAGTATTCTTTTTCCCATGTTGAACCTCCAAAAAGTATTTTTAGTTGCTGAAAAAATTAAAGCAATTATTTTTGTATTTTACTATGGTACATAATATATTGTACCACATGTTTCCTAGAATGCACGTAAAATCGGTATGTCAAAAATAAAAATTTGATAAAATACGAAAAAAGCCTTGTAAAATGGGACTTATCACTTCATGACAGGAAGAGTGGTGTCGTAGTTGTAATCCCCATGGTTGACCACCTGCCACTGGGTAATATTCTTACTATTGTCCAAATTGAGCGAGTTTTTTGCACTATTGACAATTAACGCAATATCAAGCGATTGATTATCGCTAATTGGTATACTTTCTTTAATTATACCATCAACTGCTCCTGTTTCATACCCTGAATTTACAGCAGCCACAAAGGCGTTCCCCTGATGACAGGCGCTGTAGTAGCTCTTTTGCCTCTCTGCAAGGTTGCTGCTGAGGTTATAATCTGCCTTGGAGCCAGCAAGGGTCAGGGTAGCAAAGGAGATAATGGATAAAACAGTAAAGATCAAAAGGATAGACGCTGTTCCCACGTGAGAACCTGAGGCTTCATTTCTGCTCATTTATTCATCCTCCTTTCCGATATAGGTATCAATGCTGTTCTGATAAAAGACCTTTGAAGGATCCTCTGGAATATCGGACAGGACTTCAGAACCTCCCCTGATATCCAAAACAGCGATAGTACCAGTTGCTGCCTTGCCGACAAGGTCTACGCCATAGGTATTTGCGTCGCTGTAGACATCACTTGCATCTTCTATTGAAGACTTGAGGATAACTTCGTAAGAAGCGTCTGATAGCCCCTGTTCCATGGGCTCCCAATCCTTGTCAAATATAAGGATGAGACTAAAGCTTCGGTCATCTTCCTGGGATCTGCTAAGATAAGCATCAGGGTAGAGACTGGCAACCTGCTCAAGATCTCCGTTTTTGGATACGTAAACCTCAGATAGATTCTGAGTCCACATGATGGCACTCTCAAGATTTCCTGTCTTTTCAGCTAAAATGTGGGCAGAAGCAAAAAGCCTTACGCAGACAGCTGCAGAAAGGGAAAAGAACATGATTGCCACTATGAGTTCCATAAGGAACAAACTTAACTGGGAACTACGTTTGTTTTCCATTTAATGCTTAATTGCTCCTTCTTGTTATGTACAGGTAATCTTCTAGGCCGTCGGACATGACTACGTCTGCCCTGAAAAGTCCATCAGAGACTTCCTCTATATCAAAAGAGTCTACCTCAAGGATCCTTTGTCCGGACTGTGGATAGAAGCTTCCAAGGTCAGATCTTGCAAACAGCTCCATGAGATTACCGTCATAGTCGTAGATGTAGGTGTTATATGTAACGCCTTTTATCTCTTTTGTGAGAACCAGGGCGTTTTCTCCAAATATCTCTTCAACACGGATCTGGCCGCCTTCATCAGCCTGCCTTACCTTTTCCGTGATATAGGCGCAGGCTATCCTGTGAGAAGAATTGTCAGCCATTTCTCTCACGTTCTTTTTGTAAATGCTGGCACCGATGGCTATCACTGAAAGAGATGACAGCACAAACAGTAGCAGCAGGCAGATTACAAATACCGTATCAATTGTGTGATTTTTCTTTTGATCCTGTTTCATTTATTTACCTCAGGATTACCGTGTAATCCGGATAAAGATTTGCTGCTATAGGCTGGTAGTCCACAAAGAACACGTTCTTGTCGTAGGTAAGTCCGTAGTGGTCCTCCATGTAGGACAAGGATGGAGGATACATACCCTCAAGGGCATAGCACTGGACTATATCCCTGGAGATGGCATTTTCAAGGGATTCCTGCTCCTTTTCTATAGAGTTTCTTCCTGAGTACTCAACTGCCTGAATAAAGAATACTGCGATGAGCACAAAGATCACCACGGAGATCACTCTGTAGAAATTGTCAGAGGGCAATATGGAAATGCTTGTTTTATCAAATCTGTTTGCCATAAATTAGCCTCATTAACCGATAGTTGACATGATTCCAAGAAGAGGAAGGATCACGGACAAAAGTATCATTCCTACAATTACTGAAAGTATGATAACGAGAGTTGGTTCAAGAACAGAGATAAGAGAGTAGATCCTCTTTTGTGTATCTCGTTCGATCCTCTCAGACACACGTCTCATGGCCTGGTCCATGGAACCGGACTTAAATCCTACAGATACCATCTGTGAGTAGAAGGAACCAAAGATCTTGGCCTTTTCCAGGGCTTCAGGGAAACTGTCACCATCAAGAAGAAGGTTTCTGCAGTTTTCTATCTTATCCTTAAGTTCATCGGAAGCTACAAGTTTTTTTACAAGGGAAAGACCTTCATAGGTGTCCATACCACTTGAAAGAGTCAGAACCATGCCGCTGGCAAAGCGCTCAGTGTCGATCTCCTGCATGAGCCTTTTGGTTGGTCCAAACTTCCTAAGGAGCTTTCGAAGGTTGGTCTTGCCGCTTTCTGTCATTGCAAAATATACAAAGCAAAGTGCCAGGACGACTAATATGGCGATCATTACAAATGAGTAGGTGTTAAGGGCATTACCAAGGTTTAAAAGAGACTGCGAAAAGCCGCTCATGCTGGTTCCAAGCTGCGCAAATACCTGATCGAAGATAGGAAGGACTTTGGTGATAAGTACCAGCACAACCACAAGCATCATGAACACCATGATAAGAGGGTAGCTGACAGCACTCTTTATGCTGGATTCGATGTTTTCTTCCCTGTCGTAGTAGTCTGCAAGGGATTCCATAACTGTGTCCATGCTTCCTGATTCCTCACCTATGGTCACCATGTGGATGACGTAGTCAGGGAACACCTCACTCATGGAAAGAGCAACGTGGAATTTTTCTCCACTGTGGAGAACCTGGCTTATGGAGTCATAGATCTTTTTTGCAGAAGCATCCTGGGTATCCTGTGCCAGAATGTCAATTCCATCTCCGGGAGCAATTCCCGCCTGCAAAAGAAGTGCCATCTCCCTGCAAAAGCTTGAGATTTCATAGCTGTTTAGTTTTTTGAGTTTAGAGTTAGCGCCCATTGTGCCCTCCAATTTATCTTCATTAGTAGATATACTTTACAGAGTAGTTTGAACCATCTCCGATGAATTCCTTAAGCTCCTTGTTTTTGGTGTTGGATGCAAAGGTGGGATCCATAAGTGACCACTCAGTTCCGTCAAACTCGATCATTCCGTTGACCCATCCGATGTCCTCGATGTAGGTACTTAGCCAAGCGTGATAAGCAGTTCCGGCGTAGCCGATCTCCATTCTTGTGGGAATCCGCTGGCTTCTTAGCATGGCGGTCATAAGAGAGGAGTAGTCAAGGCAGATTCCTTTTTTGGTGGAAAGAACTTCATCCACATCGGGAAGATATCCGCTTTCTACGCTTTCTGCCTCTGCGTGGTCATATTCGATGTTGGAGATTATGTAGTTATAAACCTCTGAAACCACCTCGATATCTGAGTCACAGACATATGCCAGCTCTTCTGCCTTGGAGATTGCTTTGGTGGAGCTGTCAAAGGTACAGTACTGGTTTGGATATAGGAAAGGCGAAAACTCATTGTCTATAGTCACGTCAATGAGCTGTGAAAAGGCTTGTGAGTACTGGGTTCCCTGGATGTTCTCAAAGACATTTATCATATACTCGCCATTGCCGGTCTGAAGTGGGAATACCTCAGGCTTTTGTACGCCTGACTGAAGGTCATAGGTGTAGGTCCTCTGCCCGGGTCCTGTGATCTGGAGCTTGACCTTGGGGGATTCTCCGATGTAAGTCACGACTACGTAGCCATCGGAGGCATTGGATGCATCAAGTCTTGCATATTCATTCTCGTAGACAATTTCCCCTGGTGCTTCCGGCACAAGGCAAACAGGAGTATTATCGCGACTTCCTTTTGCCTGAGGTTCTTCAGGATCCTTATATACAGGAGGAGCGGTTTTTGTGGTGGAAACACCGATAGGAGTTTCTGCTTCACCGCATCCATTAAGGAAAGTCATGGCAATACCCATGAATATACAGATTAGTGCGTATGATCTTTTTCTTTTCCTGGTGAAAAAAATGTTCATGTTTTACGAAAGTGCCAGTGGCATTTCTCTTATTTTTTGGTATCCCAAAGAGATTATCTCTGAGATCTTTTCCTTGTGCTCGTCTTTATTAAGTACTTTTGAATATCTTACTTCAAGAGGGGATCCAACGTTAAGCTCGTTGTAGCCACGGATCCTTTTACCAAGTTCTGAAAGGAACCTGTCAGCTTTGTCAGTGTCACAGTCCTCCAAGAGGATAATATACTCGTTTCCGCCGTTTCTTCCAACGTATCCGTAGCTTTCAGCCACGTCTTCAAGGATTGATGAAAACTCAGAAATGAGGTAATTGCCGTTTTTGTGGCCTTCATTTACATTGATGTTGCCAAGGTTTGCGATCTGCATCAGGAAGAATCCTGTATCAGGAAGCTGCTCTTCGTTGTTGAAGCTTTCTATTAAAAGGTCGCAGCTGTATCTGTTGGGAAGACCTGTTAAGTGATCTAAAAATGCCAGATTGTTGAGCCTTCTTCCGATTGAAACATTGTGGTAAAGGATAAAGAAATCAATAACAATAGATAGAACATAAACCACAAGACATATGGCCACTACTATGAAAAAAGCTGTGGGATGACTGTCGGTGAACTCCTTGTAAAGAGCTTTGTCACGAATAAAGAGAACTGTCAGCAAGGCAGCAAGAATAACAGCCACCACCAAAGATATTACTTTGTAGATAAAGATTGAATTATAGACGTTAGCTCTTTTACTTGTGTTATAAAACTCGGGCTTCATGGACTTTCTCCCATGTGATTTAATGTTCGAATTACTAATAACTATTCTACTATATTTAAGGTATCTAATCAAAGCATATGAGGAATGGGATTTCTCTTTTCAAAGGTGAAGTATTCTGTAAATCCGCACTCCAATGCAATCTGGCGCATTCGATCAAAGCCGCAGGCGATGGTTTCGGGCTTGTGGGCATCTGAACCGAAGGTGATGATCTTTCCTCCCAGCTCTCTAAAGCGCAAAAGGGCAGCAGGACATGGATTTGAATCTGCGTAAGGGTCCTTGCTAAGGACCTTGGAGTTAAAGTCAAGGCCTTTATCATGGACGATGAGGTACCTTAAGATATCGTCGATCTGGTCTTTGAAGCGCTCATAGGAATAGGTGGTATCACCCTCTGGAACGTAGCGGCTTACGTAGTCAAGATGGCCAAGGACATCATAGTCGTCAAAGAGCTTTAGGTTTTCAAGGGTGGCATCAAAGGTTCTTTTAAAGATGTTTACTACGCTGTCACCCTGCCAGAAATCCGGGTAGTAGGGATCTTTTTTGTCCACAAGATGAATGGATGCGATGACAAAGTCGAAGTCGTTTTCTTTTACAAAAGAGAGATTGTCGCCTGCAACCTGAGTCTGCATGCCTACTTCTACGCCAAAGCGGATGTTTATCTTATCATTATATAAGTTCTTATACTTTTGAAATTCACTGCGATATGAAGAAACATCCAGGTTAAAGGGATCTGCTGGAAGGTCATAGCAGACAGGATAATCAAGGTCTAAGTGATCAGTAAAACATATTTCTGTAAGATCAAGTTCTATAGAACGTTTTATCATATCCTCCATGGGAGCCTCACTGTCCCCGGAGTGATGGGTGTGCATGTGGTAGTCGGAAAGTATTGACATGTCAGTCTCCATTTTTCATAAATTTTTTCTTTAGTTATTCTAGCATATTTTTAATATTCTCACTTGATTTATGGCTAAAAGTCTAATAGAATAGAGATTGCTGATAAATTATTATCAATTCAGATTGATATAGGAACAGCAACCTATTTATTAAATTCATTTTAGGAGGAACTTAAAATGGCAGTAAAAGTAGCAATCAATGGTTTTGGCCGTATTGGTCGTCTTGCATTCAGACAGATGTTTGGTGCAGAAGGTTACGAAGTAGTAGCTATCAACGATTTAACAAGCCCTAAGATGCTTGCTCATCTTTTGAAGTATGATTCTTCACAGGGACGTTACGTTGACCTTGGTCACGAAGATGACGTAACAGCTGATGACGAGGCTGGAACAATTACAGTAAAGGGTAAGACAATCAAGATCTACAAAGAGCCTGATGCAAACAATTGCCCATGGGGAGAGCTCGGTGTAGACGTAGTTCTTGAGTGCTCAGGATTCTATACATCAAAAGATAAGGCACAGGCACACATCAATGCTGGTGCTAAGAAGGTAGTTATTTCTGCTCCTGCAGGAAACGATCTTCCTACAATCGTTTACAACGTTAACCACAAGACTCTTACAAAGGACGACAAGATCATTTCAGCTGCTTCTTGCACAACAAACTGTCTTGCTCCTATGGCTAAGGCTCTTAACGACTATGCACCTATCCAGTCAGGTATCATGTGCACAATCCACGCTTACACAGGTGACCAGATGATCCTTGATGGTCCTCAGAGAAAGGGCGACCTTAGAAGATCACGTGCAGGTGCTGTTAACATCGTTCCTAACTCAACAGGTGCTGCAAAGGCTATCGGCCTTGTTATCCCTGAGCTCAATGGTAAGCTCATCGGCGCTGCTCAGCGTGTTCCTACACCTACAGGATCAACAACACTTCTTTTCGCAGTTGTTAAGAAGGCTGACGTTACAAAGGAAGCTGTTAATGCAGCTATGAAGGCAGCAGCTACAGAGTCATTCGGATACAACACAGACGAGATCGTTTCATCTGATATCGTTGGTATGAGATTTGGTTCACTCTTCGATGCTACTCAGACACTTGTTAACAAGGTTGATGATGATACATACGAAGTACAGGTTGTTTCATGGTATGACAACGAGAACTCATACACATCACAGATGGTTAGAACAATCAAGTACTTTGCAGAGCTTGGCTGATTCTACTTAAGTTTAGGAATAGACTTTTAAATGAGGTCCGGTCCATATGGACCGGACCTCATTTCATTTCAAAACTAAAATCCCAGGAGGATATAAATATGGCACTTAATAAGAAATCAGTTGATGACATCAACGTAAAGGGCAGACGAGTTCTTGTTCGTTGCGACTTCAACGTTCCTTTAAAGAACGGAGAGATCACAGACGAGACCAGAATCGTTGCAGCTCTTCCTACAATCAAGAAGCTTGTTAAGGACGGCGGCAAGGTTATCCTTTGCTCACATCTTGGCAAGGTAAAGAATGGCCCTAACGAGGGTGAGTCACTTGGACCAGTTGCTAAGAGACTTTCAGAGAAGCTTGGCAAGGACGTTAAGTTCATCGATGACTACAACGTAACAGGCGCTGCAGCTACAGGTGCTGTGGAGGCTATGAATGAGGGAGATGTTATCCTTCTTCAGAATACTCGTTTCAGAGGCAAAGAGGAGACTAAGCCTGAAGAGGCTGGTGAGGCTTTTGCAAAAGAGCTTGCTGATCTTGCTGATGACTATGTATGCGACGCATTTGGTTCAGCTCACAGAGCACACGCTTCTGTAGCAGTTGTTACCAAGTACATCAAGGAAAAAGGCGGAAACAACGCTGTTGGATACCTTATGCAGAAGGAGATCGACTTCCTTGGAAACGCAGTTGAGAACCCAGTTAGACCTTTCGTAGCTATTCTTGGTGGTGCTAAGGTTGCTGATAAGCTCAACGTTATCAACACTCTGCTTGATAAGTGCGATACTCTTATCATCGGCGGTGGTATGGCTTACACATTCCTTAAGGCTAAGGGATATGAGGTTGGTAAGTCACTTCTTGATGAGACTAAGGTTGACTACTGCAAAGAGATGATGGCTAAGGCTGAGAAGGCTGGCAAGAAGCTTCTTCTTCCTATCGATACAGTATGCATCGATTCTTTCCCAGATCCTATCGACAATCCTAACATCTCAACAACAGTTGTTGATGCTGATAAGATTCCTTCAGACAAAGAGGGTGCTGATATCGGACCTAAGACAATCGAACTCTATGCAGATGCAGTTAAGTCTGCTAAGACAGTAGTTTGGAACGGACCTATGGGCGTATTTGAGAACCCTGTTCTTGCAGCTGGTACTAAGGAAGTTGCTAAGGCTCTTTCAGAGACTGATGCTACAACAATCATCGGTGGTGGTGACAGTGCAGCAGCTGTTAACCAGCTTGGCTATGCAGACAAGATGAGCCACATCTCAACAGGTGGCGGAGCTTCTCTTGAGTTCCTTGAGGGCAAGAAGCTTCCTGGCGTTTACGCTGCAGACGATAAGTAATGTCTTAGCGAGGTTTTTTCGAGCTTAG
>Ga0256405_10010244_pt1 | contig 12466 bp, 9 predicted proteins | sample RumenRJG_02DNA_FD_189096 | JGI IMG/M metagenome (GOLD analysis project Ga0256405, IMG submission 189096) | Bovine rumen microbial communities from Lethbridge, Alberta, Canada - RJG_02 | ecosystem: Host-associated > Mammals > Digestive system > Stomach > Rumen | place: Canada: Alberta | collected...
GAGCCCTTCAGTGGGTATGGCAGTGCAAAAAGCCTTCGAGGATGTATTCTCCTGCAGCCGTCTGGCCGGTAAAGTCAGAAGGTAAGATATTTATAGCAGTCCCCGACAGGAGTATGTACGCTATTGACGCCGTTACGGGGAAGGAAATAAAGGAGCAGCCTCAGTCAGCCCGTGAAGCTATAGGGCTTTCAAGGGACGGGAAGACTGTCTATACCAAGTCGATGTGGCATAAACTCTTCGCATTCAACGCTTCTGACGCCTCCCTTAAGTGGTCGGCGGAGACCGGCGCGGGATATGAGATCGGACCTACACCGATTGTCGAGACAAGCCGCGGAGTCCTCTATCCGACGGATAAGGGCAATCTCCTCTCTTTCTCTTCAGAAGACGGCTCGCTTCTTTGGGCTCATAAAATATCAATAGCCCTAGTGAATCCTCTCTATGTGGTCTCCGATACTTCCGGAGGCTGCAAAGTGCTGGCTTCTACAATGGATGGAGTAATAACCTTATTGAAATTTTAGAACATAATAACACATATGACACTAAAAAGAATAACCCTTGCTGTAGGAATGCTGATGATGGCTTTCTCGGCATCCGCTGCCGTCGAGGATTGGCAGAATCCCGCCGTATTCGAAATCAATCGCCTGCCTATGGCAGCAACATTTGTGACTGACCAGCAGGAGACCCTCTCCTTGAACGGAACATGGAAATTCCACTGGAGCGATGATCCTTCCGGAAGGGTTGCAGGATTTGAAAAAACGGCTTTTGACGATGCTGCATGGGATAATATCCCCGTTCCCGGCCTCTGGGAACTGGAAGGATATGGGGACCCTCTCTATCTCAATATCGGATACTCATGGAGAGGCCATTACACCAACAATCCTCCTATCGTCCCGACTGAGCACAACCATGTCGGAGAGTACCGCCGTACCTTCTCGGTACCGGATACATGGAAGGGCAAGCAGATCTGCCTCTGCATAGGTTCGGCTACCTCCAATGTCCGTGTCTGGGTCAATGGCAAAGAGGTCGGATATAGTCAGGACAGCAAGCTGGAAGCCCGTTTCGACATTTCCAAGTTTGTCAAGGTCGGAGCAGAGAACCTTATCGCTCTCGAGATATTCCGCTGGTGCGACGGCTCCTATCTCGAGGATCAGGATTTCTGGAGATTCTGCGGCCTCGCCCGTGATACTTATGTCTATACAAGGGAGCAAAGGAGGATAGAGGATGTCCATGTGAAAGGGTCTATGGGCGGTGACCTCGAGGTAGAGACCGAGGTGACCCCAGGGATTACCAATGTCCATTACTCCGTCCTTGACGGGAAGGGTGAGACCATCCTCGAATTCGACACCCCGGTTGCAAGAAAATATGAGGTCTCAGAGAATGGAAATGTGCTTCTGAGGGCCTCCAAGAAGGTTTCTTCCCCTTCTCTATGGTCGGCTGAGACCCCTTCTCTCTATACCCTCAAGGTCGCCGCGACCGACAGGAAAGGGGTACGCGAGAGCACCTCGGTACGTTTCGGATTCAGGACTGTCGAGATAAAGAATTCCCAGCTTCTTGTCAATGGCAAGCCCGTCCTTATCAAAGGCACCGACCGTCACGAACTCAGCCCGAGCGCGGGTTACATAGTGACCGAGGCCGATATGATCAATGATATCAAAGTGTTCAAGGAACTCAATATCAACGCAGTCCGTACTTCCCACTATCCCAACGATCCCCGTTGGTACGATCTCTGCGACGAGTATGGAATCTATGTTGTCGACGAGGGAAATATCGAGTCTCATGGAATGGGATATGATCCCGCCAAGACAATCGCCAACAGGACTGAATACCTCGAAGCCCATCTTTCTCGTGATCAGAGAATGGTCCGCCGCGATTTCAACCACCCTTCGGTAATAATCTGGAGCCTTGGAAACGAGGCCGGCAACGGAACCAACTTCTATGCCTGCTACGACTGGATCAAAGCCTATGATCCTTCCCGTCCAGTCCAGTATGAAAGAGCGGAACTCGAGAGGAACACCGATATCTTCTGCCCTATGTACGCTACTCTCGACAGGTGCGAGGAATACCTCCAGAACAACCCTCCGAAGCCTCTTATCCAGTGCGAGTATGCCCATGCTATGGGTAATTCGATGGGTAACTTCAAGGAGTACTGGGATCTGGTCAGGAAATATCCTGAGTATCAGGGCGGTTTCATTTGGGACTTTGCCGACCAGGCGCTTTGGTGGAAGGTCGATCCCAAGAAGTACGGTACAGACTATATATGGGCTTTCGGCGGTGATTTCAACGATTATGACCCCTCCGACGGTTCATTCAACTGCAATGGTATAGTCGCTTCCGACCGCAGTTTCCATCCTCATGCTTATGAGGTTCGCTACCAGTACCGCAATATCCTCACTTCCCTCGAGGGTGTCGACAAGGGCTCCGTCAGGGTGAAGGTCCACAATGAGTTCTTCTTCAGGGACCTTTCCGCTTATAGGATGATCTGGACTCTTGAGGAGGAAGGCGAAAGCGTCGCTACCGGAGTTGTTGAGGAAATTAATGCAGCTCCCCAGAGCGATGCCGTTATCCGCATTCCGGCTTCTGTAGAAGGCTGCAAATGCAAGGATAAATATCTGACTGTAAGGTATTTCCTTAAAAATGCCGAGCCTCTTCTTCCCGCCGGAAGCGAGGTCGCTTATGATCAGATGAAGGTCTTTGAAGGGACAGTCTGCAAGGCTCACGAAGAGGAGACCAAGGGTAGCCTTCCAAAGATGGAAAAGAGCGGAGAATCAATCCTCTTCTCAGGTACATTTACAACACCCGGAACAGCTTCCGAGCGTCAGAGCGAGTGGGCTGCAAGATTCGAAAATGGGGTGCTTGTATCCTACTGCGTTGGCGGAAAGGAACTTCTCAAGGAAGCTCTTCTTCCCAATACCGGACGCGCTGTCGTTGAGAATGATATGGGAGCGAAACTCAACCGCAAGCTCTCTGTCTGGCAGTATCCTTCGTGGAAAGTCGCTAAGGCGGAACTCTCTGAAGAGGATGGGGCTTATGTCCTGAAGACTGTCTACGAGCCTGTCGGAGCCGCAAGGTTCGTTGTGGATTATACCATCTCAGGCGACGGCTCTATCGGTGTTTACGAGTCAGTGAAGGATGCCGGCGGGCTGAAGGATATGCCTATGATGTTCCGCTTCGGAATGAGGCTTTCTATGCCCGGAGAGTTCTCCAATATCGATTTCTACGGCTACGGCCCTTGGGAGAACTATGAAGACCGTCGCTCGGGAGCCCTCATCGGCCATTATCGCCAGAGGGTTGAGGATCAGTACCACTACGGATACGTTCGCTCCCAGGAAAGCGGCACCCACTCGGGTCTCAAGTGGTTCAAGGTCCTTGACAATGCCGGATGCGGCCTCTCGATTGTCTCCGACGACTTCTCTGCAGCTGCTATTCCGTTCTCACAGGCCGAGATGGACTTTACCAAAGACTGGGTGATGAACCGCCCGAATCCTACCAATGTCCAGGAAGGTGCTCCGCTCCACTCTCTCTCACTCAAGCCTCTTGCCCATGAGAATGACCGCTCCAACGGCACCACCCATGTCACCTTCGAGGCTCGTCAGACCGGAGTCGGCGGCATCAACTCATGGAGAGAATGGCCTCTCCCGAAATATAGGGTAATGCCTTCTGAGGATCTCGTCTTCCTCTTTACAATAGCCCCTGTGAAGTAGGAAAGCGTATCTTTTTTTGCAGAATCAGTGTTTTTTGGTATCTTTGCAACCCGTACAAACTAAACCTTTTTTCTTATGAAGTACGGGTTCGATACCGAAAAATACATTAAAATACAGTCCGAGCACATTAGAGAGCGCATCGCCAAATTCGGCGACAAACTATATATGGAGTTCGGAGGAAAGCTCTTCGATGATTTCCATGCAAGTCGTATCCTTCCGGGATTTGAGCCTGATGTCAAGCTCAAGATGCTCGAGAAGCTTAAGGACGAGCTGGAAATCATCATTGTTATAAGCGCTGTCGACATTGAAAAGAACAAGGTCAGGGCGGATCTCGGTATCACCTATGATGAAGACGTACTTCGACTAAGTGATGAGTTTACAAACCGCGGCTTCTGTGTAAGTTCGGTTGTGATTACCCACTATAACGGTCAGTCCAGTGCCGATCATTATCGCCAGCGTCTCGAGAGGGAAGGAATAAGGGTCTACTACCATCATACAATCGAAGGCTATCCCCAGAATGTGGCTCTGATTGATTCGGACGAGGGTTTTGGCAAGAATGACTTCGTAGAGACGACAAAGCCTCTTGTCGTTGTCACGGCCCCCGGCCCCGGCAGCGGAAAGATGGCGGTTTGCCTCAGCCAGCTCTATCAGGAGAGCCAGAGGGGAGTGAAAGCAGGTTATGCCAAATTCGAGACTTTCCCGATTTGGAATCTCCCCCTGAAGCACCCTGTCAACATAGCCTATGAGGCCGCGACGGCGGATCTGGATGATGTCAATATGATCGACCCCTTCCATCTGGAAGCTTATGGGGAGACGGCGGTCAATTATAACCGCGATATTGAGATTTTCCCTGTCCTGAATGCCATCTTCGAAGGCATCTACGGAGAGAATCCATATAAGTCGCCGACTGATATGGGGGTCAATATGATCGGCTATTGCATCTCTGACGATGAGGTGTGCCGCGAGGCCTCCAAGCAGGAGATCATCCGCCGCTACTATACGGCTCTAGGCGCTCTCGCAACGGGCCATGGGTCGGATTCGGAGGTCAATAAGATCGCTCTTCTGATGAAGCAGATGAAGATTACTCCGGAGATGAGAAGATCTGTAGTCGCTGCCCATGAGAGGAGGGATATTTCCGGAGGGAAGCCGGCTGCTGCGATAGAACTAGCTGACGGAACGATAGTTACCGCAGAGACAAGCTCACTTCTTGGACCTAGTGCAGCCCTTATTCTCAATGTCACCAAGCACCTTGCAGGGATTCCTCACAGCCTGAAGTTGATCCCTCAGAACATGATAGAGCCGATCCAGAAGACAAAGGTTTCCTATCTTCATGGCCACAACCCCCGTCTCCACTCGGACGAGGTCCTCGTGGCGATTTCGATGCTCAGCCTCTTTGACGAGAATTGCAAGAAGGCCCTCTCCTGCCTTCCCCTTCTGAAGGGATGCCAGGTCCACTCGACCGTCCTTCTTAGCGAAGTAGACCGTAAGGTGTTCAAAAAACTCGGGATTGATCTGACCTGCGATCCGGCGGGTAAAAAACGCTGATTATCCCTGGCCGTAAGTTGCTTTCGGCCCGTGTTTTCTAAGATAGTGCTTCTCAATCAGCTCTCTCCTTATGTCTGCATCGGGATTGAGCGACAGGGTGTGGAGTGTGATTTCAGCTATTTTCTCAAGGACTGTAGCGTGGTAGACGGCCTCTGAAGGGGTCTTGCCCCACGTGAAAGGTCCATGATTTTTCACGAGCACACCCGGAGTGGCCACCGGGTCGATGCCGACCATCCTCTCTACTATTGCAATCCCCGTATTCTTCTCGTAGTCTCCCTCGATCATCTCGGGAGTCATGTCATCGGTGCAGGGGATAGGTCCGTAGAAGTAATCCGCATGCGTAGTCCCGAGGCAGGAAATGTCCATCCCGGCCTGAGCCCATGCGGTAGCGAACGTCGAGTGGGTATGGACAACCCCTCCGATCGATGGAAACGCCTTATACAGAACAAGATGTGTCGGTGTGTCGGAGGAAGGACGGAGAGAGCCTTCGACTATGTTCCCTTCGAGGTCCACTATGACAATATCTTCGGGGCGCATCTTCTCGTAGGAGACTCCGCTCGGCTTTATGGCGACGAGACCTTTTTCCCTGTCGATGCCGGAAACATTGCCCCATGTATAGATGACAAGGCCGTTTTTGACAAGGTCAAGATTGGCCTCAAATACTTTCTCTTTAAGCTCTTGGATTGTCATTTTTTTCGTTTTTTTATCTCCAGATTCCAAAGATAAGGATTAATTCTTTAAATTTGTAAGTGAACATAGTAATATCCTAAAACACATTGGCAAGATTTCTAGATCCCCCACCTCCGAAACCTTTGCTTCCTGCTGAAAGAATTCCAAAGGTTTATAAGTCCATGAGATTCAAGGTTTTCCTTGGAGCTTTCCTGGGCTATTCCGCCTATTATCTGGTCCGGAAGAACCTTTCACTGGCCGCTCCCGGGATGATTGCCGAGGGGCTCATCACCAAGGCGCAGGTCGGTGTCGCCATGTCTGCGGTATCGATTGCTTATGCCTTCAGCAAGTTCATTCTTGGAAGTATTTCCGACCGCTCGGATGCGAGGAAGTTCCTGGTACTCGGGCTGGTACCTTCCGCACTTGTGATGATGCTGACGGGAATCATTCCCTTCAGTCCGGACCATCCGGTGCTCAATATGGCGATTGTTTTCGGCCTGATGCTGATTGTCGGTTGCCTTTCCGGAATGGGCTGGCCTCCTTGCGGGCGAATCATGGCACATTGGTTCTCCCAGAACGAGAGGAGTTTCAAGATGTCGGTTTGGAATACTGGCCATAACTTCGGAGCGGGGTCGCTAGGGCTTCTCGCAACTGCGGGAATGACCATGATGGTTGCCCTCGGTTTCCCTGCTGCACAGGACTGGAGAGGCGCTTTTATCCTCCCGTCGCTGGTTGCTATTGCCGTTGCGATTATCTGCTGGTGGCTCATCCGGGACACGCCGCAATCGTGCGGACTTCCTTCCATCAACGAGTATCGCAACGATTACTCAGGGGTCAAGTCGGATGTGAAGGACACTGATAAGATTCCCTTCAAGACGCTGTTCGTGGATTATATCTTTAAGAATAAGCTCCTCTGGGCGGTAGCCGGAGCTAATATCTTTATTTCATTGGTCCGCTACGGCGTCGGAGACTGGGCTCCGACTTATCTCCAGGAGGCCGGAATCATGACTCCTTCGGAGAGCAATCTGGCCTTCTCTATCCACAATTATGTGGGTATTTTCGGGACGATCGTCTGCGGATGGATCTCCTCAAAGTTTTTCAAGGGACGCTGCGCTCCGCCCAATGTGCTTTTTATGGGCATTGTGCTCATTGGCGCCCTGATCTACTGGCAATCCGGTAATCTTTCGGGAGGCAACCTTGCTCTCCAGAAGGTGCTTATCTATGTAGCCCTCATCTTGACAGGCTTCTGCATCTACGGGCCAGTCGCCCTCGTAGGAGTCCAGGCCCTCAATCTGGTCCCGAAAAATGCCGCGGGTACGGCCGCCGGTTTCGTGGGCCTTTTCGGATATCTCTTCGGAGACGCGATTATCGCCAAAATTATGATGGGCTCTATTATCCAGAATGCGGGCTGGAATGTCGCCCTTGCTATTTTCCCTCTTGCCTGCGTGCTTGCTATGGTCCTTTGCGCGCTTCCGTGGAAGAGTGAAGTGGCTATGACTGACTGACCGTCGAAGATTTTAATAATTAATATTATGGACACAAAGCATTCTAACATCATGAAACTGCTTTTTGCAGCTTTCGTTGCTTCGTCTTTCATTCTGACCGGTTGCAAAAGTGAGAAGCTCAATTATGACGCGATTGAGGTCCACAGTCACAATGACTATGTTCAGGCCAATCCCTTCTGGGGAGCCTTCAACGCCGGGACTCCTTCGATCGAAGCGGATGTGTACCTTGTTGATGGGGATCTCTATGTGGCCCACCGCAAGAAAGAACTGATTATCGACCCGGAGCATACTCTTAGGAGCATGTACCTCGAGCCACTCAAGAAGGAGTGGGACAAGAACGGAGGGAAGCCCTATGCTGACGGGGGACCGCTATGGCTCATGGTCGACATGAAAAGAGATCAGCACGCATCTCTTTCCAAACTTGTGGAAATAATTGAGACTGAGGGCTATCTGCCGATGTTCGATGTGACAAGTAATCCTTCAGCGGTGAAACTCGTTGTTACGAATCTTCCGGATATTATTGAGAACCACCAGGAAGACTTTCCTGAGTGGGTATATTATGATGGCATCCCTAATATGACACTGACAGAGAAGGGCGCGACCAAGGTCGCGATGATAAGCGAGAAAGCGTCGGTCTATACGAGCTGGAGTGGCGAGGGAGAGATGGCCCCGGAAGAGCAGCAGGCTATCAAAGCCGCAATTGAGGATGCCCATAAAATCGGAACGACCTTCCGCCTCTGGGATTTCCCGGATGGCCCTGAGGCATGGGAGATGTCGGTTAAGCTCGGTCTTGACTGGATCAATACCGATAAGCCAGCCGAGGCTGTTGCCTGGCTCAAGGCTAAACGAGAGAATAAATAACTGTTAAAAAGAGAATAAAATGAGTAAGTTTTGGAATAAATTAAGTGATATAACCCACCTTCATAAACGTGCGGCTTTTTCGGATCTTCCGGAGAGAATCGCTGCTAAAGAATCAGTTTTCATGGGTATCGCCAAGGGGCGTTTCTCCTGCCGTAAATTCAAGAACACCCCTCTTACGGATGTCCAGATAAAGCACATTCTGGAAGCGGCCAGGCTGGCTCCCTCTGCAAAGAACAATCAGCCAGTCCATGTCTGGGTGGTAAAAAGCGAGGAGTCGCTGTCAAAGCTGAAATCGGCGACGAACTATCTCTATGGCGCACCCGTTGTATTCATGGTTGGATGCAATCCCGAGGAGGCTTGGGTCCGCCAGTGCGACGGCAAGAACGGCGGCGACGTTGATGCTGCCATTGTCGGGACGCACATTATGCTGGAGGCTACCGCCCTTGGCCTTGGAAGTGTCTGGGTTGGCTCCTTTGACCCTTCGAAGATACGGGAAGTCTTCCCGGAAACAACTGGCTATGAGATAGTTGCTCTCTTCCCTGTAGGTACTCCCGATGCGGAAGAAAGCCCCAATCACGGAAAGCGTAAACCGCTTGAAGAATTCGCTTCGGAAGCATAAGATTGATTTCGAAGAGATCTGATTACCTTTCATGGCGCAGGGACGAGTTTTTCAGGGCGCGGGTGCGAGTTTTTCAGGGCGCGGGTCACCGGCAATTTTTAGCACCTGTGCCATGCCGCGCCGCCAAAAGGTGGTTTTGTAGCACGGCATGGCAAATTTGCCGCACATCCCCGGCGCCATAAATTGAAAAAATTAGGCGATTATAAAAATTATTGCTACTTTTGTAAGTTGGAACAAAAGTAGTGATTTTACTTTGTTCTGCTGAGTGCGACACTGCTCGCAGAACGTCACTTAACTACTTGAAAACAAAATAAATAACAAAAAATACCTATCAATTATGACAAAAAAACAACTTTATGAAACTCCCGAGGCCGAAGTCCTCGTGGTGAAAATTGAAAGGAATTTGCTGACCGGCAGCGATCCTTACAATCCAAATGGTACCGAAAAAGGCAATAGCCGCGACGGTGAAGAAGAGGGCTATTATTTTGGTTAATCTTAAAATGCAAATAGTCATGAAGAAATATTTCTATTCCATTCTTGTACTGGTCGCCTTGGTCGGTTGCTCCAAGGAGGTAGGTCTTGTCGAGGAAAATGTTCCTCAGGGCGAGACTGTTACCATTACCGCCGCGATGGCAGAAACCAAATCAACAGAAACCGATGGTGATTTTGCTTGGAACTCCGACGAAACAATCTCTGTTGGTACTTCCGATGAGGAGTATGTGACTTTTGAGGCCGACAATATAACAGCCGGAACATTCAAGCATACTTTCGCTGCCGACGCTCCTAATCTTCTCCTTGCAGTTTCTCCTGCACAGGTGAATGCTGAATTCCTTGGAGCAGAGGCATACGAGGTCGAGCTCCCTTCCGTTTACAACGGTTATGTCCAGGGCCAGACCAATGCTCTGATGATTGGTACTCCAGATCCTCAGACAGCAAATAAGTTCATTTTCAGCCATGCAGCTGCTCTCGTTAAGGTGACTTATGCGAATGTTCCTGCAGGAACCGCCGGATTCAAGTTTGAGGCCGATGCGAACATCGCTGGTACTGTGACTCTTGGCGGCACGAGCATAAGCGACATTGAGATTGCAAATACGAACTCTGGCCTTACTGAGTCTGCGGTATATGTAAATCTTGAGCAACCTGTGGCTCAGGCCGGCGGCACCCTATCTTTCTATGTGCCCGTTCCTACTGGCGACTACGGTATGCTGGAGATTAGCCTGCTTAACGGATCTGGTGAAGTTATCGAAGGGACAGACAAGATCATGGACCGTTCAGGCAAATCCCCTCTTACTCTCGCCAGGGCAGACGTGTTTAATTTCCCGACGATTACGCTTCCTGAGGGGCCCAAGTATTACGTTAAGGTAACTTCCGATGATGACCTTGTCAATGGTCAGTATCTGATTGTATATGAGGAAGGCAGCCTCGCATTCAATGGTGGTCTTAGCACCCTTGACGCTGTAGGTAACTCTATTGAAGTTGTTATTGATAACAACAAGATTGAATCCACCAAAACAACGGATGCCGCCGCATTTGCCATTTCAGTGGATGATGGGACAGTTAAGTCAGAAAGCGGGTATTATATTGGACAAACAAGCGATGCCAATGGGCTTGCCTCTAGTTCTACAACAGTTTATACCAATACAATATCTTTTGAAAGCATAAAGAGTAGTGGTGGCGCTTTTCTAAGATACAACAAAACCAGCGGTCAGACAAGGTTTAGATATTATAAGTCGAGTTCTTACACAGGTCAGCAGCCCATTGCCCTTTACCTCCTCGAAGGCAGTGCAACCGCATCCAAGCAGCCTTCAGGACTTGCATGGTCGGCTTCTACGGCTACCGCTTCCATTACAGATGATGGCATAGTTTTCACCGCTCCGACCCTGACTCTCGGCAATGCCCATGACATTACTTATTCTTCGTCGAATACAACGGTAGCTACAGTTGATGCTCAAGGCGTTGTAACGGTTAATGTTGCAGGAGAGACTACAATTAAAGCAATATTTGCAGGTGATGACACCTATAAAGCATCTACTGTCGAGTATGTTCTGACTGTAGAGGACAATAGAACAAGCTACGAGTTTGAGACAATTGCAGATCTGAACGATCTCGCTGCCGATTTTAAGCATAATGAGGAAAACACTTATTCCGGCAAGCTGACTAATGTTGTTGTCTCCTATGTCCCTGATACAAAGAATGCTATTATTAAGGATGGGACAGGTTCGATTTTGGTATATGATAATTCCGGACATGGTCTTCTTCAGGGGCAAACATTTACTGGAGAACTTAGCGTTACAGTAAAATTGTATTATACAACTGTTGAACTTACCTATATTGATGCTTCATTCGACGGTCAACAAACTGAAGTTGCCCCCGAAACTGTAAATCTTGCTTCTCTTGTAGGGAATTTTGCTACATATCAGAACACTTATGTTAAGGTTGAAAATCTCACTGTGGATAGCAGGAATGAAAAGAACATCTATGTGAGCAATGGTGATAATACTTATGTTGTCTATGATAATGCTGGATCATCAGCCGCTGCAGCTGGAGATGTCATAAGCGTAGTGGGAACTGTCGCCGATCACAATGGAACCAATCAGATTAAGGTCTGGAAATCCGATAATATTACTATCACAGCACCTGCACCGAAAGCCATCACTTTCACGCAGCCATCTGCAGGAGGTTCTTTCACAGTGTCAGTTGCGGGTAGCAATATCACCAGTGGCACAACCGTGGCATCCGGGACAACGGTTACGCTAACTGCAACCCCGTCATCCGACTATGAATTCACATCTTGGACTGTCACCGGAGCTACTGTGGCAGACGCCTCAGCAGCAACGACTACTTTCACTATGGGTACCTCTGACGTTACAATTGGCGCTAACTTTACAAGTACAAGTGGCACTGGCAGTGAGAAAACATATGTAGTCCATTTCAACAACACTACAAATTTAACAGGTGTAACTTCGTATACATCATCATTTAATACGGCAGAAGACGGCTTGACACTTGTCGTTTCAAACTTTAATAATAACAATTCTGCTGTCTCAGTTAATGGTACGAAAAACAATTGGGATTATATTTTAGCTGGGCAGAAAAAATCAAAGGCATCAGATCCTACAAAAGTTACTACTGGCACGATTACTACAAATAGTGCCATTGCCGAAGCTATAAAGACTATAACTGTAAAAGCTACTATCCAAAGAGGTTCTGCGACTGCGATTCTATATGTAGCATCTAATGGTGATTTTACTGCTAATCTTCAGACGGTGAATTATGGCACAGTTGAAACTGGAGATGTAACATTGACCGTTCCCGAGGCTGCCTCAAACATGTATTATAAATTGGAATTCGAGTGCAGTAATACAACAACAACTAACGGCGTCCTTAAAGTTGAGCAGGTAAGCTATAGCACCAAATGACTCCCATCCGGAGGCGGAACCTCCGGGGGCAGTAATGCCACAGTAACGACCGGTTCCGCCAGTAATGTAAGCGCGACAGGGGCAACCCTGTCCGCTTCGTTTACTGGAGTGAACACTTCCACGGCCCCGCAGGCGGCGTGGATTGCC
>Ga0256405_10010245_pt1 | contig 12465 bp, 15 predicted proteins | sample RumenRJG_02DNA_FD_189096 | JGI IMG/M metagenome (GOLD analysis project Ga0256405, IMG submission 189096) | Bovine rumen microbial communities from Lethbridge, Alberta, Canada - RJG_02 | ecosystem: Host-associated > Mammals > Digestive system > Stomach > Rumen | place: Canada: Alberta...
GTATGCTGGCTGGATACAGTGTAACCCCAGATAGGTCGAAGCTTGCTTCCCTTATGGTAAAAAATGTAATTAAGGGAGGTAATGACAATGACAAAAACGCGTAAAATCATTAATGTTTTATGGGGAGTTTTGATGATTCTTGCTGCCATTATCCTGATGTTTATACCTGAGGAAGCCTACCCTCTTGTTATAATTGTACTTGGAATAGGATTGGCTATAAGGGGAATTACCAGACTAATAAATTACTTCGTATTATCTTCAAGGTCTGTTGGCTCAACAAGACTATTATATGATGGAATATTAATACTTGACTTAGGAATATTTACATCAGCATTAGTAGATGTTCCTGTATTTTATTTGATGATTTATTTTGCAGGACTTTATTTCTTCTATGGAGTAATTGATATCCTGTCTGCAATGGATTCGAAGAAGCTAGAGTCACCACATTTCAAATACAAATTATTGCAAGGTCTTATGAACGTATTAATTGCTGTACTGTGTATAGTATTTATAATGCACAAGGACATTGTAATATTCATCTATTGTGGTGGTATTATCTATAATGGAATTGTAAAAATAGTCAATGCATTTAGAAAAACAGATATGGTATTCGAAGATGCAAGTGTTAATACAGTTGATGCGGTGGAGGAAAAGCAGCAATGACAAATGATGAGACTCCTATTAAGATTGGTAAAGTAAGAAGGATTATAGGTGACATACTTCTTGTGCTTATGCTCCTTCTTTCTGTTGAAATAATAATAGATATGTTCTCGAAAATGTTCTTAGAGGCGACAGAAGGCGATGTACAAAAGGCAATGGTATTTGAGCTTTTGATATGCTGGGTATTGTTCCTGACAGTCTTCGATATAAGATTCTCTATCTTTACATGGACACAGAATAAAGTGGCTCGTGTGGTTGGATGGATTCTTAGAGTTATTATGGCTGGATTATCCATAACTGTTGTTGTCTTATGTATAATTGTTATTGCTAAGGGGCTAGTTGTGACGAAAGGTTCAGGATTATCCCTCTTTCTAAAGTATGGCTCGAATATGCTCTGGGCAGTTCTGGAATATGTGAAGCTGATATAACCTGCTACTTGTATTAGAATGAGGAATAATTTATGGTACTTAAAAAAGTAAACGCTGTTCTTGGACTTTTATCAATTGTATTTATGATTATACACATAGGATACAGCGTTTTTTGTTATCTTACTATGTATTATAATGAGACGTTGAAGATGGTAACTGCTGTCCCATTTATGGTACTGGTATGTCTTCACGCCATCTGTGGAATGTCTACATTATTCTTCAATTCTGATGGCACTAGAATGAATCTGTACCCTAAGAAGAATATGGGAACAATACTTCAGAGATTATGTGCAGCATTAATGTTTCCGCTTCTGATATTACATTTATTTACATTTAACATCATGAAGAATGCCGCTGGAAACGGTAATATGTGGGTTATATATCTTATGTTCGTTGTGGAAATATTATTCTTTGCCTGCGTAATAACCCACTTAGTAATCTCTTTATCAAAGGGCCTTGTGACATTAGGCCTTCTTACATCCCCATCTACCCAAAAGACTTTAGACAGAGTTATGTATATAATAGGTGCTGTCGCATTTGTTATTGCTGTTTATGCGATTATAAGCGGACAGATTGGCATACATTTTCACTAAGGAGGAGACATGAAGAAAGTAATCGTTATAGGCTCAGGAATCGCTGGTATGTCTAATGCAATTCATCTTGCCTCTTATGGTGTCAAGGTAGAGTTAGTCTCGCCACTTCCATCTGAACAGTCTCAGTCAGTAATGGCAGCAGGGGGAATTAATGCTGTGCTTTCAGACCACCTGGGTGGAGATTCTATAAGTTCTCACATTGATGATACATTGAAGGGCGGAGCATTTCTTGGTGGCCAAGATGCTGTTTCTAGGCTATGTGAGAATGCGCCTGATATAATAAAATATTTAGAGAAAATCGGAGTTGTATTTTCCATAGATGAAACTGGGCGGCCTATAAGGAGAGCATTTGGAGGGCAGTCTCATAATAGAACCTGCTATTGTGGCGCTTCTACTGGTAAGCAGATTGTAAATGGTCTTGATATGGAGGTGAGAAGATTTGAAGCCGAGGGTTTGATTCACCGAAGACTTCGTAGTTTCTTTCATTCTGCGCTTATAGAGGACGGAGTGTGCTATGGCGCAATTATCTACAATATGGAAAATGATAATCTTGAAGCCATATACTCTGATGCATTAGTTATCGCTACTGGTGGTCAGAATCTTTTGTTTGGAAAGACAACAGGGTCAAACAGCTGTGATGGTTATGCAGCAGGTAGATTATTCATGCAGGGCGTGGAGCTTAAGAACTTAGAGTTTATTCAATATCATCCTACCACACTTCGCACATCTAATAAGAAGATGCTTATTTCAGAAGCTGTTCGTGGTGAGGGTGGAAGGTTGTTCTATGAAGAGAATGGCAAGCGTGTATATTTTATGGAGGATAAGTACGGTCCTAATGGTAATCTTATGACAAGAGATGTGGTGTCAAGAGAGATAGAATTCTGTGCAAAACAAGTCTATCTTGATATATCATTTCTTGACTTAAGGAAGATTGACCGTCTTCTTCCTGAAGTAAGAGATTTATGTATGAAGTATAAAAAGCTTGACATTTCCAAAGAACCAATTCCAATAGAGCCATCGGTTCATTACTTTATGGGTGGAATTGCAGTTAAGAATAATCACGAAACTAATATTCGTAATCTCTATGCAATTGGAGAATGTGCATCTATATATCATGGTGCTAATCGCTTGGGTGGCAATTCTATGCTTGGTGCATTTTATGGCGGCATGGTTTCTGCGAAGGATATTGCATCAAGAGACTTTAATGATGATAGACCTGAATTTAATAAAGTACTTAGAGAGGAAGAAGATAATCTAGATAAACTACGCCATAATTTAGGCAATATTCCAATAGAAAAGGTTAAAGCGCATCTTGCAGAAGTTATGAATAATAAGCTTGGAATTGTTCGAGGTTGTGAGCGCTTAGAGGAAGGAATTAAGGACATAGACTATTATCTTAGTAATGCAGATAATATTTTTTACGATAGTAGTTCATCTATGTATACTAACTATAGCCTCTACGAAATGTTAATTCTTGCCAAGGCAACATTGATTTGTGCTAATAATCGTAGAGAAAGCAGAGGAGCCCATTATAGAAGTGACTACCCTGACATTAAGGAGGATGATGCTTTTTCAACTATCATTTCCTATGATGATGGTAAGTTCAAGGTGAGATTTGATAAGGAGAGATGCTATGAAGGTTAAGATATTACGACAAAAATCTCCTGAAGATGAAAGCTACTGGGAAGGATTTGATTATTTTGGACCATCTGATCATACTATTGCAAGTGTCCTTGATTATATTAATAATGACATTACTTATAATGATAAGGGAGTAAAGACCAGGAAAATAATGTGGGACTGTTCCTGTATGCAGGGAGTCTGTGGAGCCTGTGCAATGGTAATTAATGAGACTCCAAGACTTGCCTGTGAGACGTTTGTTGATTCTATTAAGGGTAATGAGATTATTATTAGACCTTTAAGGAAATTCCCAGTAATCTGCGACCTAATGGTAGATAGAAGTATAATTCATGATAATCTTAAGAAGAATAAAGTATATATTGAAGAATACAACCTTAAGGAAGCAAAGAGAAGAAAAGACAGGGAAGAGAATTTTGAGCATCAATATACAGTTGCAAAATGTCTAAAATGTGGGCTCTGCCTTGAGGTATGTCCTAATTATGTGGATGGAAAGAATTACTACGGTGCCCAATTTGCCAATGAATGTTATCTGGTAGCTTCTCGTAATCAGACTAAAGAAAAAGAGATTAAAAAAACATACGCACAGCATTTTGCTAATAATTGTTCTAAGTCATATTCATGTATGGATGTATGTCCTGTTAACATTCCTACACTTTCATCTATTGGTAAACTCAACAAATAGTTTAGTTTGTGTTATAATAGAACGTAACTGTTTTGTAGAGGATTATTTATGAATGCATTTGTTTATGATTTAATAAAAGGTTCATATGGAATAAGAGTGACCATTTTTGCTGTATTTATATTATCGGCTGTTAATATTATATTTGCAATTATGAAAACCAGAAAAAGGAATATGTATTCCTACAGAATTATGTATTATATAGGGGCTCTTGTGTTCGTAATATTTAACATATTTTTGTTCGGATACCTGTCTATTGTTGACAGAGCACATGGATTTGATTTTAATCAGTTTATGATTTATATATTCAATAGTTGCACTTATTTTATTATAGCTTTGCTGCCTTTGATTTTTATATTTGCCGTAGTTATTGCCATAAGTAATATTATCTTAATTAAGAAAGAAGGAGGAGGCATTAGGAATCTATTAGGAATTGGTTTAGCGCTGGTTTTGATAGGTGGAACCCTAATAATTCTTTTTGTTAGTATTTTTTCTCCGTTTGATAATAGATTTGAATTTGTAGTGGAGACTGTTTTATTCGGTCTGCTTTCTTACTTTGAATGTATTATGATAGGTACATTTATTGCAACATTTATTACGCATAGAAGCATCCCACCAAGGGACAGAGATTATGTGATTATATTAGGCTGCGGACTTCGTGAGGATGGTACACCTATTCCAATCTTAAAAGGAAGAATTGATAAGGCCCTCTGGTTTGCCAAGAAGCAGCTCAAAGAAACTGGCAAAGATATAGTGTATGTCTGCTCCGGTGGTCAGGGTGATGATGAGATAATTTCTGAAGGTGAATCGATTCGTAATTATCTAGTTGAGAAGGGCGTTAAGGAAGATAAGATTATCATAGAAGATAAGTCCACATCGACGTATGAGAATATGCTATTCTCCAAGGAGCAAATTGACAAATACCAAGAGGAAAATGGAATATCAGAGGAAGAAAAAATAGCATTTTCCACAACAGATTATCATGTATATCGAAGTGGCAACATCGCTTATAGCATTGGTGTCAAGGCACTTGGAATGGGAAGTAAGACCAAGCGGTATTTCTATATCAATGCGTTGATTAGGGAATTTGCTGCCAACATTAAGGCTCAGCGAGTTAGACATATTATTAACGTAATAGTTATAGTTGCGTTATATGCTATATTCCATATTATTAATTACATGTATTATAATGTGTAGCATAGATAAATATTTGGTATAATACTATTAGCTTATTATTAATTACAAATGTTAAATGTGAAAGGATAGAAAAATGGAAAAGAAAGAAAAGAAAAACGGATTTTTTGCTGAGTTTAAGAAATTCATTTTAAGAGGAAATGTAATGGATATGGCAGTCGGTGTCATCGTAGGTGGCGCATTTACTGCGATTGTTACGTCCCTTAATAAGGACATATTATCACCAATCATTGCGTTAATAGGTGGAATTGATTTTTCTTATCTTACAGTTACATTAGGCTCAGGTGAGAATGCACCAGTTCTTGCATACGGTAATTTTATTACAGCTGTTATTAACTTCTTAATTACATCTCTTGTAATATTCTTACTTGTAAAGGGGCTTAACGTAGCAAGTGAGAGATTAACGGCCAGATTCAAGAAGGAGAAAGAGGAAGAAGAGGCTAAGACAGAGAAGGAATGTCCATATTGTATGACTATGATTAGCATTAAGGCTACAAGATGTCCTAATTGTACATCACAGCTTCCAGAGTTAGAAGTAGAAGAAGTAGCTGACGGCGAATAATTAGTTAGTTGATACGATTGTTAATACAGATGATACTGATTCTAGCAAGGAATTGGTATCATCTGATTTCATATAAGAAGGAGTTATGATATGGCCAAGGTTGTAGTTGGTATGTCAGGAGGAGTAGATAGTGCTGTTGCTGCTTTGCTTCTTAAGGAAGCTGGGTATGAAGTGATAGGTCTTACCCTTCGTACCTGGGAGGCTGAGGATGGAATGGATAGTCGCTGCTGTGAGATTGACGATGCAGCTGACAGCGCAAGGAAGATAGGAATTGAATATCATACCCTTAATTGTCTAAGTGAATTTAAGGAGGGTGTTGTAGAGCCATTTATTGATGATTATGTTAATGGCTATACGCCTAATCCATGTGTTATATGTAATAGAATAATTAAGTGGGAGAGACTTTTGTATTTCGCCAAGGTAGTTAAGGCAGACTACGTTGCCACAGGACACTATGCTAATATTGTTAAGCTTGATAATGGAAGATATAGTGCAAGGCAGGCTTCCCATATTGAGAAGGACCAGACTTATATGCTTTATCGTCTGTCACAGGAACAGCTGTCTAAGACCTTAATGCCACTAGGTGACAAGACTAAGGAAGAGGTTCGCCAAATCGCCAAGGATGCGGGAATTGCTGTAGCTGATAAGCCAGACTCCCAGGAGATATGCTTCGTAAGTGATGGCAAATATTATGAGTTTATTGAGAATAATTCTGACAAGACAATACCTCCTGAAGGTAACTTTGTTGATGTAGATGGCAATGTGTTAGGAACACATAAAGGAATAACTCATTATACAGTAGGGCAGCGTAAGGGACTCGGAATTGCCCTTGGATATCCTGCTTTTGTTAAGAGGATAAATGTTGATACTAATGAAGTAGTTCTATGTAAGGAAGAAGATATATATAGTGATAAGATTCTAATTCGCGATGTTAATTACGTGGGGTTGCAGCCTCTTAATGAGGGAGAAGAGGCCAAGTGCTACATTAAAGTAAGATATCATCACAAGGCTCAAAGTGCCACTATAAGAGCGCAGGAGGATGGAAATATAATAGCAACATTTGACCAGCCTGTAAGAGCAGCGTCCCCTGGACAATCGGCTGTATTCTACGATTCTACGGGTACGGTACTAGGTGGAGGAGTCATTGAAAACTAAAGAAATTTATAAAAATTGATTAAACCTATTGACATAGTAGGTTAATATGTATATAATTCCTACTGACAGTGAAGTTAATGATTTTTTACTAGGAGGTACATATTATGTCGAAGATTTACAAGGGAACATTAGGGCTTGTAGGTAACACACCACTTGTTGAAGTGGCTAATATTGAAAAAGAGCTAGGACTTGAAGCAACAATTCTTGTTAAGCTTGAGTACTTTAATCCAGCTGGAAGCGTTAAGGACAGAATCGCTAAGGCAATGATTGAAGATGCTGAGAAGAAAGGACAGCTTAAGAAGGATACAGTTATTATTGAGCCAACTAGTGGTAATACAGGAATTGGTCTTGCCTCTATTGCTGCAGCCAAGGGTTATAGAATTATCCTTACAATGCCTGAGACTATGAGCGTTGAGCGTCGTAATATATTAAAGTCTTATGGCGCAGAGCTTGTACTTACAGAAGGTGCCAAGGGAATGAAGGGAGCAATTGCCAAGGCTGAAGAGCTTAGTGAAGAGATTCCTAATAGTTTTATTCCAGGACAATTTGTTAATCTTGCTAATCCTGCAATGCATAGAGCTACAACAGGACCTGAGATATGGAATGATACTGATGGAAATGTTGATATATTTATCGCAGGTGTTGGAACTGGCGGAACAGTTACAGGTGTTGGTGAGTATCTTAAGGATCAAAAGAGTGATGTTAAGATTGTTGCATTAGAGCCTAAGGATTCACCTGTCCTATCAGAAGGACACCCTGGTTCACATAAGATTCAGGGAATTGGTGCAGGATTTGTGCCAGATACATTGAACACAGATGTATATGATGAGATTTTTACAGCCTCTAATGAGGATGCATTTGAGACAGCCAAGCTTCTTGCCAGAAAAGAAGGCATCTCAGTTGGTATCTCATCAGGAGCAGCGTTATTCGGTGCAATTGAGTATGCTAAGAAGCCAGAGAATAAGGGTAAGGTAATTGTTGCATTACTACCTGATAGTGGAGACAGATATTACTCAACACCATTATTTACAGAAGATTGAAAGTGAATTAGACATGAATTTTATTGACTACATACAAGAATATATTGAAGAAGGAAATACTAATAGTCAGAACCTTGGACTTGAGATAGAACATTTTGCAGTTGATGATAAGGGTAATCAGATTGGATTTGATGAGGTTACAGCCCTTATTGAAGAGATTGCAGATAAGATTAATGCTGATATTTTAACACAGGATGGTCATAGTGTGGGCTATATTAATGATGATTATGCTATAACACTAGAGCCTTCCTGTCAGATTGAGATTAGTATCAAGCCCGTATCCAATTTGTCTAAGATTAGGAAAATCTATGATGAGTTCCTTGCTCTATGGGTTGAACCCCTTAGGGAAAGAGGCTATGAGCTTATAACTAAGGGAAACCTTCCTCTTGTGGAAAGTGGTGAAATAACACCTGATGAGATACCACTATCAGATAAGAAGAGGTACCATTATATGGACAGGTATTTTAGGGATACTGGTAGATACGGAAGATATATGATGCGTGCATCTGCCTCGGCACAGGTGTCTGTAGATTATAATAGCGAGAAAGACTTAGTGCTTAAGCTTCGTGTACTTCAGAAGATTTCTCCGATTCTCATGATGATGATGGAGAGTAAATCTTATCCAAATTCAACAATGAAGGATGCAAGTGATTCACCACATTTACTTAGGATACAGCAATGGGATGACCTTGATCCTGACAGGACAGGATTCTTTCCTAATTCTTTTGATGATGACTTTGGTTATAGAAGTATTGCTAAGACAGTGTATAATACGCCGTTAATACTTGTTACTGACGAAGGTGATACAAGGTATGTAGGAAATAAGAGTGCCGCTGATTTATTTGCTGATGGCACTATTAAGGAAGAAGAGCTTGATGATGATAGAAGAAGAGATTTAATTGAGCATTTTATGTCCATGGAGTTCTTCCATTTTCGAATTAAGAAATATATTGAGATTAGGATAGCTGACAGCGTTCCAATTGATAAGGCATTAGGTTATGTAGCTTTGTTAAAAGGTATAGTTTATAGTGAAGATAACCTGAAGGCTATTGATGAGAAGCTAGGTGACATTAACAGTATCGACTTAATTAATGAAGCTATAAGAAGTATTGAGCATGATGGTGTTGATGCTAAGATTTACCATAATAAGTCAGTAGCTTTTTGGGCTGATTATTTGACTAATCTTGCTAATAATAGCTTATCCGAATCAGACAAGGAGTACTTGGATAATGTGTGAATTGTTTGGATTGTCTTCAAAGAAAGATATTTATCTTAATGAATATCTTAAGACATTTTATTCGCATAGTGATATACATTGCAATGGATGGGGAATGGTTCTTTTTGATAAAGAACCATTTCATATTACTAAGGAGCCTATTAAGGCATCAGATAGTGAATATCTTAAGAGCATTATGGGTAGAGATATTATTACATCCAGCTGTATTGCTCATATAAGACAGGCCACAATTGGTGAAATATCTGATGATAACACACATCCTTTCGTCATGTATGACAAGACAGGGCGAAGATGGGTGTTTATGCATAATGGTTCAATATTTGAATCTGATGTGTTGAAGCATTATCAGTATATTCAGAAGGGAAGTACCGATAGCGAGAGAATATTCTTATATATAATTGATGAGATTAACAAACTCTATGCTTCGAAGGGAGAGAACACTGATGCTGACAGATTTGAACTAATAGACAGAATAATTAAGGAGGTTGTACTTCCTGATAACAAGGTTAATCTTATGATTTTTGATGGAGAGTATCTGTATGTTCACAAGAATGAAGAGAAGACCTTGCATAAGAAGGATGTAGGTGGCGGAGTTTTAATATCCACCCAGGCACTAGATGATGAGCCTTGGGAAGAATTCCCCCAGAATCAACTAATTGTATATTGTAAGGGTGATATTGTGTATAGAGGAGAAAAGCATAACAATACTTATGTACAAGATGATGAGAGAATGAAGCTGCTCTTCTTAGCATATTCTGGTTTGTAAGATTTATCCTTTTTTGTCATATGTGTGATGAAAAAGGATTTTTCTTATAAAATATATTGAATTTACACCTGATTCGTGGTAAAGTCTATTAAGTCGGCAAGGGTTAATACTAAGGGTTATTGTACCCTTTTTTAAGGAGTTGTGATGAATAATTATGTATTAAGCTGTTGTTCTACAGCTGACTTATCAAAAGAACATTTTGAAAGAATCGATGTAAGATACATCTGCTTTCACTATCAACTAGATGGAGTTGATTACTTAGATGACTTAGGACAGACAATGGATTTCGATGAGTTCTACGAGAGAATGGCTAATGGTGCTGACACTAAGACATCACAGATTAACGCTGACGAATTTATTGAGTATTTTCGACCAATGTTAGAGGCAGGACAGGATATATTACATGTGTCTTTGTCTTCAGGAATATCAGGAGTTGTTAATTCCGCTAATATTGCAAGAGATGCACTTATGGATGAATTTCCTGACAGGAAAATCTACGTAGTTGATTCATTAGGTGCGTCATCTGGATATGGACTTATTATGCAGACTCTTTCTGAATTAAGAGCTGAGGGCAAGAGTATTGATGAAGTATATGAGTGGGTTAACGAGCACAGACTTAATCTGCATCACTGGTTCTTCTCTACTGACCTTTCTTTCTATATCAAGGGAGGAAGAGTGTCTAAGACATCAGGAACAATTGGTCAGTTACTTAACATTTGCCCACTTCTTAATATGGACAATCTTGGTCGTCTTATTCCAAGATACAAGATTAGAACTAAGAAGAAGGTCTACAAGGCAACAGTTGACAAGATGGAAGAGTTCGCAGATGGTGGACTTGATTATAATGGCAAATGCTATATTAGTATGTCAGCATGTATGGACGATGCCAAGGAAGTTGCAAGACAGATAGAAGAGAGATTCCCTAAGCTTGATGGCAAGGTGGAAATCAATAACATTGGAACAACAATCGGAAGTCATACTGGTCCTGGTACAGTGGCAGTATTCTTTTGGGGTTCTAAGAGAGAAGATTAATTAACAATTTGTATTAGGTGATTAGAGAAAAGGTGTCTTTTGATGCCTTTTCTTTTCGCATAAGCCTATTATAAGCTTATTTATACGAAATGTATGGTAAGAAAGAAGCCGTTATGAAAAAGAAAGTAATAGTTATATTAAGTATAATTGTATTATTAATAGCAGCTAATATGGTGGGATTCTACGCTTATGCTGATGTGTATTATAAGGCTGGTCATGATGCCATATTCGCTTCACAGATTAGCACTGATACAGTTGATGTAAGTAAGACTAAGATTGGTGGCAATAATGCGTTGGTATTCGCGCCTCACAATCCTAATCCCAAGGCAGGTATTATAATGTATCCTGGTGGAAAGGTGCAATATGAAGCCTACGCTCCACTTATGCAGGAGTGTGCTAATAGAGGAATACTTTGTGTGTTAGTTGAGATGCCTTTTAATCTCGCTTTTTTTGATGGAGATGAAGCATTAGATGTAATCAAGGAATATCCATATATTAGTGACTGGTATGTAATGGGGCATTCCTTGGGTGGAGCTATTGCAGCAGGGTTCGTAAGAGATAATTATGATCTGGTTAAAGGAATAATTTTTCTTGGAGCCTATTCGACCTATGACTTAACTAATAAGAATCTTAAGATATTAAGTATATATGGTTCTGAGGATAAGGTAATGAACCGTGACAGGTATGATTCCACGAAGAGTAACCTTGGTTCTGATTTAGTTGAAGTAGTGCTTCCTGGTGGTTGTCATTCTTATTTTGGAGATTACGGTATGCAGGAAGGAGATGGCAATCCAACAATTAGCAGGGAAGAGCAAATGCATCTTACAGCAGATGCTATATGTGATATAATATGTCGTAAGGAGGGACCCTAGCGAAGCTGGGAGGATCCCTTACGACCGGTAATATGTCGTTAGCCTGCGAAGCAGGGGGACGGCGCAGAAAGGAGTATGATAATGGCTAAAATAGACGCGATTGTATACAATTCTAAGGCCGGACACGGCAAGGAATATGCGCAAATAATGGAAAAGGAAACAGGTGTTAAAGCATACGAGTTAGATGCTGCTAAAACAGCTTTAAATAGCAACTCAAAAGTCCTATTTATAGGCTGGATTATGGGTAGCGGAATCAAAGGATACAAGACTGCTATAAAATCCTTCGATGTTCGTGGTGTGTGCGCTGTTGGTATGGCACCTATGGGAGCTACTGACAATGATATTAAGGAGCATAACAAGATTCCTAATAATCAGCAGTTCTTCTATCTACAAGGTGGATTCGAATGGGACAAGGTAAGCGGTGCTGATAAGACCATCATGAAGGTGATTAAGAAGAAGTTCAACAAGGACTTTGGAGGCAAGGAGAATATTAGCGCTGGCGAGCAGGATATGCTTGACTTAGTTAATAAAGGCGGCAGCAGAGTTTCTTTAGAAAACGCATCGAAAGCTATTGAGTGGATTAATTCCTAGTTAATATGAATCTTA
>Ga0256405_10010246_pt1 | contig 12463 bp, 8 predicted proteins | sample RumenRJG_02DNA_FD_189096 | JGI IMG/M metagenome (GOLD analysis project Ga0256405, IMG submission 189096) | Bovine rumen microbial communities from Lethbridge, Alberta, Canada - RJG_02 | ecosystem: Host-associated > Mammals > Digestive system > Stomach > Rumen | place: Canada: Alberta | collected...
TGTCTCCACCTATACGGGTGTCCCAGCTGTTGTCAACGTTATGGTTCGCCCACATCAGGTAGAACTTCATCTTGTCACGATTCGCGGCCTTGAGGAAACCCTCCGTAAGGGTTGTCTCCATGAACGGACGGCCGTCAAACCAGTACCAGTCAAAGATGAACACATTGACTCCGTGGCGGGTCGCCTGCTCAATCTCCATCTCCATGACCGCCGGGTCAGCCTCGTTGATATAGCCCCAGAGCGGATGACGGTCCCAGTAATGGCCGGGATTGCGCTTCTGCATGGTCATGACGGTCTCCCACTCTCCCCGGTCCATCGGCCAGAACGGCTTTAGACGCGGCTCTCCGGCAGCATATGCCGGATAGAGGTACGCGGCGACATCATACTGTCTCTTCTCAACGACCGCCTTTTTGCGCTGAGCATTCAGCGTCGGCAAGGCCATAGCCAGAGCTAGGCACAGAACAAAGAATCTTTTCATATTTTATTGGTTATTAATAGATAAATCACTTGAAATGGACAACATGGGCATCTCCATTATAAGCCGCGCCGACGGTGTATTGGATGGCTGTGGGCGAGAAACGTTCCTCGAAGAAGCGGTGCATATGGCCAGCCAAAATGGCCTTAAGCTGTTTCTGTTCCTTGAGCCAGGCAATGAAGTCTTGGGTGGGCTTGTCAGCCCTCTGTTGGACCTTGCGATAGCGCCATTCCTCCCCTGCAGGGTGGGTTTTTCCGGGATCGTATGTCTCCGTTATCTCAAGTGGAACGCCTGTGAGGTACGCGCAGTTGCCGTTTGTCGCCTCCAACTCTGACTTGCAGAACTCAGGGGTGTAGAGAGGCACGTGGCAGAGCATCACGACCGGAAGTCCTTTCTCCATCTCCTTCTTCATCTTATCAAGCTGGTCCTCTGTGAAGTTGTAGTAAACATCGTCCACAGCCACGAAGTTGACCCCGTTTATCACCCGGCTGGCGAATGTCAGGTCATTGGGGAAAGCGCCCTGGACGGCTTCCCTGCTGTCGTTCTTGTAGGCCTCATCTTCCTTAGCCTCGCCGACATATTTCGAGTACTCATGATTGCCGGCAGCCACGAACCAGTCAGCCATCAGCATGTGCATGGCGGTGACATCCAGATTGGCCTCTGACACGAAATCAATCATATCCCCGGTGTGCATCATGTACATACCCTTATCCTTGGCATAACGGATGGCCTCGTCGAGATAATGTTCGCCATGACCCATATAGCGGGAACGACGGCAGGCAAGGAGCATCTTCCTCTCGTCATTCCTGTCGTCCGCCAAGGTGATGTGCGTGTCGGAAAGGTGCATCACGTCAAACGGCTTCGTAGCCCCGACCTCGATGGTTATCTCCTTGATGTTCAGAGGACCGTAAGCGTCAACCTCGCGGGCGACCTCGCTATGGGCGGCCGGCCCTTCGGATCCGCTCAGGGACCGGGTGTTTTTGCCGACGCATCCTGCCAGGGCGAACCCAGCCGCAGCCGTCCCTGACACTTTAATAAAATCACGTCTTCTCATAATCACTATAATTATCTATTTTTACTCTTGATCAGATAAGATGTTCATCAGCTCCACATTGAACCAGACAAACTCTTTCCCAAGTTTTTGCTTTGCCAGTAAACCGAGCGACTCCAGTTCCGAAAGATATTTCTTGGCTGTGTTAACGCTTTTAATCCTGTCTGACAACAAGTTCTTTGGGCGGATATACGGTTGTTCGAAAAGTTTCGGGAGGCTGAGCCTGCTGATGGACAACTTGCTTTCCCCAATTATCCTACTGGTTTTATCCATCAGGGAACGGATCCTGAATATCTTGTCGATTGTGTATTCAGCGGTTTGGGAAACGGTCTCCAACATATACAATATCCAGTGTTTCCAGTCCCTCGATCCAGTGACGTTCCCTAAAGATTGATAATACTCGTCTTTATTCCGAAGGATATAGGCGCTCAAATAAATGACCGGTAAGTCAAGGAGGTGTTTCTGGATCAGGTAAAGGATACACAGGATCCTCCCCGTCCGGCCGTTTCCGTCACGGAAAGGATGAATCGCCTCGAACTGGTAATGCGCCATCGCCATTTTCAAGAGCGTGTCTATCGGATACTTGACATCATCATTCATAAACTCCAGAAGATCGGCCATCATTTTCTCCACAACCCCTTTTCCTCTCGGCGGAGTATAGACAGTATCCGCAACCAGGGAACCCCAACCTCGTTTCTTGATGACGATTTCAGCCTGGTACGGCCGTATCCCATCATGAACACGCTTCACCTCTCGATAGATGTCGATTACGGTTCCCAGTGTGATCACCTTATTCCTGTCTATATCCTGATAACCTTTCCAGAGCGCTTCGCGGTAATGCAGGACTTCCTTTGCCGGACCTTCCTGGATCTCTCCTTCCTGGCAGGAAAGGGCACGATATAGCTCATCATCCGTAGTGAATATATTCTCAACGGCACTACTGGCTTTAGCTTCTCGCAAAGCTATGGTATTAACGAAGATAGACTGGTTTGGCAGCGTTGAAGCCAAGCCTTTGAGTTCTGCCAGCCTCCGGCTGGAGAGCATCAGTTTATCGAGGACCTCCTCATCCTTGTACAATTCCGAAGCGGGCGGAAGTGGTGGCAACGTGTTATAAGGAATGTGGCGATCATAAGGGATCATAGCGATGACAGTTTATGCTTTTTCTGTCAAAAATAACAAAATTTTGATAGAAAGGCAAAAATATGTCAAATCAGCGATGATAAATATCAGTTTCTGAGATATCCTCGAACTTGTCCGACCCTGGAGCCTTCCAACAATAATCAAAACGATGCTTACCGATAAAATAGCCGTTCAGGGGGGATAGGAGCAAATTTTGAGGTTCCTTTTTTCCTCCATGACCACTTAAACGACTGACCTCCCTCATCATCGAAATAAAGGAGCTTGAAAGGATGAAGTCCTTTCTGAAGCGGAATGCTTCCAATAGCCGAGGCAGGCATCTTCCCGCCCTCAGCGCTCACTATCCGCTCCCCCTCAACCCAAAGCTCGCTCCCCTCGTCAGCGGTGAGGGAAAATTCCCACGTCCCATCCGACGGGACATTGATATATCCGAAGAAATTATAGGCGAAGTGATCCCCGGCGGGAGAACCTGCTATCGAAGGAACCGCCATAATCCCGGAATCCTCCTCCGGATCAGCGTCTATCTGGTTGACAAACTTGAAGTTGGCAATATGGAAAGTGAATCGGCAGCCCTGCGTCATCCCGACCATGGAAGTCACGGGATAATAATACTTCTTATGAGCCGCAACATAATTGACCGGGGACGGATCCATCCCCGTCTTGAAGGCCCGGGCCTTGATCAGGCAGGACCGTCCCACCTTGAAAGGTCCTGAATACACCGGGCTGTTCTCAGTCGGATCGCTGCCGTCAAGAGAGTAATGGATCACGGCACCCGCAGTCCTACAGGACATGGAGACCTCTGCTTCGGAGTCAAACAGGTGAAGGTTACCGGTAATGGTAGGTTTGGACACAAAGGGCTTGGATGTCATTGAATATGGAACCGGAAGTCCGTCCCGGCCGTGATCCGGCTTCGGGGACAACTTGAATTCAAGGACACCGCCAGCCATGATCTGCTCATAAGTGAGGAAATGCCTGTCTATCCTCCCGCCATTCAGGAACACATCATTGATGTAAGGATATTCAGGATGATCAGCCTTGATAATCAACTGTTTCCCGTTCCCGAGGCTAATCTCGGCCTTCTTGAAGAGCGGGGCGGTGAGGAGATATTCCCCAGTGCCTGGACAAGCCGGGTATATTCCTAAAGAAGCAAGGATGTACCAGGCGCTCATCTGACCGCAATCCTCGTTGCCGCAGACTCCATCCGGAGCGGCGGAATAAGCGTTCTCAAGGATCCAACGGACAATCTCCTGACTCTTGGAAGGCTCCCCGAGCCAGTAATAGATCCACGGAAGGGCATGCCCGGGCTCATTGCCATGGGCATATTGGCCTTTCGCTCCACCCAGTTCAGCGGCATAGGAGGCGTTACCCAGGGGATCGAAGCTGAACAGAGAGTCAGCGGCGGCGACCATCGCCTCGCGGCTTCCCATAAGGTACTCCATCCCGGTAAGATCATGCGGGGCGAAGAACCTGTACTGCCAGGGGGTCGCCTCGGTGAAGTCCTCGGAGCGCAGGAGGGGCTCGAAAGCTCTCGCCCATGTGCCGTCCAGTTTCCTTCCCCGGATGAAGCCCGTGGCAGGATCGAAAATATTCCGGTAATTGGCAGCCCTTTGGTAATATTCCTCAGCTATATCCTTGTGGCCCAGGTTTTCAGCCATCGTGGCTATGCACCAGTCGTCGTAGGCGAACTCAAGGGTTCTGGAAGCGGTCTCGGCCTTCAGGTCGGCCGGGACGAAGCCGTGGGTGGCGTAGAGTTCCGAGGTGTTTACCTCGTTGTTTTTGGATGACACGACCATGGCTTCCAGCGCCCTCTCACCGTCGAAACCTCCAATTCCACGCAGCCAGGCGTCAGCGATGACAGAGACGCTGTGGTAGCCGATCATGCACCCCGTCTCAAAACTCGATAGCGGCCAGACAGGAAGCTCTCCGGAGCAGTCGTACATGTCCAGCATGCTGTTTACCATGTCGGCGACCAGATCAGGATCCAGAATGGTCTGAAGGGGATGCCAGCTCCGGAAGGTATCCCAGATGGAAAGCGTTGAATAGAAAGGCCTTGCGGTCTTGCGGTTCCTCCCAAGCTCATCACGGTAGCTCCCTTGGGCATCATCGATACGATTGGGAGTCACGAAGGTGTGATAGAAATTCGTGTAGAACACATCCGTCGGGCCACCTTCGACCTTGATCCTGCCCAGAGCCTCAGCCCATTGGGCTTCAGCCTTTGAGAGAATGTCGTCAAATGAGAGTCCTTCCGTCTCCGCGAGACGGTTTGCCACGGCATTCTCCAGACTCACTCCGGAGAGTCCGGCGAAAACGGTCACCTCCTTGGTTCCCTCAGGAAACGTCAGAAGCAGTTTACCACGGCCGGCCTCCTCCACCTTCTCGAAAGGAACCGAGAATTCGGCGGAGAAATAGCTGTCACGGCCATGAGCCCATGCCCAAGTGTTCCGCTCTCCTCTCAAGGTATTTGGCCCGTCGGCCTCCAACTCGGCTTTCAGAGCCTTGCTCCACCAGCCGATGCAATACTCCGCATCAACCTGGATCTGAGGGATTCCCTTACCTTTGAATATATATCTATGCGCGCCTGTGTGCACATCAGCGGTCATCTCAGCGGTGATCCCAGCGGGGAAATCAACTCTGTAATAGCCTGGGCGGGCATATTCGTCACTGTGCGAGAAAGACAGCGGCTCAGCCTTCCCGGTCAAGGTCGGAGTGAAAAGGAAATCCCCGAAGTCCGGGCAGCCAGTCCCGGAAAGATGGTTGTGGCTGAAACCAACTATCACCGAATCCTTGTAATGGTAGCCGGAAGTCCGGTCGGGACTCGTGTCAGGCCCCAGCTGAATAGCGCCGAAAGGGACCGTAGCGGCGGGAATTGTGTTCCCGTCACAATCGGTCCCGTTGAACACATTGACCTGCGAGGCAGGATCCTTTGCCCCGGAACACGAGGCGAGGATTGCCGCGATGATAATAACTATTGAATTATTTCTCAATGACATATCGCTGATTCAGGAATATCCGTGAATTTGTCCGAACCGGGAGCCTTCCAACTCCAGCCAAGCACCTGCCCCTCGTAGTCCTCAAGATAAACGAGACGGAAGGAATGGAGTCCCTTCCTGAGAGCTATCTGTCCGGTGGCGGTGTAGTCGGAATGGGAGCCGTCGTTGTTGACCGCGAGACGACTGTCAATATACAGGACGCTGCCGTCGTCACTGCGGAGGGCAAACTCCCAAAGGCCGTCCTCCGGAACATTAACATAACCAGTAAACACATAGCCGAAGTGGTCAGCATCTGGAGCGGAAGCGATTGAAGGAGAAGGCATAACGCCTTTTGAGACAACCGGGGACGCAAGTACGCCGGCCGAGTTCTTGAACTCTCCGCGATGATAAGTGTAAAGGCAGCCAGATGCCAGGCCGGACACCTTCTTGGCCGGAAGATAATCTATCGGGAAAGCGTGGACAACCATCTTGGGACTCGGCTCGAAACCATCCTTGAATGCCTGGGCGACAAGATAGACATCCTGGTCTATACGGATTGGTTTCTCATAAAGGTCCGAGACAATCGACATATCCTCGCCGTCGAATGAATAACGAATCTCAGCGCCTTCCGTGCGGGTACGGAGCTCTGCCATGAATTCCTTGTCGAAGAAGCGGGGGTTCCCTTCCAGGTACGGCGTCGAGACGACCTTGCCGTCAGACATGGAATACGGGGCCTTCAGGGCGTCGCGATCGTGACAAGGCTCTTTGGAAAGTTTGAAGGATAACTCTCCACCGCCCATCAGCTGGTCAAAGGTAATGTATTGCGCTTGGACAGGCTCGCCGTTGAAAGTCACCTCTTTTATGTAAGCATATTCAGGATGGTCCGCTGTGATAGTCAATTGTTTCCCGTTTCCGAGAGTGACAGTGGCCTTGGGGAACACTGGTGCGGAGAAGACATATTCTCCGGTGCCGGGGCAGAGAGGATAGAAGCCCAGCGCTCCGAAAACATACCAAGCGCTCATCTGGCCGCAGTCCTCGTTGCCGCAGAGGCCGTCGGGACCGGTAGAATACAGATTATCAATAATTTCCCTGACATAGCGCTGGGATGAAGAAGGATCGCCAAGGGCCGTGTACAGCCACGCGGTGGCATGGCTCGGCTCGTTGCCGTGGGCATATTTCCCGATACGCCCGGTGACAAACCACTCGGCGTGCTCGTCAAGATCCCCATAACCCTCACTGAAAAGGGAGTCAAGGGATGCCTTGGCCGCCGGTACTCCGCCCAGCATGGCGGCGAAGCCCGCCACATCATGAATCATGAAATGGCGGTACTGCCAAGCCGTGGCCTCGGTATAGTCCCTGGAAGACTCACGGCCGGTCCCGTCGGGCGTGAAAGGCGACCTCCAGTTGCCGTCGGAATCCTTTCCCCGGAAGAAGCCCGTGGAAGTGTCCAGGATGTTTCTGTATCTGAGGGCCCTGGCATCATACTCGGCAGCGATGTCCTTATGGCCGAGCGACTCCGCCATACGGGCTATGCACCAGTCGTCGTAGGCATATTCGAGAGTCATCGAGACGGACTGCGGGGTGAAGTCGCAAGGGATATAGCCATATTTATTGTACCAGTCGGTGGCGGGATAAGAGTTTGAGGTCTCGATCATGGCCTTCAGGGCTTTCTCCCCGTCAAATCCACGGATCCCACGGAGCCAGGCATCGGCGATCACGGAGACGCAGTGGTAACCGATCATGCAATCCACCTCGTCTCCCCAAAGCGGCCACAAAGGGAGCTGGCCGTTCAGGTCGTACATATCCAACATGCTGAAAACCATCCCATTCACAAGTCCAGGCTCCAGCAGGGTCATAAGGGGATTCCAGCTGCGGAAGGTGTCCCAAAGGGAAAGCGGGAAATAGAATCCCATCCCTGCGGGGGCGGTCTTGACCTCCCCGAGATGGTTCTTGTAACGGCCGTCAAGATCGGCCATCTGGTTAGGGACGACAAGGCTGTGGTAAAGGGCGGTGTAGAAAACCTTCCGGCGATCCGGAGACCCTCCCTCAACTGCGACACGACCGAGACTGGAGTCCCATAATGCCTCCGAAGCCTTCAAAGCTCCCTCGAAGTCTGCCTGAGGAATCTCCGCAAGACGGTTATTCTCAGCGCCTTCCACATCCACAGAGGAGATTCCGACGCTCACAGTGAGCTGGCCAATCTCCTCCGGGAAGGTCAGCAGGAAGCGGTCGTGTCCGTCAGGGACACATTCCTTGACAGGCTCGGAGAATAGGGCTGAGAAATACACCCAGCGGTCGTTCGCCCAACCGGTGACATGCCGGCCGCCTCTCACGACGTTTTCCGAGTCTTTCTCCAGGAATATTCCGTCTGCCCTTGAGAAACCGAGATTATGACCCATATCAATCAAAATCTTCCTCTCCCCCTTTCCTGAGAAAGTGTAACGGTGGCATCCGGTGTGCGACAGGGCTGTCATCTCCGCGGTGATGCCAAGCGAAGGGAAACTCACCTTATAATAGCCCGCATGGGCCTTCTCGTCCTCCTTCTTGAAAGGCATCGGACTGACCTCGAATCCATTAGCCGTCTTTGGCACATCCCCTATAACGGGAGTGAACAGGAAATCCCCGAGATCCCCTTGTCCGGTTCCGCTAAGATGGGTGTGGGAGAAGCCGAGAATCAGGCTGTCTGAGTCATGATAACCAGCCACCCCACCATTCGGTGTGTCCGGACTAAGCTGCACAAGACCGAAAGGAGCGGTCGCTCCGGGATACGTGTGCCCGTCCAAAGCCGTGCCGATAAATGGATTAACCTCCTTGACGGGATTCGTGTTCCCGGCACATGCCGAAAGAATCACGGCGATAATGCCGAACGCTATACTGTTTTTCTTCATAATCATCACATATCCTCTATAGACAGACAACTGAACTCGACTTCTTTCCCTCCGAACACTTTGTTTGACATGTCCCTGACCTTAGCCTCAACCTCAGAGGGAGAGTATTTGGACTTGTTTCTTTTCACCTCGAAAGCCTTGACGGTCCCGTCCAAGGCAACTCCAACCAGATCCAACTCGTTAGGAGCGATACCTTTCTTGCCCTTTGTCGGATTCCACCATCCCCCGATCTCACGATACTCCTGGGATTCCATCATCCGCTCCCTGAACCATCGTTCAAGGATTCTTCCGGAATATGTGGGGTAATCCTCCTTGATGATATTGGCAAGAGCCGAATAATTCTTTATCTCGACAAGGGATCTGTAACGATGGAAATACCTGAACCAGAAGCGGAGAAAGACATCCGAGATCTCATACCTCACATCCTTGCTGTTCTCGCCGGAACGTATGGGACGTTTCTTCGAGATCAGTTTGTATTCCTCCTCAAGGATCCGGATCTGCCCTCCGAGGCTTTTATCTCCAAGACTGCCCTCAATCTCAGGGAGGGTCACCTCTCCGGAAGATATCCTCGCGAGAATGGAAAAATATGTCCCGTAGTTCTTCCCCATCTCCTGAATGAGGATTTTCTCTCCCTCGTCCAGGAATTGCGATCCGGGAGTAGTCATGTAATCCACCATGGAGTCCAGATTCAGGCAACCGTTATCCATCAGAAGCTCAATATATTTCGGCACACCTCCTGTAAAGCAGTAGAGGGCGAGGAGATCATCATTATTGTAATCGGCCTTATGATCCGCAAGGATACTTTTCTGGACACTGGTTGAGAACGGTTCCAATTCCAAGGTCAAGTCTGCCCTGCCAAAAAGGGGCTCATGCTCATCCTTGAATATCTTTTCCATAAGAGTGAAAGTGGATCCGCTGAAAACCAGGTTGACATGCGTTTTTCTCCTTGTCCTGTCCCAGATATCCTGGATATCCGAGAAAACCGCCTTGTTGATATAATAGAATTCCTGCACCTCATCGATGAACAAGGTGAAAGAACGGGTCTCCCCGGCTGACATTAACAGCCCAAAGATATCCTTGAAACGAGTAATCCCTTCAGGGACAAACACCCCAAGAACACGACGTATCTCTGAGGAGAAATCCTCGCACAGATCACTCTCGGACCTTCGGCCGACGAAAAGATACACAAAATCAGATCCTTCGAAAGCAAGGGTTCCAAGGGTGGTCTTGCCGATTCTTCTCCTTCCCTTTAGCACCGTCATCTTGGAAAAAGACTCAAAAGCCTTATCCCTTATTGCCTTAAGCTGCTTCAGAGGGATCTCCCTGTCATAGTAATTCATCGCAACAAAGTTTATATCCATAAAGTTTACGACCATAAACTTTACAGCCATAAACTTTACAAATTTAAAAAATATATTTTACAAAAACACCCGGAGCCGCATAAAAAAATCCCCGGGTGTCTCATGATGTCATCCCCGGCCTGATCGGGGATCATTTATAATCAGCTTGCGAATCCGCAACTAATTGATTTCTTGTTTCATGAGTGTTTCCATACCCCTGGACATAGCTCAACGCGCTGTGGACCAGGTCGATGCCAAGAGCGTCCTCAAGTTTTGCGATAGTCTCTAAGGTTAAGTTCTCATGGCCTCTGACTAGTTTCGAAATATACTGGGGCGAGCAATTCATCCTCTCGGCCAGTTCTTGTTTTGATAGATCCAATTCATCTAGTCTATTAATAATCTTCAAGGCGATGAATCCTGAATACCTTAGCCATCGCCTGTTATTCCTCCGGTATTCTGCTTCTTCTCGCCAGTTTGTCTTTACCTCGAATTGTTCGAGAATCCTTATCTCCTTATTAATAATCTTGTTATCCATTATTATAGAGTTCAAAATCATCTAAGTCTGATATCCCTATTTCAACAAGGAAGTCTCTGACTTTATTCATTTTCTCAAGTTCCTTAATCGTATGGGCTCTTTCTTTCATGGTAGCAGTTAGTTTTATCGCTCCTCCAGTAACTATATAGACACCCGATTGAATCCTTATCGCATATATCCTCAGCCAAGAAGCATGTATCGGGTTTCTACCTTTAGCCTTTTCTTTGCTTAGGAAAGAGTCAGGAGGATCTAAATTATTGAGCGGACGAAATAATCTGTCGAGACTAATATCTGACGAAAGATCCAAAATAAGGCATTCCAGGTTATTCGCTTCTTCTACTGTATCATAAATCGCCGCATCCACATCCGTGATATGGAAATAGTGATTTAAATCATCAGCATTCTCTTTAAAAAACGACGTTAACCATTCAAAGTCGTTCCATTGAGAGAACACTTGGTTAAACGCATTTGCAGAGTCTCCGTCATATATGACCGACCACAATCTTCCATCATCTACTAATCGCTCAAACCGCATAACAAAGTAATCATAATTTAGTGTCGCAAATATAGTAATAAATAGCTAATAAACCTATAGGTTAATATATGTTTTTGTCATTATGGCTTAAAAAGACCAAGAACGAGGCTGTACGATTTGGCCGTCCCGCTTTCTGTTGTCATCCCCGGGTGTCTCATGATGTCATCCCCGACCTCATTGGGGATCAGCGGATATCTTTTGGATAAGTTCTTGAGGGTCGAGGTCACGCATCAGAGAAAACGCGAACCATTTCTTTCCTAGATCTTTCAGGGAAGCGCCGATGTGATAGACGCTGTCATCTATTATCAGGAACCGGTCATGCGCCTTTCCAAATAACCTGACATCAATTGGTGAATATTGTTCGTTATGTCTTTGGAGGTCTAAACGCAACTGCCGGTCAATCGTCTTTGTGTATATGGTGGCGCTGACTTCAGATCTCCTTTTGTCGAGCAAAGTCAGAACCGTCTCGTCAATATAGTTGTCAATCAGCACGATCTCTTTAGTCGCCCCCTTAATTAACTTAGAAACAAATAGATAAGCATCAAATATCTGTCCATCGTAAAAGATGCCTTGGTTTGGTATCACGGCCTGTTTTTCCATCAGAGACATAACCTGGTTAATTTTCATGTCACTTTCTAATTGCTTAATCTCCAATCGATCTAGACGTCTGAACACATCCGCGTTTTCAGTGACAAAATGACGTAATCGCACAAATACATCTATAATTTTAACGCTTATCTGAATGGCAGATGGGCTATGAAGTACAGCGGAAAGCATTGCGATACCTTGCTCAGTGAAAGCATATGGCCTTGAAGATGAATGTTTCAATGGCTTGAACCGGTCACAATTTGTGACCAGTTCCTCAAATTCCGCCTCGCTGATTTGAAAGCGGAATGATAGTGGAAACCTATCGGCATTCCTTTTTACGGCCTGGTTCAAGTATTTAGTCTCAACCCCATATAAAGTCGCGATGTCTTTATCAATCACTACTTGTATGCCTCTTAAGGTTAAGATTGAATTCTCTATCAGAGAATCAGAGATTAATGGGATGTTATCTTCCATAGTCTTTCAGTGTTATTAAAGATGACGATTATTGTTCCTCTTCACTCGCAAAACAACAAAGCGAGTCAGGCGCGATATAGCCCAACTCGCTTTGTAGACTCTGAGTGCTACGGCATTCAAACTTGTTCTTACGCAAATATAACAATATTCTTTTGTTTTCATGCCCACATAAAACTGGACCGGAAAATACAACTCAAGAGCAGGGCAACATGCCCTGCAGGGCCATCAGAGGGTGATTAGGCCGCGAAGACCCCGATTTTGAGGCGGGAGTCGGCAGGTTGATGTGCCCTGCAGGCCACTAGGAGTCAGGTTGGTCGCTCTTGGTTTGCAGATTCTTCGCTGGCGCTCAGAATGACAAAGGTGTGGCTCAGAATGACATGGGTGTGGCTCAAAATGACATGGGTGCATCAGAGAACGACAGTAGATCATTTCAGATCGTGTCATCCTAGGCTTCATTGGGGATCAGCGGAT
>Ga0256405_10010248_pt1 | contig 12460 bp, 11 predicted proteins | sample RumenRJG_02DNA_FD_189096 | JGI IMG/M metagenome (GOLD analysis project Ga0256405, IMG submission 189096) | Bovine rumen microbial communities from Lethbridge, Alberta, Canada - RJG_02 | ecosystem: Host-associated > Mammals > Digestive system > Stomach > Rumen | place: Canada: Alberta...
CCAAATGCCCTTGCAGTTAAGCAAACATGAGTTGTGATACGGGTATCTCTTCCAATTCTGTGATCTAATCTTAAAACATTAATATCCATGTAATCGTCCTTCATTTCAATGATTTTAATTCAATAAGTTCTATTTTTTTAAATATTATCCAAAAGTTTATTTTTTTTAAAATTATATTTGTAATTCAATAGTTGGATTTTAAAGACAAATATCTTTAATATTCTTAATTTAATTCAATTCTAAGTTCTTTTCTCTATTTAATGTTTAAATCAATGTTGTAATTGCAAATATCATGAAAAGCAATGAGAATAATCTGCCTATTTCATTGCTGGTTCCAAGAACATCTCCATTGGAGAATCCCAAGTGCTTCTGAGCCATTCCAGCTGTCAGTGTTCCTCCAAACATTGCTCCGATTACACCCCAAACTCCAATTTGAGCATTAATCGGATATGAAATCAAAGCAGCAAGTATGAGGGCTATTCCAGCACCTGCAAAGAATTTGTTTATTGTCATGTATTCAATGAAGAATTTGCCGATTCCTTCTTCAGCTGGTTTTGAAAATACGCAGCATGTGATAAGTCCAACTTTGGCACACATTTCAGCGATTATGATTAGCAGCAGGTAATCCAGAGTGATTATTGAGTTGTAGCAGGCTATTGTCATCACTCCGACAATAAACATTGAAGCAATTCCTCCAACGCTTGCAATTGGATCCTTCATGATTGCCAGTTTCTTATCTGCATCGCCATGAACCATGATTCCATCACCAAAGTCTATCAAACCATCTAAATGATTGAATCCATTAATCCAAATGAAAAATGCATAGGCAATGGTTGCAACGAGAAGTGAGTCGAAATGCACTACTCCATATAAAAGGTAGCAGATAATGAATCCAAGCACTCCCACCAATCCATTGATAAGTGGCCAGACCCAAGTCATTTTAGCCATTTCATCTATGGTGGTGTAGATATTAAGGGGGATGATTGTTGTAAATGTTAATAAACCTAAAATAGAACGCAATACTGAAGGTTTTTCTTTTTCAAAGTAATCATCGTTGTTTTGCTCTTTCATCATGCTCACTTCTGATTATTTTTTAATTTTTAAATATGATGTTCAATGTTTAAATTTAACAATATGATGTTATAATTTTTTTATTTTAATATTTTAAATTCAAAATAAAATTTAATTTTTTATAATTATTTATCTAATATTTTTGTCAGACATCCTGCGAGGAGTCCTGCAAATGCACAATCCAAAACCGGGCCTAAACCATAAATAATGCCTGGTTTCTTATCAATGAATTCGCCATATCTTAAAATGGCTTTGGTTCCAGATATGCTGTTTGCAATAGCGGCTCCAAATGCATTGTCAGTGTAAATATACTTTGATTTGGATTTCAGCTCTCGAATCCGATTCTTATTCAAATCATCTCTTATTTCAATAGCTGACATCAGTAGAAATGCGATGTTCTTATCGGATACGTTTTCAAGGATTTCTTTTTCCAAGTCTTCTTTTAGGGAGTCATTTACTTGATTTTCATCAATGATGTCTGTGCATGCTTCTATCAGGTCTCCAATTTGGATTCCTTCGGATACAAAGTAATCGAGAATTCCCGCTTTCAAATCTGCTTTTTCCACAGCATCCTCGCAAGCTATTTCTACTGCATCTTCGATTCTCATATAAAATTCATCAAGATCAATTTTTTCATCATCATATTCCATATTTGTAATATCAAGACCTACCTCCATGACATAATCCTCATTAAGACTGTCTTCTGGAAGATTGCTTGCAACGACTAAAAAGTCATCGATGTTTATGATATTGTTTATGTGCAATGGAAAATGAAGTGACTCGAAGAACTTCGCTTTTTGCTTTGTAGCTATTTTATAAATCTGAATCAGCAGTTTAGGACTTAGTGCCTTGTCTATTAGAATAATTTGTCCAAGGTTGAATCGGGCATCAGCAAATCCTTTTTTGCTGTTTATAACCTTCAATCCATTTGCAAAGTCCTGCAGGTATAAATCATTGGATATGATGCTGATTATTGTTATGTCATCGTAGGAATTTTCAATAAATTTCAAATCACCGAAATCCTCGCTGATATACCCACCTTCAATTTTTTTGTTATCCTTGTACTCTTCTGTAATCTCCATCAGCTCTTCATCGGTTAACATTGGAGTATCATATTTTCTATTGGATTTGATGTAGTTGTCGGATAAGACCATTATGTTTTCAATAATGTCTATTCCGTCGCTGACTTTCAAATCGCTGAAGGTTAAATAGAAATCCGGATTATTGACATATAAAGCATTGGATTCTTTTACAAGCATCCCGTTATTCAACTGCTTTACTTTTCGACTTTTATTCTTTTTAGACAAATTGATTCCTCTTTCAATTTTTAAAGATAATCTTAAATAATTTAAAGATTTTATTAAGTTTATAACTATACTATATTTATAAAAAATATTATTTAATTGTAATTATAAAATATTATTTAGATAATCAAATTTTCTCATTATATTGATTTGGGAAAATAAAGTATTATATATGTTCCTAACTATGTATAACATAATTGGTTTCGTTATTTACAAACAAAATTGCTTGAGAACATTTCTTTTCAAATGCTCTTAGATAGAAGTAATTTTTATAATGAGGCATAATAATACTATGAAATCTATCAGAGAAAAGTTGAATTTTGACCCTGAGTTTCAAAATTTCATACTTCAGAAACCTACATTATCACAGGAAAGTCTAAACGCCTATACAATGACTTTAGTTAATTTCATAAAGTTCACCGATGAGCCGTTCTATAAGACAGTTCAGGAATTGAGAACCCTGCAGAATGACAGGATTGAAAACAACATGATCATCAGATTCAATCCAAACCAATCCAGAATCAACACATTGCATTATGAGTTCATTGAATTTCTAAGAAATCAGGGTTGCAGCAATACAAGCATAGAGTCATATGTCAGGTCCTTGAGGGCATATTTTAGAATGGATGATGAGCAGACAATTCTTGATGAAATCCAAACAAGAGAGAATGAGATCAATGCATATAAAGAGAGGCTTTGTCACATTAGAAAGAGAAAGGAAATTGAAGCTGAATCCAATAGGCCTTTAGAGAAGGCTATGGCAAGCCTTAATAGGATGCATGAAAGATTAGGTGTAATAGGGGAGAATCAGATCTCATACATTGCGGGAGCAATAACTTGGAATTCCATAGGCTTAAGGAGGAATGTGAGAAGAATGGCATGAACATTGTTCCTTTTTCTGAAGTTCCTAAGTATTGATATTTTGTTTGTTTTGAGAAGTCTATGTTATAGGAGTACGTATTGATACGTATTATACGTATTAATACGTATAGTTAATATATACACTTTTTTTTATTTTATTTTATTTTAATTAATTTATTTAATTTATTTTAGTTTATTTTAGTTTTAGTTTATTTTAGTTTATTTTTTATAATTCTTCATTGCTTAATTTTTAATCATTTTTTCTTTTAATAATCTTGGCTATTGTTTGAATAATGTTTGATATTATTAATCGAATTTTTAATATTTTTGCATTGTTTTTTCATCTGGTTTTTCAATTTAATTTAATTTTTAAAAGCTTGTTTTATAGGTATTAAATGCTTAAGTTGACATAAGCTTTTTTAAATTGGGTTTTTATTAATTTAAATGGTTCATAGTTGGTTTATATGGAAAAGCAGTTTACATATCTGGTTTTTCCAGTTGGATACTGGGGCTATTTTCTTCATCAGGTTTCATCAAATTTCATCGATTTTTCTTATAAAAAAAATTTTTTCAATATTAGGTGTGGAATAATGCATAATTTTTAACAAAAACTTCAGGTCACATTTAAGCTTGAGAGTGACTTTATGGAAATGGAGTAATACTTTTCCATTTTTTCAGCTTACTTTTTTGATAAGATAGTTCGGTAGGAGTTCAGGTGCTGGAAGGATTTTCAAAAAAATTTGTAATAATTTTTATCAGAATTTTTTCAAAAAAGCTCAGTAGGAATTCAGTAGTTACTCAGGTCTTAGAGTGATTTTCAAAAAATTAGTAATACTTTTTTTATAAGATTTTATAAAATCATTCAGGTAGTATTCAGGTGTAGTTCAGGTCTGAGAGCAAATTTCAAAAATATCATAATACTTTTAGTCATAAGTTTTCATCAGTTTTCTCAAAAATAGTTCGGTGGAGTTCGGGTGCTGAGGGGATTTTCAACAAATTTGTAATACTTTTAAAGATCCATTTCATAATAATATGCAGTTTGAGGAAATTGGCTTTTAGTGTGTATACAAATAGTTACTTTTATATACAAGTATACAAATATATTATATTGTAGAGGTGAAATGCGTATGTTGACTACAATAAGACTGGACAAGGAAATTCAGAAGCAATTGAAATTGAGAAGTGCGGAAACAGGCAAAAGTCAATTGGAACTGGCAAATCAGTATATCCTTGAAGGCTTGAGGAACAACAAGCCATCCAATTTGTCCCTTGATGAAATAGATGGATTGCTGGCTCATGACAAGCCGGAAGGAAACAATCTTAGAAAGTTCGCAAATCTTATTAACAACAGTTCCGAAATCGATGAAGTGAAAGAGAAAAAAGAGACATACAGAGGATTGTAGATGATTTTTGTAGATACCTGTTACCTGATTGCCCTGATGAACGATAAGGCGAAAAAGCATCATGAAGCATTGATCCTATTGGGTTTGATTGAAAATGAAAGCACATTGATCAATTCGACTGTCCTTGTTGAAATGTTGAACAACCTGAACAAGAAAAGATATGAATCAAAAAGGCAGGAGATAATTGACTTGCTCTATGGCATGGACAACATTGATTATCTGAGCAAGCAGGATTTCGATGATTCCTTCAAGCTGTGGAAGCAGTACAACCATGGTGTCAATTACAGCGACTGCACCATTCTGCATACGATGCAGAAGCACAATGTAACAAACATCCTTAGCTTTGACGGTGATTTTGACAAGATAAACGGAATAAACATGATATACTTGTAATGAAATCTCTTCCTCTTCTTTTTACTTTTTTGATTTAAATTGGGATGATGTCTTATTTCCTGCAATATTTTGCAATGCTTCTGTTAACTAACTGATTACAAAATGATTCAGTAGTTAGATTGAATCTTAAGAATATATGAAATTTCTTCCAAGTTTTGAAGTCATATCTTCAATTCATTCATTTTATAAGAGGTATTTTTGTGGATAAAGAAAAATTTCAAGAGATTTACCCTCATAATTTAAGGTTGGATTGTGATATCCAAAAGTATTCTGATGATGATGGAAATCTACAATTCGAAGCATCCATCCCTTTGGATGGATTTGTGCCATGCGAACGAGAGGGAGTAGCGGGATTTTGGAGTGAAGAGAAACAACTATTTATACCTAATGAAGAATTTGAACAAGGGGTTAACTCATTAATTGGATCACCCATATTAGCTCCAACTCCTAAAATTGAAAACATCACAGAATTTTTGGAAAAGCGTTATACTTTATTAGATTGCTATTTTGAGAATGATAAGCTAATTTATAATTTTTCTACAGATGGGGCTGTTTTAAAGGAATATGCGGATAGTAAAGCTTCGTTTGTATTTTTATCAATTGATATGGTAAAATCTACAGAATTGAGTTTAAAGTTATCTTCTGAATTATACAGCATAGTGCCTAATTTATTTTTAAATGAAATAGCAATTATTATTCGGATGATGGGCGGTAATATATTCAAATTTGAAGGGGATGGTTTAATAGCATTTTTTGAGCCAACTAATTTATTAAACAAAGTTGATGATTCTATTTTATGTTCTGATTATATAAGAATCTTCATTGTAGATTATCTAAATAAATTTTTAGAAAAAAAGACCCTTCCTCAATTAGAATTCCGGATTTCTTTAAATTATGGTGAGGTGTATGTTAAAAATATAGGGGAAACTATTGAATTAAATGGTTATAATCTCAATGCAACCAAAAAACTGCAAAAATTTGCTAAGTCTAATGATATTATTTTAGGGTCTAATGTTGTAGATTTGGCTCATAAAAAATGGAAATCTCGGATGAAAAAATTGAAAATTAATTCTAGAAAGCTTAAACAAGCAAATCTCCATAAGGGTATGGAAATATATAGATTACATAATTTGGAGGGCAGGTATGATTGAAAAGTTATGGAAAATTTATGAAGTTAATAAAGAATGGATAAAATTTGCAGATACAAAAGCAATAGCTTTTATAGCTATTATTGGAGTCATTTTTAATATTCTTTTTAAAGTTACTGATGAAATAGTTAGTTTAAGCAATTATAATATTGTTAAAATTTTATATGGCATTTCCATATTCTTATTATCTGTTTCTTTATTGCTTTCTGTTTGTTGTTTATGTCCAAGAACTAGTAAAACAGATACAGTTGATAAGAAGAATGTAATTTATTATAAATCAATAAATGATAATTTTGAAAATGAAAATGATTATTTTAGTGAGTTAAAAGAGAGTGATGCGAACTTTGATGAACAATTAAGTGCACAGATTTATCAATTAGCGAAAGTTGCAACTAAAAAATATTGCATTGTAAAATGGTCATTAAGATTATTCGCTATAAGCTTTGTATTAATAATAATTCTAATGACATTATTAAAGATAGGGTGATCTTTTAATGTATGATTATAAAGAAGGAAAAAAGAGAGTAGAAGAGATTTTAAGAAATGATTTAGAAGTTAAAGAAAATAATCGTTTACCCAAATCAGGAGAATTAACCTTTGAAAATTCATATTTTTCTTGGGTGGCGAGTATTTTCATTGACATTCGTGAGTCTTCGACCCTATTTAAAGAAGGAAATAATAATGAAATATCAAAACTCATTAAATCTTTTACTTCAGAATTAATTGAAATTTTGAGGAGGAGTGATAATATGAGAGAAATTGGGATTATTGGAGATTGTGTGTATTCAATTTATACGACTCCATTACAGCAAGATTTGAAAGATTTATATTTTAGAGCATGTTATTGCAATACTTTTATTATAATGCTCAATAAGCTTTTAAAACGGAATAATTTGCCCATCTTTAAAGCAGGTATTGGTTTAGGCGTATCTAAAACTCTTGTAATTAAAGTTGGAAGAAAGAATGCGGGTATTAACAATAAAGTATGGATAGGAGATTCCGTAGTCGATGCATCTAATTTCTCTTCTATTGCTCATAAAGAAGGTTTTGAAAATATAGTCATGTCAACTCTTTTTTATGATAATTTACATCCTATCCATAAAAAAGTAGAGGAATTATTTGAAAAAAAATATCACTATAAATATGGATATTGCTATTCAGGGGATGTGATAATGACTGAATTTAATAATTGGATAAATAATGATTTTAAAGATTAATGATGGTTTATTCACGCACTGGTTTATTCGTTTATTGAATTAGGCGGAGCATATAATATTAAATGCCCTTTTTCATCTAATCGAATAGTATATCTATTATCAATCAGTTGTTTATTATGATTCCAATTTTTTATTCTAAACATTTTAGATTGAGGTAAAGGAATTTTTAAAAAGGAATCTGAATCATATTTGTCAATTAATTCTTTATATAAATATGTCTCTAATTGGTATAATCCGCTTAATCCATTTAGAATATTTTTCTGAGTGGACTTTTTATAATGTTCTTCATATTCGTTTCCTTCATCTCCTTTTTTAGTTCTGTGATGTTTTATGTCATTATAATCTTTCCACCACAAAGGAGATGAATTGTTAATTTCCCAATTTTCAAAAGGTTTTAATTCCTTAGTTTTATAGCATGTCACAATCTCTGAAGAAAATTTTGGAAAATTCTCCTTCATAAAATTCTTATATTCTTCCATTCCTGGTTTGGTTTTATTATAACCTTTAAATTCCATGAATTCTTTAAAAATTGTGTCGATTTCACTGCAAATAGAAAAAAATAAATTCATATATTTAAAAGAAAAAGTATTTTCATTTTTATCATCTATAGGAATGTATTTACAAATATTTAAAAACTGCTCTTCTAATTCAATATAAAAATTCCAATATGGTTCAAAACTTTCTAAATTATTTAAATTCATTTAATCACATTTTATAATTATTTTCTTGTAAAACTCTTTGTGATTTGCATAATTTCTTAAGAGTTTACAAGATTAATTTTTTAAATTTTTTTAACTACATACATATATTCATCTTCACAATTTGGGCATTTTATCCCTGAATCGCTATCTTCATATGTATTAAAGTACAAGATTGCAGTTTCTTCATAATCGCAATTTTTGCATCTTATTAAGAATTCTGCTTCTTTCATATATTTTCACCTCCATATTTTTATATTTTAATAAACAAAAGTTATTAAAAGTTATATGCTTATTTTAGATAAACTGATATATATAATTATCTATTTTTTTTAAAAAAACATTTATATACTATAAAAATGTTTTTAAAATTTTTTAAATAATTTAAATTAGTATTTAGTCATTTAAAATGGTTATTTTTTCAGATTTTATTTATTAAAATAAATTTTTGTAAGAAAAAGTACTTCGTAAATCCTATTTTTCATAAACTTTTAATCTTTTATTATTAATTATTTAATTTAATCATATGGTATCAAAAGATTTGTTTGAGGTTTTTTGTAGTGATCGAAACATTAAAGATAGCACTATCAAATCCTATAGGTCAGCTATCCTGAAGTATGAATCCTTTCATAAGATGGCTATGGATGATTTGATTGATGAGGCAATAAAGGATGAGGAAAGAAATATTTCACTTAAAAACAGGTATATCAAGACGAGATTATTAGATTTCAGGGCTTTCTTATTTGATTCTAACCTATCCATAACTACGGTCAGAACTTATTTTTCCAGAATCAAGACAATCTACAGGCACTTTGAAATAGAGTTGCCATATTTGAATGATATTAGTTTGAATGGAGAATATATTAGTTCCTATGGTGACTTGCCTACTAAGCATGAAATTAAAAAGGTTTGTGTTATTTCTTCCTTGGATTTTGCTGCTGTTGTTCTTTTCATTTCAAGCAGCGGATGCGCCAAGGCTGAAGCCCTATCCTTGACTGTTGGCGATTACATTAAGGCAACTCGCGAATATCATAATGGTGGTTCCGTTGACGAGATTCTGCGACTTTTAGTCAACAGGAGAGATATTGTCCCTACCTTTTATCTGAAGAGGATAAAGACCAATAAGTTCTATCATGCTTTCTGCTCTCCTGAAGCCAGCCATTGCATTGTCAAGTATCTTTTAACCAGGAAGGAATTATCTTTAGGGGACAGGCTGTTTGACTTTACAGATAGCTCCTTGATCTATAATTTCAAGAAGGTAAATGACAAGCTAGGATTGGGCTTTGTAGGAAGGTACAGGCTCTTCAGGTCACACAGCCTAAGGAAGTACCATGCAAGCAATATTGGTTTGAGCAATGAATACATTGATGCATTGCAGGGAAGGGCAAAGACCAAGGTCCATGAAGCTTATATCAAGACCAATCCAAAGAAGTTAAAGGAGATTTACATTTCGGCAATGCATAATGTGATGATTTCTGATGAATGGATAGTGGAGAATGCTGTAAGAAAAGAAGAAAGGCTTGTCATCATTGAAAGGCAGGAGATCAATATTGTGATCAATTTCACTTTGGATGGCATGGAATATAGGGTGGAATAAGACATAGGATTTTATATGTTTCATTTAATTTCGATTGCAATTTCTGTTGAATTTTCATGTTTTATGTGGTGGATTTTATATGTTTCTATGTAAAACACATAAACCTGTTCGAACAATTTGAAACTATTTTTGTATTATGAAGATCAGAAAAAATTAATTTTTTAAAGACAATAAATCAAGTAATTTCTATTATTAAGATACATTAATCATTAGATTAACGTACCACTATTTTTATAATTTACAAAACGAAAAAAAAAAGAAAATAAGATTTTTATTAATAATAAGCTGGTTTTTAGGCAATGTTTTTAATGTGAAGAACTATTTGAAAACATTTAAATATTGCCTTATTTATATATATTAATATAAATTTTATTTTAAATTTTATAACTCATATTTGATAAATAAATTATAATTTATCAAATATTTTTTAATAAATTTTATTAAACTTAAATTTTTAATCAATTTTTATTAGGGTTTTAAGGATTTGGACAATATTTTTTATGTGTTTTACATAGAAACACATAATGATTTTATGCCTTACAAAAAATCTTAAAATTGAATAGTGAATATTTTCTCTCCTTTAAAAACTAAAAAAAAGGAGATTTTAAAGAAATAAACTTTGGAGGAAATAAAAATGAATCTTAAATTTGTGACTCTATTTTTAGTTCTTCTTTGTTGTTTCATGGGTGCTGCAAGCGCAGCGGATGATGTCTCAATGGATGCAGTCGATGCTTCTGTTGACGATGCTGTCACTGTAGATGCAGTCTCCGAGGACATAGACAATAGCGTAATAGCGGATCCTATTGTTTGTGAAGATACAACAACAGAAGACATAAATGAGGCAACAATTGAAAAAGAAAATAAGGACGTTGAACAAACCAGAGGAACTCCAACAACTGCTTATAATTGGACAGAACTAAAGGATAGGTGTAAAAACACTACTGACATGACAATAACTTTAAATGGTACTATTTATAATGCAGATAGTCAAATTGAATTTAGGAATAGTGCTACTATTATTGGTACAGAGAGTAGTTATATTACTGCAGGTACTTACACTGGAGTTCCTTTTTTAAATGAGGATCCAGATTTAACAATTACTTTCAGAAATGTAAAATTTAGAAACATGAATGTTGAAAATCTTCTTGAATTGGCAGGAACCACCATTCTTGAAAATTGTAGTTTTTATAAAATTGCAGCAGCTACTGGACATAATTCTGTAATTTATAACACTTATGGTACTATGGATATTATTGATTGTAATATAACCAATTGTTCTGCTGGTTATGGGGTTGTAAGTAATTATAATTCTGGAAGTGTAACTGATGTTGTAATGAATGTTGATAATTGTAAATTCATTAACAACTCTGCTAACGTAGAACCAGGAGGAATAAATAACTGTGGAATTTTATATGTCAACAATTCTGAGTTTATTAATAACTCTGCAGGATGGTGGGCAGGAGCAATCCACACTCACACTAATGCTCAAACTTACATTAACAACACTAACTTTACAGAAAACATTGCAGGTTGGAACGGTGGAGCATTATACACTTATAGCAAATTAGTGGTCTACAATTCCATTTTTTATGCAAATAAATGTCGTACTAGTGCTGGTGGTGGAGCAATAGGATGTTCCAATTGGGGATCTGCTTACAATATAACCATTTGGAACTGTACTTTTGAAGAAAACGCGAACTTATGTGGAAATACCAATGAAACTCCATCAACTGGAACTGGTGGTGCGATATCTGCTATGAACAATGGAATATTAAATGTTCATCATTCTACTTTTATACATAATGTGGCTAAAATAGGCCAAGCAATAGCTGCTTACAGTCAAGGCTACATCAGCCCAGAAGGAAACATTACAGAAGGAATACCTAAAGTGATTGTTTGCAACAACACATTCATCAATCATACTTTAACTACTTCTGACACTGTAAAACTCACTGGAAATTACACATTTTCATTTAATACATTCACAAACTGTTACCAAACTAATTTAGGAACCAATAATACATTTAACAGTCCTGTAACTTCAAATAATCCAATTTTATCTGAAGATTTATTTGACTCTCAAATTAATATAAAATCCACTAAAAACCTCCTTGGTGATGGTTTAGCAAGTGAAATTTATGTAACAACAACTGATGAATTAGAAAATGCATATGATCAATTAATCAGCAATCAGATTAATGGAATTATTTACCTAGCAGATGGGACATATGAGTTTTGGAAATGTAAAAATTATGGAGTAAATATAACTTTTATAGGTCAAGGTGAAAATGTATTATTTACTTCATTTAACACTGTATTAAAAACAACAAAAGTTGTAGGTAATAAATTAACTTTTATTAACTTAACTTTCAATAATCTTGATTTAACAATGAGTTCTGACTTTATTAACTGTAGTTTTGTCAATTCAAATATAAATATTGCAAAAGGTGTTGCTAGTATACCTCATCTTGATGAGACACCATTTGGTGTAACTCATAACTTGACATTTGATAATTGTGAATTTAAAAATATCGATACCACATCTTCCGTTTTCACCCTTTATAAATATGGTAAAGTTGTTTTGAATAATTGTACTTTTGACAATATCGTTGCTGATTCTATTGTTGTCAAAGATGGGGAGTTTATTGATCAAGACGGAATTTACTTGTATGAGTGTAAATTCACTAACTGCAACATTAAGGGTGTTGTAGACATTCCAGGTAATATTGAGATTTTAGATTTCTGTGCTATTGAAGACTGTGATTATG